>SDBV01004028.1_pt1 | contig 21294 bp, 21 predicted proteins | sample 2277081 | NCBI WGS metagenome assembly SDBV01 (sample SAMN10402039, study PRJNA504765) | marine sediment metagenome | isolation source: marine sediment core GS10_PC15, 223 cmbsf | place: Arctic Ocean: Southern Knipovich Ridge | collected 2010 | reverse complement strand
CTACATACCAGTAATGCATCTTGATTCTGGTTACCAACCCCTGCGGGGTGCTAGGGCCATTTAGATTACCAGAAGCATCTTCGATCCTGTGACTTGCAATACTCGATTTGCTGCTATAACCCGTCCCGCCAAATCCCATCACATCAACCCTATTGCCGCGATCGGGATAGCTGGTTGAGTTCGCCCTGTACTCTTTGTAAGCGAAACGAGCACCGACCATATCTGTCTCAGCCGAAAGTTCCCCGCTAAGAGCACTGTTCAACACACCAAGGTTGGCGTTTGGATTAATGTAGCTACCATCTATATTACCCATTGTTGGAAGCAACGCATTCATGTCCATTTCTACCCAAAACTCCTGTTGCTTGTCGTAGGTAGTACCAAGGGGGGTGGAATATCTGGCAGGATTAGCCTTATCCTGGGTAAAACCAGCAACCAGAAAACCAGAAGGATTCCACGTTTTCGTGGAATAGTTTCCACTCTTTCCAACGCCAGTGTTGCCATCCGTCCAGACGCCCGAGGTGGGATCTGTATCGAATTTTTCAACAATTGTAACATCTACAGCTTTTGCGCTTGTCGCAAAGATCAATGCAACTGCGCACAATAATACACCAAACTTCTTCATCTTTTTTCTCCTCCAAAAGGGGTGTTAACCCCAGAAGCACTAAGTTTCCACGCCTGCCTAAGGCGCACAATCAAACAGTGTTGAACTGTTTTGTGAGGAAAAATAGCACCAGAAATGGGCTTCTATCCTCTCCTCCAATTTTTGCGGATGCGACTCCAAATGTAATATTAACACAAACTGTCAAAGATAGTCAAGAAAAAACAGCAAATATTGGCGAAATTTTTGCAAAATTTACCCACAATACCCCTAAAAACCCCGACCCCCGCCCTTTTCCGCTTTTAAATCAAATTTTTTTACTCTAATCATTATCAGCACAATCTGCAAATTGGGCTTTACATCGATAAACCCAAAGCATAAAATAATAGCCGAACTTTCTTTATCGTGTGGTAATAGAGCGTAAACATGGAAAAAATAATACTTTATGATACCACCCTGCGTGACGGCATGCAGGCTGAATCCATCAGCTTCTCGCTACAGGACAAGCTCCTGATAGCCAAACACCTGGACGACTTAGGCCTTGATTACATCGAAGGTGGCTACGCCGCCTCAAATCCAAAAGAAAGGCAGTTTTTCCAGGAATCTGCTAAATTAGGCCTGAAAAACGCAAAAATATCCGCTTTTGGCAGCACCAGACGCGCAGATGCAAAAACCGCTGAAGACGACTCGCTCAAAGCGATCCTCGCCTGCAAAACCCCCGCCGCGACACTTGTCGGAAAAGCCTGGGATATGCACGTAATAGAGGTTCTCGGGTGCAGCCTGGACGAAAATTTAACTATTTGTGCCGAATCCGTTGAATATCTGAAAAAACACAGTTTAGAAGTAATATTCGATGCAGAGCACTTTTTCGACGGCTACAGGGAAAACCCGGAATATGCCATGAAAGTTCTCCATGTCGCCGCAGACGCTGGTGCCGATACCATCGTTCTCTGCGAGACCAATGGCGGCGTTTTGCCAACCCAGGTCTACGACATAACAAAAGCTGTTAAAAAGCGGTTTGCCAGCCTGAAAATCGGAATTCACGCCCATAACGATAGCGATACCGCCGTAGCAAATTCACTCGCTGCGGTATCAGCAGGTGCCCGTCATGTCCAGGGAACTATAAACGGACTCGGCGAAAGGGCAGGAAACGCCAATTTGTGCACCATTATCCCTAATCTTGCCTTCAAAATGGGCTTTGAGGTCTTAAATCAGGAAAAGTTAAAATCGCTCACAGAAATATCGCGATTTGTCTTTGAGATCGCAAACCTCAGTCCGGTAATAAATATGCCATATGTCGGCGAAAGCGCTTTTGCCCACAAAGCAGGCCTACACGTTAATGCCCTGCGGAAGAACAAGAAAACCTATGAACACATCAACCCAAAACTCGTGGGCAATGAACGAAAGTTCCTCATTTCCGAGCTAAGCGGCTCTTCAAACATACTCGCTAAGCTGGAAGAGTCTAATATCGACCAGGACAAGGCCCTGGCCAGAAAAATATTGAAAATGGTACAGGACCTGGAAAACCAGGGCTATCAATTCGAAGCCGCCGATGGCAGTTTCGATCTGCTGGTCAAAAAGGCTATGGGACTGTATAAACCCACTTTTGAACTTAAAAAGTACCATGTCAACGTCGAAAGAGATACTACTGGCGAAGTGATAACCGAGGCCACCGTAAAGCTAAAAGTCGATGATGGCACCATAGAGCATGTCGTCGGAGAAGGTGATGGCCCCGTAAACGCCCTGGATAACGCACTTCGAAAATCCCTGGAGAGATTCTATCCTAATATAAAGGACGTTCGCCTTATCGATTATAAGGTTAGAGTAGTAAATGCCAAAGCAGGCACCGCCGCAAAAGTAAGAGTTGTAATCGAATCACGCGATAAAGAATCTGTATGGGGAACCGTTGGTGTTTCAGAAAACATCATCGATGCAAGCTGGAAAGCCCTTGTCGACAGCGTCGAATACAAAATCTTAAAAGACCGTAAACAAATCGGCTAATACTACCCGCCGACAGAACTGATACCAGACAAAAAAAACTTCCCAAAGACCTATAATCGCATCATTTGAATTATCCAATCGGCGAATAATCAACTTTTTACGTGATTTACAACGATTCTGTTTTGTTTTAAACCGCCAACGAGATATAATGTGATTATGAAGATAATATTAAAGCAAAGTAAAGATAAACTTAATGCTTTATTAAGGCAAGATCGCTCAATATCTTGAGGGATTCAAATCTGTTATGGGGGCTTTTAAAGGTTGGCCTATGTAGGCTGTCCTGAAGAATATTACCACAATAACTAGTAAGGGGGCATAAGATGAGAAATACAGCTCTGTTGATTATTGTGTCATTGTTTTTACTGCCGCAAAACGCTTCGGCAACTTTTCTGACGCTTACTGACGAGGGATTGGATTTGTCGCAGGGCAACTACGGCATGTCGCTTGAAATAGACGATGTCGTAACCGTCTCAGCCGTTTCGATGATAGGCCAATCTGAAGGACCAGTAACCGGTGAAGTTTATGTCCATGAAAGTGGCTTGGGTGTACAATTGCTCAACGGCGATGGAAGCGTTGGAATTAGCGGCCATGGCGATCACCAGAACGAAGAATTGGTATTCAATTTTGCCCAGGCTGTATACGGAAGTTCGATTTTGCTGGGCATCAATAAATATAAAAGTAGTCAGGACGATCCAGTCATAACGCTGAATACAGCTAACGCCCAGGAAATTGTTTTTGCAGAGTCCCAATGGACCAGTGCGATTGTTTCTCAAGATGGCGAACACGTTTTAGTTGATTTCAGCTTACTTTTGAATGAAGGTAGTGACCCGCAACAGTGGCAAACAAAGATCAACCGACTCAGTGTTCTTGAAACGAGCAGCCATATTTATGTAGATGCCATAGGCTATCAGATCACACTAGAACCAATACCGGAACCGACGACGGTATTTACGTTTGCCTTTGGAGGCTCAATTTTACTGTCTCAAAAAAGGCGAACACGTTAAAAAAACAAGTCAACACTCAAAAGACCGGGCACACCGCCCGGTCTTTTTTATACACTTACCTCCTCCCTTCACTCCTTTCGCTTCACTGCCAGCCTGCTATCTTTTTACCAGCCTTAATAACACCTTCTAAATCTACCATAACCGCCTCTCGAATATCTAAACGGCCTCCGGTAGTTTCGTCCACCAGAGTAATACCTATATGGCCTGCGGTAGTTTCGTCCACCAGAGTAATACCTATATGGCCTGCGGTAGTTTCGTCCACGGAAGTAATACCTATATGGCCTGCGATAGTATCTCTGAGACCTGAGGTTATGCCGGTAATAATACCGACCGCGAAAATACTTAAAATGCTTTTGACGGCTGTCCTGAGGATTATACGTGTAAATTCTGTCCTTGTAGAGATAGCTGCCGTCCTCATAGAAAACTATCGGCTCACGACCATTTCTCTGATAGATATACACCTCAGTTGGTTTGCTCTGGTCATCAACAGATCTATGAAGATAAGTTTCTGCCTCAACCCGGACCGAAGTAGCCAAAATAACAATTCCAGCAATCAGAATTTTATTAACTACTTTCATTTTATCCCCCTTGGAACGATCCTAAATATTGATCACTCACTCTTAATCATACGCCGGGATCAAAGGTTTGGTTGATAATTCTAAAGCGATTTCAATTGGACAAATTCAGCCAAAAACAAATACAGAAATACACCTAATCTTGAGATATATTTTTTTCAGATTTTCACACCAAAACTTCCTTTTTGGCGCATAATAAAAATAGAGAGAGATTTAAAATTTTTCGGGGGACAAAAGCTCAACTTTAACTGCTTCAAATTTCTAAAAACAAAGCCGACCGTTTTTAGAAAGGTGCGGAAAATGTTTCATAAAACTATTTTGTGTTTACTCGTTTTGCTTTGGCCTGTGATTGCTGCTGCCATCCCAGTCTATGATTACAGTGCTGAATCGACTTGGCCTTACGAGCTTAGACTTGCGGATTTTTCTCAAACGATACCTGACGCTTGTCTCCTGCCTTCAGATTGCCAGATTGAAATATTTCCTTTTCCAAAACTACAAACGAACCAAATATCTAAAACAGATACCCAAGACACCGCCGATGAATATTATGATTCCCGCAAGGCTTTACTCGATGAAGTAAACAAAATTTTCATCCTGGTAAACGAGATTCGTCTCCTTATAGATGAATATAAAAGCCAATTCATGGATCCAGCCCCGGTCTTCGCCGAACAGGAATATCACTTTGATCCAATAGAAGCTGTTCCGGATTTAAGCGATTCAGACGTAATAGCCATCCCAGAACCAAGAATGATTACCTTGTTAGCAATTGGCACGATGGCGCTCATCATTAAACGCCACAACAAATAATTTTGCTAAGTGATCACGGCTTAATATCGCCTGCTGAATACCTTGCCTTTACGCTTGTAATTTACGAAAAAATATCGCAATGCATCTATCGGATGGTCATAAACCCCGTCCTTCAAAGGCAACTCACCATCAGCCGCGCCGCTACCCCTGTCGGGATAATGATAACACCTGAACGCCTCTATCAACCGAGCACATTTCGCATCTATCACCAGCTTACTCGCCCCATCCCCGCCCCGCAAAGCTCTGCGTATCAACTCAATACCTTCAAGGATCCCGCTCCTGCGATAGCTGGTTGATATTCCCAATTCTCGCAACTCTCTCACAGAGCTTGTACCTGTCACATCATTTACACCCGCTCCAGCCGGATCGCAAAAAGTCCACGCCACCGCCGACTCCGCGCAAAGCGTTCGTTCTCTTAACACCTCTGCGTGCACGCCGATCGTTGCCCTGCTTCGAACATATTCATCAATAACCCGCACTACCCCTTGGCCATCAACCTGAAGCCACAAACACACAAACGGATTTACAAATCCAAAGTCAAGACTCCGGTACAACGGCAAACTCGAATCATACCCAAGCTGCCCGACATGTAACCCAGGCTCAAACTCCGCAAAGACAACGTTTTCCAGCGACGGCCGCTCACAAAGCATCTCCGCTTCCCAGCAGGCTCTGCTGCTCCGGGCCATCTGCGTAATACAATCATCGATCGCAAGATAACCATCAGCTTCTTTAGCTTTACCTCCACAATCACTCCACAACCGGCACCGAGAACAACTCCTGCCGAGGCATCTTTCTATCACTTCCCACACACACCATCGAAAAACAGGCACTTGGTTTTGCCCTGCCTCAGTAACTGCTTTTTGCATCAGACCGTAAGGCCGGTGCATCGTACTTATTATTTCCATCGCACCCAAAAGCTTATCAGTACTGTGAGTAATAAACTTGGCAGCTGACAAAACCTGCTCATTGAAAAGTTCAACTTCATCACAACGAAGCTTGTGTATATGACTGCCCCGAACACTCGTCGCCGATTGTGTCATAACCTCCACAGAAGAATCGTTCAAAAACTTGCATTTCCGATTTCGCACCGGCCCAGACAAAAACGCATCAAAACCATTGTTAATAAAACCGACAAGATAATTATACATCCTGCTCGATTGCTCTAAAGACCCGCCCAATATCCTCGTCTGACAGCCAGGCTTGAAAACACAATCCAAAAGTGTAGCAACCGCCGCCAAAAGCGTCTTTCCTCCACCTCGATTGGCCCACACCGTCGCATCTGCGTTTGTCTGTGATTGTTTTGAAAAGTCCGACCAGTAGCAGTGCCATAGATAATCCATCGGAGCCGAATGTCCCTCGCAGATTTTCTTGTCCGGCACATTGATACCGAGAAAAACTTTTGCGTAATTTCGCAAATCCTCACGTGTTAAAGGCTGCGTACCCCTCAATGCCGAGTAAACACCCGTCGCCTGAACTAACTCATCATGCTTATTATCACTGTCGTTATTCAAAATAAACCTCGTAAATTAAATATCAGTACCATCTTCCGCTAATGCTTTTAAAAGCCTGCTCGCCGTTCCCGATTCCAGCTCCACCGCTTCAACAGGCTCGGCATTTTCACTGACAGGCTTGTCCACCGCACGAACAGATATTATATCCAAACACGCCTTCCGAGCGGTCTCTTCCTTATCCGACTCCGTCAATTGAACCAGCTTCGCCGCCGCTACCGGGGCATACTTGGCAATTATTAATCTGCTCTGCCTTTGCGATGAAGAAATCTTGAACTCCATCTCAGCAATAAACCTCTCATCTTGCAGCCATTTTCGAAAAACATAGCTACTGAGATTGTGTTTCTGTAATACTTCTGCCTCACTAAAATCTTCTTCGAAAAGCTCATTGATAACCAACTGTTGTTTTTTCGATAGCATCCGACGCCGACGTCTCTTTTTCTTAACCATAGTAGTTTTTCCAAATCATTCTTAATTCTTAGTGTATTTACAATTAAACTGCCAAGCCCTGCAAAAAACTCTCAGCTATTTTAACCAGGCCCGCCGTTTTTCGCGCCGCACAAGACTCTCCAGCCCTGGATTCCCCAGCCAGTCCAATAGCCTTATCAACGATGAGTCTTTGTTCGTCAGTAAGAACAAAAACTAACGGTTCGGCAAAAGGTTTAACACTAACCAAAGAAATACTCACCGGCTTTTCGAGGTCCTTCAACCTCTCAATTTGCTTTTTGCTGTCAGGCAGTATCTTTGCAAGCTCAGTGGTACTGAACTTTTCACGTAATCGTTTTATGATCTCCGACTTTTTACCAACATCATCTTTTCCACCTAATCGATTTAAAGTGCTCAACAAAACAAGCGCCTCTGCATCGTCCACTTCCCACACGATGCAATCAACTTCATCATACCCTGTTTGCTTCAACGCTCTGTATCGATGATGGCCGTTAATGATCTCAAAACAGCCCACCTTTTCAGGGTGCTCTCGAACAATAATTGGCTCATAATTGCAACTCTTAGCAATATGCTTGACCAGCTTGCCAAAACTTGCCTTACTCATCCTGTTCGGATTAGCCGGATGAGCGAAAAGTTTTGATACGGAAATACTTTGGAGGGTTTTATTACCTGAAGTTTTTCTTTTGTTTCTCAAGCTGCACCTTAAATTTGCCGTCATCTAACATCTCTGGATTAAACCATATATAATACACAGGCCGCCCCGTCAGCTTACTGAGTATATACCTCGTCCTCTCAAGGCCCCGCTTCATTTGCTTGCGCCTGCCGTAACACTGCAAAAACACACCGAATTGCTTTTCGATAAATACGGATTCAACTTCCGAAAGACTATCGAGCCTGCTCTGCACCATTTTTGAATCGACAAGATCCCTGCCTTCTATTCCCACCATACTCAAAGCTTCGACAAGCTTGGCACATCGGACAGGCGTTTGGCCTGAATAACTCTGCATACCAGCCTTTTCAAAAAAAGGATTGATCTGACCCATCACCGCCATCGCCTCGATGATAGGCGCATTCAATTTCCCCATCGTCTCACGAACCAGCCGACCCGCCAAACCAAGACCGCGATAACGAGGTTCGATTATCACCCTGCTTATACATCGAATATTATTATTAACCATTTGCAATTGCATCGCTTTGTCACCCATACCGCTAAACACTCCCCTCGTCGCCACATTGCGAAGCTCCAAAACAGCACAAGGCATCTGATAAACGATTACACCTGCAACGGAACCGAATCTCTTTCGCGCGAGATTCTTTTCAACTATCGCATACATTGCCGCATAAGGACTCAGCTTTGTATCGCGATAATGAAATTGCCCAAGCTGCGCATAATCGCCCGCCACGCCGGATACTATTTCCAGTTCTGAAGTGATACTACAACCAACCCCTGCCATCTGCGTACCTTTACTTGACGTCTTTATTCTGCCGCCTCACATCTCGATAAATAACTTCACTACTGCCGTTAAGGCGCCTGATAACAATCACATCAGGCAGCAGATCAGCCATTATATCATCATGACTGCTTGCCAATATAAAACTCACCCCATAACGCTTGGCGAATTTCCGTATGTTATAAGCAATAACCGCCGCCGTAACACGATCAAGATTCGAACAGAACTCATCAGCAAAGATCATCTTCCTGCCGCTCGACAATGCCTTTGCCAGACGAAACCGATACTTCTGCCCCTCACTCAAATATCCAGGCTGATTCAACACACTGAATACATCGTTAAGCCCCGCCTTACTCAAAAGCCGCAGCGACTCAAGACAATCGCCATCAATGCAATCTATCACCGACCTGTCAGATGGCAGCTCTATCTGGTTCAAGTCGATCCTTTCCTCTTCACTCACCGCCTCATAAAATTCATTTAGCAGCACACTTTTACCCGCCCCAGATGCTCCGGTAACATAACAGATATCTCCACTTTCCAACTCTAATTGACAATCATAACTGATGCCGTTATTTTCCAGTCGCTCGATATCAACTCCGAACATCTTCATCACCGATTCGACCTTATCCGTCACGGCCCCGGCCCAGCCGAACTGCTTACAAACATTGAAACTACTACTCACGCACGCCTCCTGTAACTATTATCCGACCCTTCAACACTGACCATCACCTGAATCTTTTTCAGTATCATCCTGATACGGTAAAGCGAACGGTCCCTTTGTTTCGCGATTTCCCTCTGACTCAAACCCTTCAAAAAATAATCCTTCGCCACACCCATCTCCGTACTACTGAACCTGTCTCTGTTCCGCAAACAGGTTATATACTCACTATTCAAAAGCCGCTCAGTGACCTTATATATCCTCCGCGAAATAGTCGCCTCATTTACCCCTACCAGCCTTGCCATTTGCCTGAAAGTATTGCCGTTATCCAGATACATCTTCATCAGCAATCTATCTTTGCCGACAAGCAAATCGGATCTCGCCCGAAGCAGATCGATCCTGTCACGAAAAACCAAACTCCGACCAGCCGTTTCCCTTCTTGGCCCAGCTTCATTGCTGCTGATATTAGATATGTTCGTCTGAATTCTTTGCATTAATACGTCCCCATAATTCTACACAGTATTTGTCGGTATAGCCGAATGTGCTTTTCTTACTTTTGAGGATTTTTAGGTGGGCTTGTGGGTATATCCTTCTCCGTAAGGCCGCACAAAAAAGCTATATCAAGTTGTGAATGTTAGTTAATTATCAAACATAGTCGCATTTTAACAAAAAATACAACAAAGTCAACGATCTTATGTCTATTTTTTTAAAAATTTTGAGTTTTTGCCGTTTTCAACCCAGTTAAGCAGGTATTTTAATGTCTGTTTTTAAAATTTTTGTCTGACTATTGCACACGAAAAACCTGCCGAATTCACTTTTTTTAACATTTTTCGTTTTAGTTACGACCGTTTTGGGTAATTGGCGCATATTATTTATGGTAGGAAGGGTGTGATTTTTATGCTGATAGCGTGTTCGAGCCAGACTTGTCAAGGGAGGATATAACTATGAAAGAGGAAAAAATCGAACGTTTAATCAGACTTTTAAGGCGACTTGATGCAGGCGAAAGCCTGTCAAATATTCGCATGGAACAGTCTGTTTTTTTAGCAACTATCGAACCAAAGGATATCTGCCTGGCCGAGCAAGACCTGATAAAATCCGGAATGGCGATGGAAAACATGCGCCATCTCCGCTCTTCACATATTCAAATAATCGGCAACCAGTCCTTAAAGCTAAGACAGTCTCTGCCGCCTGAGCATGTATTGCGAAGAATATTATGTGAGCATGAAATGATTGAATGTTTCTTAGCCGATCTCCTCGATGTTGCCAAAACCATTGGCGAGGTAAAATACATATCAACCACAAGCAGTGAATTCAGAAAGCTAAGCCACATCGTCCACCATCTAATGGCTCTGGATCAGCACCACGAAAGGGAAGAGCAGGTCATCTTTCCCGAACTTGAAAGGCGAGGCTATTTCGCACCGCCCCAGATCACAAGGACTGAACATTCCGATGTTAAAAAAAACATTAACCATCTTAAAGAGCTTATCGATAACTGCGAATCTATGAGCTTTGCTCTGTTTAACAGAAAGCTAAACCAGATAGTAAACAATGTCGTTCCAATGATTCACGAGCACATATTCACCGAGGATAATATTCTTTACCCCACAGCCTTGCAGGTTATCGACGACGAATCCGTATGGAGCCGGATGAAAGCCGTCTGCGACGAAATAGGCTATTGCTGCTTCAGACATGATGTCTAGGAGCGGTTGATCTTGGTCTTTACATAGTGTTTTAGCGTCCAAATCACGACAACCAAACTGACCAACGGGATAATGGCTATTTTGAATAGCCATCCATGTGGCAAATAGAATATGTAGAAATAATTCCAACCTCTCCAAAACGTGTTTCTATCTACAGCGAGCTGATTCCAATAATTTTCTTTATAACGTTCTAAGTGCCACAAAAATTTCATGGTGTCATTTGTTAGTTCTTTTTCGACATCTCTTAGCCTTCTAAGAATGCTCATCGCCTTTCTGTGATTCATTGTATAATACCAGTGATGCCTGCTGTAATAATCTAACGCCTCCAGGTCATTAGGGTTAATGCTTAACAACTTCTCAAGATGGCGGGCGTTTTGTTCCGGGGCAGGGAATCGGTAACGCATCAGAATAATCAGCCAGCGGTAAGGAATATTATTCGGTTCTAACTCTAATCCTTTCTCAGTCAGATCAATAGCAGCTGCGATCCAAAGGCAGTCCCAATAAAAAATATCCGCTAATTTAAAATAATTAGAGGCTTTTTTCGGTTCTTTTTCTATGGCCTTTTCGAGCCTTGAAATCTCATCTTTCAAAACCACTGAGGCAGGCAGCAATCCTGGAACATAACACACGCTTTTTCGGTAGCCATATTCAGGAAAAGCAAACATCCAAGGGTGGTCTTTATGGACGGGCCCGGATTTATTCGCGGCAAAATCCTGCCATGAGGAAACCCAGGCTCTTGACTCATCTACATTCCAGAAACCATCAGATGTTCTTCTTAAAAATATTGGCCAAGATTGTGCTTCTTGGAATCTCACAGCAGCTAAATCGCCTTCGTACCAGATGCGATATGGTAATGCAGCCTGACAATCATCCCACCGACACTTATAAAAGTGAGCGCTCTCTGGGTATTCCAGGCGTCTCATCTGACTACCTTCGGTTAAAATACCAAGAAAAGGATAATTAATTCCTTCCTCAAGCGAACTAAAGTAGCGATTTAAAACAACATCGATGTCTCTGGCACAGTCAAATTCGCTCAGTCTTTCAGGGAGGATAGGTCTTATGAAAGAAAGTTTTGCGTCTTTCTCATAAAAATATTCGTCATCGATGATTCCTCCACCACCTGATAAAAAGAATTCTGATGATTTTAGAAGTTCAGGATCTGCAGCTATACCCTTTAGTATGGCTGTAGGTTCTACATCCTCTTCAACAAGTATTCTCCTCTCCATGCACTTAACTAGTCCACAAAAGACATCACCAAAATATCTGCCGGCATAATAACTTTTAACGGTTGGTTGAAAAGAATTGCAAAAGACATCCGTGAAAATGCCTTCCAGTTCGTAGCTCACTTCTATTTTCAAAGTCTGCGTTTTTTCGACAAAAAGAAGCAGCACGCCATTACCTTTTGTTTTTGACCCGATCTTCCATTTTTGGAATAAATCAACCGCATAGTCTTGAACAGAAATATCATTAGGTGTTTCTTTTAGAATAACCGTAACGAACTCAATCCCTGTCCTTTCCCTGGCTCTCCTTAAAGTCATTCGGGCATTCTGGTCCATCTCTGTAACAGAAGTTTCGTTATAGTAATACGGTGTCTTTTTAGGCCGTTCCGGAATTTTATCATTGTTAGCCCCATAGATGGGTATGACGAGTAAAGCGTGAATGAATAAGACGATCTTCAACACAGCAATTATCTGAGTTTGTTTTTTTGCCGCTTTAGTCGTTTCTGAGCAGAATTCTGGTTTGTCCATTCGCAAAATCTTACATATTTTAAGGGCTAAGGATTGTTTAACTGTATTTTAGTATCTTTAGCAGGCATTTTTATTGTAATAATAATAACCTTGCTCTTTACGGCATCAATAATCTTACAGAGTTCACTCTAAGCTTTCAAGAAAATCCGCTCGCTGTACATATTTTCCTCACTGATCACAGCTGCAAGGTTATTAAAATTTCAGCGGTACTGGTATCGGGTAGAAACAATACTTGCACCCAATGAGCTTCGGTTAGTCAACTATATAAAAGCCCGGATAGGAAATTTCCTTATCCTCCAAAGATAGTTTAACTGATGCCAAAAACAGGTACTAGCCTGATTTACACAAAAACTCAAATAAGCTAAAAACCGTTATAGTACTAAAAGTAAGTCAAGCAGTTAAATAAATAAGGAGCCAAACCATGTCAAGTTCAAAGTGTTTCCAAACAGCATATAAGACCATTGAAGTCGATGGACTCGACATCTTCTATCGCCAAGCCGGACCGACCGGGGCCCCTGTGATTCTTATGCTCCACGGCTTTCCAACTTCGTCTCACATGTTCCGAAACCTTATTCCATCGCTATCGGACGAATTCCGCGCAGTAGCACCGGACTATCCCGGCTTTGGAAACAGCTCGATGCCAACGGTTGACGAGTTCGACTACACGTTTGACCGCATCGCAGAGGTCATCGACGGTTTTATCGCCAAGCTCGGCCTGAAGAAATACAGCCTGTATATGATGGATTACGGTGCACCCGTCGGATTCCGCATCGCTGCGAAACACCCGGAAAGAGTCGAATCGCTGATTATCCAGAACGGTAATGCGTACGAAGAAGGCCTCATGGAATTCTGGGAGCCTATAAAGGCCTACTGGAAGGAAAAGTCAAAAGAAAATGCCGACGTTTTGAGAAACAACTTGCTGACCATAAAAGCCACGAAATGGCAGTACACTAATGGTGTCCGAAATCCAGAAACCATAGCTCCTGACAACTGGTTTCACGATCAGTATCTGATGGATCGGCCGGGGAACAAGGACATCCAGCTTCAGTTGTTTTACGATTACGGTTCGAATCCACCATTGTATCCTGAATGGCAAGCCTACTTTCGTGAGCATCAACCACCTACATTGATCGTGTGGGGCAAGAACGACTACATTTTCCCAGGAGAGGGCGCGGTACCTTACAAACGCGACCTCAAGGACATTGAGTACCATCTACTCGATACCGGACATTTTGTCCTGGAAGAGGATGGCCAGATCATAACCGACCTGATAAGGGATTTCCTCGAGAGGAAGGTAACCGGGGCCAAAGTGGTTGGCGCCAAGATACATTGAAATGCAGGATGCGAATCTTATGGAGGATAAGTTTATTCTCCAGCTTAGCATAGTATTAGGCTTGTTGAGCTTTGGCCTTATCGCCAAATGGTACGTTATGCCGTTGATGGTCACTCTGCCCAGCAGCAAAACTTGAGCAATTCTGAGTAAATCCGCTTGCTGCAGGTTTATTATAGAAAACTCCTTCGCCTTCAATTAAACTAACCCGCAGGATCAGCAAATAAAAATCACAGATTAATACTGGGAAAGTGAAATGAAAAAAACAAACTTGGCTTTTATTGTAATAATAACCCTGTTCTTTGCGGCGGGGCAGACCCTTGCGGCAACATATTACCTCGATTCTGTAAACGGCAATGACGACAATAGCGGCACAAGCCCGCAATCGGCATGGCAGAGTCTGGAAAAGATAAACAGCACAACCTTTACAGCCGGCGACAAAATCCTTCTAAAAGCAGGGGCGTCATGGAAAGGATTTCTCTGGCCCAAAGGCTCAGGCGAAAAAGACAACCCCATCATCATCGATAGATACGGCAAAGGCGACAAGCCTTTGATCGACGGTGCCGGCCTAACCGGAAAAGGCGTTGTCTATCTTTTCAACCAGTCCTTCTGGGAAATAAACAACCTCGAACTGACAAACGACGCCGAAACCGAAGGCGACAGAAGGGGGGTTTACCTCCAGGCAGAAAACGCCGGCATCATACAGCACATCTACCTGAAAAATCTCTACATCCACAACATAAAAGGCATCATTGGCCAGGGCATCAAAGCAAAACACACAGGCGGTATCGGGATCAGACAGACCGGCTCCGACCTCAAAGACACCCGCTTCGACGATATCCTCATCCAAGGCTGCCACATCCAGACCATCGACAACACCGGCATCTATACCCACTGCAGCGGAGATGAAGATTCCATCACGCCAGGCACCGAAGCATGGCACAAAAAAAAGATCACGAACCTGAAAATAAAAAACAACACCATTCACGACATAGCAAAAAACGCGATGATAATCAGAATGGCCGACGACACCGGCGTAGTCGAATATAATGTTTGTTACGACACAGCCTATCGCACCGGCACCGGCAACACCATCTTTTCCCGCAGCTGCGATGGCACCGTCTTCCAGTTCAACGAAGGCTTTTTAAACCGCACCACAAAATACGATGGCTGCCTCTACGATGCTGACCTCAAAAGCCCGCGAACCGTCTGGCAGTATAGTTACAGCCACGATAACAACCACGGCCTTATCTGGTTCTGCACCGTCGAAGAAGACGCCGACATCATCGTCCGCTACAACATCAGCCAGAACGACAAAGGCCGACTCGTCTCTTTCCGCTACCACTTCACCAGCGCCTACATCTACAACAATACGTTTTACATCCCGCCGCACCTTTCGCCAGAGATCATCCACGAAAAACCAGGCCGAAACCAAACCTACTACTTTTACAACAACATCGTCTACAACAACAGCCCCACCGCCTATTACGGTTTCGCCGATGCAAATAGAACATTCAGCCACAACACCTTTTACGGGATCCATCCGCCCAACGAGCCCGCCGACCCATACAAACTCACCTCAGATCCCAGACTCGTCGACCCTGGCAGCGGCGGCTTCGGAATCGACACACTGGACGGCTACAAGCTCCAGTCCGATTCGCCTTGTATCGATTCCGGCATGGCTATTCCAAACAACGGCGGCAGAGACTATTGGGCAAATCCCCTGTATAAAGGTAAGCCCGATAGAGGCGCCCACGAATATCCCGGCGCTAAGACCGGCCCATTAGCAAAACAAGCGGCCTCCCCAAATCCCGCCAATGGCATGCCGAATATAACTACCGAATCTGTTCTTAGCTGGTTCTCAGACCCGAACACACCTTCGCACGATGTCTATTTTGGCACCAACCCCAGGCCGGGCAACGGCGAATTCAAAGCAAACCAGAAAAAAACCACCTTCGACCCCGGCACATTAACGCCAGGCACAACATATTACTGGCGAATCGACGAGAAAAATAATAACGGCACCGCCGTAGGCCCCGTATGGAACTTTACAACCGAAAAATAAATATGCGTAAATAAAAAGGATCGCAAATGCTGATAAACACGAAAACTTACAAAACAGCTAACGGCATGGTCGAAGGTGTGCAAACCAAATGGCCCGGATTCAACATTCTCATTGTCACCGGCAGCAAAGGCTTCCTCGCATGTCCTGCAATAGATATCGATGCCTGTCAGCGTTACGACGTTGCCGCCGCCCTGGTCGAAAGCACACCGGACAACCCGATCAGCACTCTCGAAAGATTCCCCGACCGCAATATTACAAAGCTAAACAAAAAACCTGCACAACTCGGCAGCAAAGAAGGACTGACCTCTACCAAAGCCTTCGAGCTTATAGCCTGAAAACATGCAAAGCATCGAGATAATATTTTAAAAAATCTGTAGCCGCCTGTTTTCTGCGGGTATAATATTATTAGATGGGGCGGAAATAAAAATACCAAAGGGGGCAGTCATGAAAGTTGCGGTTTTCAGCACAAAACAATACGACCGAACCTTTTTAAACCAGGCAAACGTTTCCTATGGCCATGAGATTGTTTTTTTCGAAGAACGCCTGACCGAAAAAACCTGCCCAATGGCTGCCGGATTCGATGCCGTCTGTGTCTTCGTCAACGACCAGTTGAATAAAAACATCCTCGAAGAACTTTACAAAAATGGAACCAGACTCGTCGCACTTCGATGTGCAGGCTTTAACAATGTCGACCTTGCCTCTGCCGACCAGCTCGGCCTGACCGTCGTGCGTGTCCCTGCCTATTCCCCCCAGGCCGTCGCAGAACACACCATCGCGTTAATAATGTCACTGAACCGCAAAACGTATCGCGCCCACAATCGCGTAAGAGATGGCAACTTTTCACTCAACGGCCTGCTGGGTTTTGAACTACAGCAAAAAACCGTCGGTATCGTCGGCGTTGGAAAGATCGGCCTGGCGGCAGCGAAAATATTCAAAGGCTTCGGCTCTCAGTTATTAGCATTCGACCCATACAAAAACCCCGAAGCCGAATCCCTTGGCGTAAAATACGTTACTCTTGACCAACTGCTCGCGCAGTCCGACATTATTACGCTGCACTGCCCGCTGATTCCCCAAACTCATCACTTGATAAACGCCCCCGCCATCAGCCAAATGAAAGACGGCGTCATGCTCATCAATACCAGCAGGGGGGCCATCATAGACACAAAGGCCGTCATCCAGGCCTTGAAGTCCGGCAAGATCGCCTACCTCGGCCTCGACGTTTACGAGGAAGAAGCCGACATATTCTTCGAGGACCTGTCCGACCAGGTCATACAGGACGACGTCTTCGCCCGGCTGCTAACCTTTCCCAACGTTATAATCACAGGCCACCAGGCATTCTTCACCGACAGGGCACTGGAAAGCATAGCCCAAACAACGCTCGCCAACATAACCGACATCGAAAACCACCAGCCATGCCAAAACCAGATTACAGCCCAACTAATCGCCAAATGACATCTCTTGAATTATCTCTGCCCAGCTATTAATATTTATGAAACTAAAAAGAAGGAGCGATATGGGATCAGTAATTGTAATACCGGCTTTAGGTGATAACTTCACTTACCTTTTCAGATACCAGGAAAATAAAGCGATTGCCATCGACCCCGCCGATGCTTCTTTGGTTCTTAATGAGATTAAAAAACACGATCTTGAACTTACCGCTATTTTGGCAACTCATCATCACGGCGACCACACCGCCGGCATCAAAGAACTTCAATCCAAAACAAACTGCCAGGCAATCATAGGCAATCAAAACTTTGCCGACAGCCGGATTTTGGATTTCGGTAACTGTCGTATAAAGATCATACCAACACCAGGCCACACCACCGACTCTGCCTGTTTCTATATCGAACCTTCTGAAAATAATGACGGCATAGTCTTTACAGGAGATACTTTATTTATAGCAGGCTGCGGCAGACCCATTGAAAATGATGCCGCGACTCTATGGGATTCTTTACAAAAGCTCACCGCCTTACCCGACAATACACTCGTTTATCCAGGCCATAATTACACAGAAGAAAACTATGAATTCGCCCTGACCATCGAGCCGAATAACAAAACCATATTGAAACTTCTTGAAGATATAAGAAAAAAGCAAAGCCAGGGGGAATTAACGGTTCCATCGACAATAGCCCGCCAAAAACAGACAAATATTTTCCTGCGTGCAAACTCGCCCAAAATTAAAGCTGCTTTAAATATGCCAGATGCTACCGACGCACAAGTCTTCGCAGAACTTAGAAAACAAAAAAATATCTTCGGATAAAACCTGCCTGGGGGTTGTTGTTAATCTGTTATATTTATTCTGCCAATTTTATTGCGTGGGTTTATTTCTCTTAATGTTTAGCTCCCAGTTTTACAATCTAAGCGGAATAATACTGTTGAAGGCGAGCAATCTGTTCTTGTGCTATCTTTTGGTTCTCAAGAGCCCCGTTGTAAGGCGTTTTTTTGGAGATAGAACGCCACAGTAAGACAAGTGTGTTTTTTAGGATACTTGACTTAAACCTGTGATAGAGATTCTCCAAACCTCTTTTGCGATCCTCAATATAAGTATCAGTTGTAACCACACGGGTTTCTATGCCCTTATTTTTGAGGTAAGCAATGGCTTTGAGGTGGTATTTAAACAGGGTTTCAACACTTGCTCCTACAAAAACTTGGCGCAAGTCGTCAGGGTTTTGAGGCAAACTAACACCCAAAGGATTTTGGATAGTACCAAGAGATGCGCGGTCATTTTTTAGTAAAGAGTCGAATCCGAAATAGACTGTCTTTATTCTTAATGCATTCTCCCTGCTAACAATCCAAGCATAGGTTCTATGTTTTCCATGAACAAAAGGGATTATCACTGTTGGCAACTCATAGTCATTCTGGTATGGCCCATTTGCAAGGGTGAAACCATACGAAACGAAATGATCTATTAAGTTTTTAAGCTCTTCATCAAGTTTTTCTTCTAAAATTGGGATTATATTAGCTGCTTTTGAAATGCGCGAGAGTTGCGCAAAGGCTATATATGATATAAGAGAACAAAAACCAAGCAACACGCAAAAGACGATAAATGCAATATATATTCCAGGGTGCTCCAACCAACGTGGTGGATTTACAATCAGCCAGATTATGCCTACCACGGCAATGTAATACAAAATTTTCAAAAAATTTTTTCTCACAGATAACTCTACCTTAATCTATTTTATGAACGCTCTCAATGAGGAGGATTAGTACCTCTCGCTGTTTCATCTGTAATACGACTACAAGCATCCTGTCCTAAAAAACCGCATCTCTTCTGTTCGCAATTCCAAACAAGCGTAGCTCATAATACACCAAAAATCAACAAGCCCATTTTGAATTTTGTTTTTTCTTCTGACTACTGACTTCTGTATCCTGACTCCTTTCCTTTTAATTTTTAAACTTTCTCCTGTCCGCATCTCGCTTGGCGGCTAATATTGCTGCGAAGGTGAGGGCAGCTGTTTCAGTCCGCAACGTTGTCTCGGTCAAACGGACTGGCTGAAAACCTTGCGCTAAAAGAATATCCTCTTCAGTTTTAGTTAATCCCCCCTCAGGCCCGATGAAATTGGCAACGCAGGATTGGCCCGTATCTATTTCGATAAGCGGCGGGGCGGCAACTTCCAAACTACCAAAAAACTTTGCCGACTCAGGATACGAATCGCCTATTTTCTTAATACTTTCTTCCAGATTACAAGGCTGAAAGATCTTCGGCAGAAATATCCTGCCGCACTGCTTTGCCGCCGCAATCGCCAGCTTATTATATCGTTCCCAAACAGCCTTACCCTTTGCCAGCTTGACGGTCCTTTCAAACAAAACCGGAATGATCGCATCAACGCCCAGTTCGGTACACTTGCTTATAACCATATCAAAACGCTCACCCTTGGCAACGCTGGCCGCAATAATTACTTGTTTGTAATTTGCCCGCTCAACAGTTCGAACCTGCTCGACTTTCAACTCGACCTGGCCGGACTTGATATCACTAACCACTGCCTTAGCCAAGGTCCCAGCCCCATCGAATAATTCCACCTCAGCGCCAACCTTGAGCCGAAACACATTAATTAAATGATGCGCTTCACTGCCGGAAAGTTTTGCAGTATCTGCCGAAATCGAATCGCAATAAAATCGTGGCTCTTTCAATATCTTGCCCTATACCAAAAAGTATCTATTGAAAATATTTCCACATCCTGACTATGTACTAATACAGGTAAAAATTTATCCAATCAAGAACAAATCCCGCCCGTCCTGAGCTTGTCGAAGGGCCCGCCCCGAGCGAAACGCAGCGGAGTCGAGAGGAACTTGTCGAAGGGCCCGCCCATATAAAACAGGAAAAATTCCATGCTCTACTGTTCACCTATCTACTGCTCTACTTTCTCAGGCCGAAGGTCTGCCTGCCGGCGTCATGATTTTGCATCTATTATGAACAAAACTTGGCCAAAAACGACGCTTTTATTGTTTGATTTTGCACGTTTTTGTGTATATTATTTATATAAAGTGACAGTAATTTACATGTTTTTGACCGGTTTTTTACCCAAAAATTTGCCAAAATCGGGGGAGTTATGGCCGATAATATTGCCCAAAACACTACCGCACCGCAGAAATCAGCCTTTAAATACAGCTTTTCCATCATCATTCCAGTCCTAAACGAAGCCGAATTAATAAATGACTGCCTGGGGCATTTTCGCAATCAAATTGTTGAAAATTCGTGTCAGATCATAGTTGCTGACGCCGATCCTGATTTTTCAACCGCCAAAGCGATAAAATTCAACGATGTTCTGACGGTTAGATCTGAAAGAGGCAGGGCACGCCAGATGAATACAGCGGCAGATTTGGCAGAGGGGGAAATATTGCTTTTTCTTCATGCGGATACAAAATTGCCGCCGGATGCTTTAAAAAAGATTAGACAAGTGCTTGAAAATCCTAAATATGTCGGAGGGGCATTTGATTTGGGAATTGATTCGGAAAAATTCTTCTTAAAGTTTATTGCCAATCGTGCTTCATTTCGTTCTCGCTTGACGCGAATGCCGTATGGCGACCAGGCAATTTTTATTCGCAAAAGTTATTTCGACAAGATCGGCCGTTTCAAAGATATCACGATAATGGAAGACGTTGAACTGATGCGGCGTATCAAAAAGCTGGGCGGCCAAATATACATAATTGACGAAAAGGTCCTGACCTCGCCCCGGCGATGGGAAAAAGAGGGGGCTGTTTATACCACGCTAAGAAATCAAATCCTTATAGTATTGTATTATCTAGGTGTAAGCCCCAATAAACTAGCGAGATTTTACGGGAGCAGCTATGTCAAAACTGAAAAGTAGCACGAATATGGAAAAGATAGAAAATATATGGGATTTTGAACAAACCCTGAAGGTTGCCGATTCAGATATTCTGTGTTTTGATGAACTAAAGAC
>SDBV01004027.1_pt1 | contig 21295 bp, 25 predicted proteins | sample 2277081 | NCBI WGS metagenome assembly SDBV01 (sample SAMN10402039, study PRJNA504765) | marine sediment metagenome | isolation source: marine sediment core GS10_PC15, 223 cmbsf | place: Arctic Ocean: Southern Knipovich Ridge | collected 2010 | reverse complement strand
GTCTTTGGTCGTTAGTCTTTAGCTCGAGGAGCCGCACCTAAGGCCCAAAAAGGGACATTTTTTTTATAACGATATTTTAGTACACAAAAATATAAATAATGCTTGACAGCCGCTCGCCCGGTGCTATTATTAAATAGTAGGGAGTTTTTTTGGGGAGCGAGAATATGAAGATACTACGAACAGTTTTTCTAGTAGTTGTAACAAGCCTGTGTCTGCTCAATTCACAAAGCGCCCTTGCAGTTTGTCCCGCGGCAGATCTCGATGGCGACTGTTACGTCGCAGTTCCTGACTTGATCATATTTGTCGGGCAATGGCTTGATTGGGGCGATCCGAATGCCTGCACGCTTTCTGCAGACCTGTTTGGTGTTGATTGCGAGGTGCTGAACGATGATTTCTCCGTCCTGTCCAGCTTATGGCACCAGTGCAGCAACACTTATGATCCCGATTGTGTCTGGGCATCCCAAACGCAGTGCCACGGTGATGGCGATAGTGGCGGATCTCTTGGCCCAGGGGACTTAAATATCCTTGAAGCTGCGATACTGAGCAGCTATCCCGATGCGGCATATGATCCTCGGGCCGACTTTAGTAGAGACGGCGGCGTTGGTGTTATGGACCTTTTCGAGTTTTTGTACTGGATGGATCATGGCACCCTGCCTTCTGATTGTCCGCCGGGGCGTACACCACCACGATGGCCGGGCTGCTGGCTTGAGCCAACTCAATGCTATGGTGATGTCAACTGGAGTGGAACTGTAAACACAGCTGATCAAACCTGGTTAGTCGACTCATGGGGTCTCAGCTATCCTCACCTTTCGTACAATCCTTGTGCTGATTTTAATCGAGATGGAACAGTGAACACAGACGATCTGAATATAATGATTCTTTATTTTGAAAAGGATCTTAGTCTGTATCCTCCTTGCTCTGAAGGTGGGACCTGGCCGCCGCTATAACAAGCTGCCGGGCGTTTATTTTACTTGGGCCCGGTGTTTGGTTTTACAAAATTGTCTATTAGTTGGACGACGTTGGTGTGTCTGTTTTTAATGGCGAATGATCTTGCGGTGTCGCCATCGTCGTCTTTCAGGGTCGGGTCTGCTTTGCTTTCGAGCAATGTCCTGACGACTTCTATCTGTCCCTCGGCGGCTGCGTACATCAACGCGGTCCATTTCTCTTGAAGGTCGGCAGCGTTTACGTCGGCACCTTTTTGCAGGAGCAGTTTGACAGTGGAATTGTTCGGCCCGGTGGCTGCGTACATCAATGCGTCCCTGCCGATGTTGTCTTTTAGGTTTACGCCTGCGCCGTGGGTAAACAATAGCTTAACGGTGCTTATATGGCCATCAAAAGCGGCGAACATCAAAGCTGTTCGCTTTTCGGGGTTTTGCGAATTAACATCCACTCCGCCCAGCAGTGCTTTTTCAACAGCCATGGTGTTGCCTTTAGCAGCATTGTCAAAAAACTCGGGAGTTGCGGGTTTGACTTTTTTGGCAGGCGACTTTGGTTGTACGGGTTCTGTTTCGACGGGCTTGACCAATTCTGCTTTGTCAGAGGGCTTAGCCGTAGGTTCTACGGGTTGATCGTCATCCTGGCAAGCAGTGAAGACGAATAACATTCCAAATAAAACACAAGCAAGTATGAATTTTCTCATTTCATAAATTTCCTTTTATCGTTATAGTGAGTGCATTATAACCTGTAATGGGAACAAATACCATAAATTTTTTTATGGATTTTTTGGGCCGGTTGGGTTAGAGTAAATACGTAAAAGTGTTGATGAGTGGTTACAGAAAAGCTAACGGAAAAAGGTGTGAATTATGACAAACAGACGAGATTTATTAAAGGCGTTTTCATTGCTTCCTCTTGCGGCGGCGGCACCTGCGTTCGGGAAGCAATCAATTAACAATAACACTCGGTTCGCTCCATTCGACTACGCTCATGGCAGGCATGGCAGGGGGGAATTGGGGAAGTTGCCGAAAACGATAATAAAGAAGGTACGGGTGATCACGACTGCGCCTTATGGTACGGGGCTAGTGATCGTTAAAGTCGAAACCGATCAGCCGGGGCTTTATGGGGTGGGATGTGCTACTTTTACACAGAGGGTCAAACCTGTTGTGTCGGCTGTGGCTGACTTTCTTGACGGGTTTTGCAGGGGCAAGGATGCAAATAATATTGAGGATATCTGGCAGACCGCATACCAAAGCTCGTTTTGGCGGAACGGGCCGGTGCTGAATAACGCGCTTAGCGGGGTGGACATGGCGCTGTGGGATATTAAGGGTAAACTTGCAGGGATGCCTGTATATCAACTGCTTGGCGGAAAAGTACGGTTTGCAGTAGATACGTATAGTCATGCGCACGGGCCTACGCCGACGGCTGCTATCGATCATGCAGAGAAACTTAAGGAAAAGGGATTTCGAAATATTCGGATCCAGACCGGAGGGTATGGTTCCACACACCTTGCGAAAAATCCTGCCTATAAACAACACGGATTTGGGTACCCGAAAGATAGTACAATGGATCCGGTGGCCTATAAACGAGGCGTGCTGGAAATGTTCAAGTTGGCGAGGAAGCGCTTCGGCGATTCTATCGAACTGTTACACGATATGCATGAGCGGCTGGAACCGATGGATGCGATCGACCTGATCAAAAAGCTTGAGCAGTACCGGCCGTTCTATATCGAAGATCCGTTTTCGCCGGAGAACATGCGCTGGTTCGCGACATTGAGAGAACAATGTGCGGTCCCGATCGCGATGGGGGAACTGTTAAATAATCCCCATGAGTGGGTCGATCCGATGGTCAACAGATGGTTCGATTTTATTCGCATTCATATTTCACAGATCGGCGGGATCACCCCGGCGATGAAGGTCGCACGGCTTGGTGAATGGTTTAATGTCAGGACCGCGTGGCACGGGCCGGGGGATACGTCGCCGGTAGGACATGCAGCCAATGCTCATATAGACCTGGCAGTTTGGAACTTCGGGATCCAGGAATGCCAGTTGTTCAGCGAACGAACCATGGAAGTTTTCCCAGGAACGCCTACGATCAAAGATGGTTACATGTTTGTGAACGAAACACCCGGGCTGGGGATCGATATCGACGAAAATGAGGCACGCAAATATCCGGTTAAAGACTATAATTACGACTGGACACAAGTTCGTAAGGCTGACGGCACCCCAGTCAGACCTTAATCTGACCTGCGCCAAATTCCTGGTCCATTTCTAAACGCTTTTCGTATAGGTTGTGAGAGGGCGATTAATAATTGTTGAAGAAATGAGCCATTGCGATTAAAAAGGTGATATATGGGTATCAGCCGATCAAAATTAGTTGGGTTTGCGGCTTTTGTATTGCTTTTGTGCCTTGTCGGATGTGATGATCGGCCGGGCGCGGCGAGGGTTTCTCAGAAAAATGTTGAAAGGGGGGTTGTCATGTATAATGAACTTACTCCGGAAGAAGAAAATGTCATCGTTAATAAAGGCACCGAAGATGCGTTTACCGGTGAGTTTGACGATCATTACGAAAAAGGGGTTTATTCCTGCCGTCGCTGCGGGGCCGAGCTTTATAACTCGTCGTCAAAGTTCAAGAGCGATTGCGGATGGCCAAGCTTCGACGATGAGATCGCAGGGGCTGTGAAACGTCTGGCCGATGCAGACGGGATACGTACCGAGATATTATGTGCCGGCTGTGACGGGCACCTGGGGCATGTGTTTGCCGGCGAAGGATACACGGATAAGAACATCCGCCATTGCGTAAACTCTGTCTCGATGGAGTTCAAACCTGAACAAAAAACCGAACGCGCTATATTCGCGTCAGGGTGTTTTTGGGGAGTGGAATATTACCTCGGCAGAGCCGATGGCGTTGTCTCAACAACGGTTGGTTACACCGGCGGCAATGTAGAGAACCCGACATACGAACAGGTATGCGCGGATACAACGGGGCACGCAGAAGCTGTGGAGGTTGTTTACGATCCGGCAAAGGTTAGCTATGAAGAGCTTGCAAAGCTGTTCTTTGAAACGCATAACTTTACGCAGGTTGACGGGCAGGGCCCGGACATCGGAACACAATACCGCTCGGAAATATTCTATCTGAACGATGACCAAAAACAAACGGCTGAGAAGCTGATCGATGAGCTAAAGAAAAAAGACTACGACGTCGCGACGGCTGTGACGAAGGCAACAAAGTTTTACGATGGCGAAGAAGACCATCAGGACTTTTACGAAAAGAACGGCCAATCGCCATACTGCCATATCTACAAGAAGGTTTTCAAATAGTGCATAAAAAAGGCCGGGGTGGTAAACCAACCCGGCCTTTTGATTTTGTTTAGTAACAGTTGTTACTGTTTGCTTCGCTGTTACATTTCTGAGAGTTTCTTTAGCAGGGCGTATTTGTCTGCGAAGTCTTTCTTTGTTAGTTCCATTAGCTTGGCTGCTACTTCTGGTTTTGCTTTCTTTAGAACGCGGAAGCGGTTTTCGCCGTACGCGAATTCTTCGAGGTCGCCGGTTGGTTCTTTCGAATCAAGCTGTAATGGATTCTTTCCTTCTGCTGAGAGTCTTGGGTCAAACCTGTATAGCGGCCAGTAACCACAAGCAACCGCCTTTTTCTGTTCCTCGTAACCCTTTGACATGTCGATGCCGTGTGCGATGCAGTGGGTGTAGGCAATGATAAGTGACGGGCCGTCGTAGGATTCTGCTTCTGCGAATGCCTTAACGGTCTGGTTTGGATTGGCGCCAACGGCGGTTTTTGCGACGTAGATGTTTCCATAGCTCATTGCGATGAGGCCGAGGTCCTTTTTGGGCATTGCCTTTCCGCCTGCTGCGAACTTGGCGACTGCTGCTCTTGGGGTTGCCTTTGACATCTGTCCGCCGGTGTTTGAATATACTTCTGTGTCAAGGACGAGAACGTTTATGTTTACGCCGCTTGCAAGTACGTGGTCGAGTCCGCCATAACCGATGTCATAGGCCCATCCGTCACCGCCGACGACCCAAACGGATTTTTCTACCAGGTAGTCGGCGACGGTCAGCAACTGTTCGCATTCGTCGCATTTGCTCTTTTTGCATTGTGCCTTTAGGTCCTCAACCAGAGCACGTTGATCTTCGATGCCTTGCTGGGTCTTTTGCGTGGACATTCCCTCAACGAGCTTACCGGCGAGTGCTTTATCAACACAGCCTGCTTGGGCGACTTTGTCTAGCAGTTCAAGAGCGAAAGCCTTGAACTTATTAACTGCAAGCCTCATGCCCATACCGAACTCTGCGTTATCTTCAAAGAGGGAGTTTGACCATGTAGGTCCGCGTCCGTCGAATCGTTTTGCATACGGCGTCGTCGGCAGGTTTCCGCCATAGATGGACGAGCAGCCGGTCGCGTTTGCGATCATGGCTCTGTCGCCGAACAGTTGTGAGAGGAGCTTAACGTTGGCAGTTTCGCCGCAGCCTGCACATGCGCCTGAAAACTCAAACATTGCAGGAACGAGCTGTGAACCCTTGACAGAGTTTAGTTTGAACTTGCTTGGGTCGGTGTCCGGAATTGACAGGAAGAAAGCGAAGTTGTCTCTTTCGGAAGCTCTGATCGGTTCCTGGTCGGCCATGTTGATCGCTTTTTTTCCGGTTGGCTGTTTGTCGGCGTCTTTTTCGATGCCTGGGCAGTTGATGACGCATGCCTGACATCCGGTGCAGTCTTCAGGGGCGACTTGTACGGTAAACTTCATGCCTGCCAGGTCCTTGCCCTTTGCGTCTGTGCTTTTGAATGTTGCAGGTGCTCCGCTTAGGCAGCTTTCTTCATAGGCCTTGATGCGGATGGCTGCGTGTGGGCAAACGAGTGAACACTGCCCGCACTGAATGCAGATCTCCTTTTCCCAGACGGGGATGTGTACTGCGATGTTCCGCTTTTCGTATTTTGTGGTAGCTGTTAAAAACTTTCCGTCGCATGGCATTTTGCTGACGGGAAGCTGGTCGCCGCGTCCTGCCATGATCTCTGCGGTTACTTCCTTAACGAAATCAGGAGCGTCATCGGGTACGAGCTTTGCCATTGTGACCGAGCTTGTTACTTTGTCCGGTACATCGACCTCGAAGAGCCTTTCGATGGCACCGTCTACGGCGGAGTTGTTCATGTTGACGACCTTGTCACCTTTTTTGCCATACGACTTCTTGATCGTGCCCTTGATGGCTTCGACAGCCTTATCGAATTCCATTACGCTTGCGATGTTAAAGAATGCTGTCTGCATTATGACATTGATGCGAGCACCTAAGCCGAGCTCTTCAGCGAGCGAGATGGCGTTGATGGCGTAGAACTTTATTTTCTTATCGATGATCTGCTGCTGGACCATTTTCGGCAGTGTGTCCCAAACGTCACCTTTTTCGTGTGTTGTTGTTAGCAGGAATATGCCGCCTTCTTTGGCATGTTCGAGCATGTCATACTTTTCAAGGAAGCTTGGATTGTGACATGCGACGAAGTCTGCCTTTGTAACAAGATACGGGCTTCTGATGAGTTCCTTGCCGAAACGCAGATGGGAAACCGTCATTGCTCCTGCTTTTTTGGAGTCATATACGAAGTAGCCCTGTGCATAGTTTTCGGTTTGCTCGCCGATGATCTTGATGGAGTTTTTGTTGGCGCCTACGGTTCCGTCCGAGCCTAAGCCATAGAACATAGCGGTGTACACGTCTTTGTCAGTGTCGAACGATCTGTCAACGTCGAGGCTGTTGCCAGTGACGTCGTCGATGATGCCGACGGTGAAACCTTTTTTGGGTTTGTCGGCGTCCAAGTTATCGAATACGGCTTTTACCATTGCAGGGGTGAATTCTTTGGAGCCGAGTCCATATCGGCCGCCAATGATGGTTGGATAGCCGTCATATTTTACCGAGCCGTCTCCCATTGCTTCGCCGATAGCTGTTCTGATGTCGACGTATAGCGGTTCGCCGATTGCGCCGGGTTCTTTTGTTCTGTCGAGGACCGCGAGTTTGGTCGCTGTTTTCGGCAGGGTGTCGATAAAGTGCTTAACGCTGAAGGGTCTAAACAGGCGTACCTTTAGAACGCCGACTTTTTCGCCTTTAGCTGTCAGGTATTCGACGGTCTCGTGTACTGTCTCGGCACCTGAGCCCATTACGATGATGACCTTTTCTGCGTCGGGGGCACCTACGTAATCGAAGAGGTGGTAGCTTCTTCCGATGAGCTTTTCAAATTTACGCATTGTTTCTTCAACGATGCCCGGCGTCGCGGCGTAGAACTTGTTAACGGTTTCTCTGCCCTGGAAATAAACGTCGGGGTTCTGTGCGGTTCCGCTGATCATCGGTTTGTCGGGGCTTAGTGCCCTTGCTTTGTGCGCGGCGACTAGTTTATTATCGATCATGGCTTTCATGTCGTCATAAGTGAGCGATTCGATCTTTTGTATTTCGTGGCTGGTTCTGAAACCGTCGAAGAAGTGCAGGAACGGTACGCGTGAAGCCAGCGTTGCCTGCTGGGCGATAAGCGCCAGATCCATGACTTCCTGTATGCTTCCGGAACAGAGCATTGCGAAACCTGTTTGCCTTATGCTCATGACGTCGGAATGGTCGCCGAAAATGCTGAGTGCCTGACATGCCAGCGATCTTGCTGAGACATGGAAAACCGTCGGGGTAAGCTCGCCAGCGATCTTGTACATGTTGGGTATCATAAGCAGCAACCCCTGCGATGCGGTAAATGTTGTCGTCAGTGCACCGGCAGCGAGGGCTCCGTGAATGGCCCCAGCGGCACCGCCTTCTGACTGCATTTCCGTAACCGATGGTATCGTTCCCCAGATGTTCGGCGTATCTGCTGCCGATTTTGCATCCGCGATCTCGCCCATCGTAGAGCTTGGGGTGATCGGGTAGATCGCGATTACTTCGTTCGTGGCGTGTGCAACGTGTGCTGCGGCTGCATTACCATCCATTGGAACCATTTTTCTAGCCATTTTTTTGAATCTCCAGTGTTAAATAACCAAAAACCAAACAAATTACGGGTTGAAAACCACCAAAAACATTCAAATTCCCCTATATAATGAACGTTTAAATCTGAAACCGGATATATACCATGTTTTATATGTATAGGCAAAGTGTTTTTTGGGATAATTCGCGATATTTGGAAAAGAATTGCCCTGGCGATGCAGGTTTCAACATGTCCGCCTTTTTTTTGCGGTTATGATTCGATCACTACCGCGGTGCCCTGTGCGCACCCCATCAGCAATCCGTCGATGCTGTCGAAATCAAGGTGAAAACCTACGATAGCGTTCGCACCCTGCTCGATGGCTTTTAGTTTGATCTCATCGATGATCTCATCCTCGATCTTTTTCATCACGTCCTGATATGCTCCACTTCTACCGCCGACGATGTCTCGCACGCGTGTCATCAAGTCGTGGATAATGCTCATTGCACGAACATTTCTAACGATCAGCGCATCCTTGTATTCGAGTATCCTGATGTTATCCAGTATCGGCGTGGTGAATATCTTTATCTCATTCATTTATTAGTCCTGTCTTTCTCTTAAGAGACTTTCGTATTCGTATTCAAAACGCAGTTTGTGCTTTACCTCTTGCTCGGCAATCGCCAGCAGCATATCAACAGCGGCCTGGTCGTCAACTTTCGAAGACATCGAAGCGTAAAGCCTAAAGGCTGCATTTTCTTTTTCGATGGCCAGGTGTAAGATGTCCGCGTATTCCATATCGAAAACATAATCTCCCTCGATCTCGTATTTGACCTTATCGGTGTTTTCGACATCTATTGTGGTTATCACCTTGCCCAGCTTCATTATTTCAAGTTCCAGCTTGGCTTTGTGTTCAAGCTCTTCGGCGGCCAGTTCTGCGAACATTTTTTGCTTTTCGGGATCGACCATTCGCTCAGAAAGGGCGGTATAGAACTCGTAAGCTTCAATCTCTCTTGCTATCGCAAACTCGAATATCTCCGTGTCGCCTTCAAATATTTCCATTGTTTTCCCCAAAGACTGAATTATTTAAGCACAGCTAAGTATAGCGTAAATGGCCGGTGAGTCAATGCGGTATTTCCTTAGACGGATATTTTATTCGAAAGCTGTCAGGGACTTATTGGCTGAGTTTGACGGCAGTGCCGTAAACTAATAGCTCGGCGGCACTTCCGACAACGCCGGTGGTCATGTAGCGTACATTAATAATTGCATCTGCCCCCATCTGTGCAGCTTTTGTCGTCATCCTGTTGGTGGCAGTAGAACGAGCCTTGCCCATCATATCCGTATATTCTGTCAATTCGCCTTCACTTGCTGCCATGATGCGAGGATGAGAATGCCCAGCACCAAACAACCCAAAGAATCACCCAGAAACCACGGAGGGGACATGCCCACTGCCAGTCCTGTTATCCCACAGACCACGCCTAAGAAGACTGAAGCAAAGCCAGTGAACGGTATCAATGTTGGATATTTCAAAGGGTGCAGGGCCAATATGATCAAATACACTCCTATCGCAACAGCCATGGCTGAAGATACACGAACAAGATAAACAAACAGTGGTGAATCCGCAATACCAAGAGATTCAGTCGCTAAGAATTTGATAGCCGCCTCCAACGTCAAGACGGGGAGGAATATTCCAAATCCCGACAGCAAGCACAAAATACCGCCTACCCACAGAATGAATTTTAATGTACGCATTTGATATTCCTTTCAATAAAAGATAAATTTTGCATTATTTATTTTTCACTGTTTCATTTAATTCAGCGATGCGAAGCTCCAGCCGCTTAATTTCCCGGCTGATATTGATCTTATGGAGCATTTGCCAGTACTTGGCTTTGCTGAAAATAATAACCTCTATACAGCAGATAAAGATAGCGGCATACATGATATGGAGTTGGGTCTGGTCCGTCTTGAAGAATTTAATGCCGCAAAATATAGCCCCGGCCAAAAAGGGCACCCCGTATAAAAAATGGGCAATGAAACTGGGGAACATTTTTTTGCTATAGAGTTCGCCTACCAATGATAATAGCGAGTCCTCTTGCGAGTTGTCATAGTTGCCTTCGATAATTTGTTTTATTTGTTCATCGTTCAATTTGTTTCTCCTTAATTTTTATTCATAATATTTTTGCCAAAGTTCTTTAAGCTCTTTTCTTGCGTTATGAAGTCTCGATTTGACGGTGCCGGTTGGAATATTCAAAACGACACTTATGTCAGGGATGCTAAGCTGTTCGAAATAGTGCAGGATGAGAACGGTTTTTTTTCTTATGTCCAGTTTTTCCAGCAACTCTTTTGTGCCGTGTTCTTTTATTTCTTTTTGCGGATAATCACCAATCTGATCGATGCTGAGATGTTTGGCAGCTTTGTTTTTCTTTATCCAGTCAATCGATTTGTTCGTTGTTATTCTGTATGCCCATGCTTTAAAGCTGGCAGGGTCGTTTAATTTTCTTAAACCCTTTATGATGCCGATCCAGCTTTGCTGGGTGACGTCCCATGCGGCCTGATTATTGCCGGTTAATCGGTAGGCATGGTGCCATAGGCGCTTTTGCCAACGGCTTACAAGTGCTTCCATAGCCTTGGCATTGCCGTCCTGCGCTTCCATGACCAGCAGTTCGTCGACAATTTGTTCTTTAGCATTCTTCATTTCTATATACTTAGTCCGTTAGATGGTCTAAACGGTTCATTTTATTTAGAAATAAAAACGATATTATGCTTTCTTTTTAGTATAGAACTGTTCTTTATGTTTATCGGCATAGCCTTTAAGCTGCGTCAAGACATCATGATATTTATCCTTTACATCTGTAGTTTCGTATGGATCGTTTTTCATGTCGAAAAGTGACAGGCCGATCTTTTCCTGTTTGTACTTTCCGGCTTTGCCGTCGTTAGCAGCTTTTACCAGAGTGCGGTAGCTGTGAGGGATGTGAAGTTTCCACCTGCCGTCGCCGGAGATGACTCCCTGGAATTGTTTGCCGTTGGAGAAAGGATAATATTTGTGCGGATTTTTCGCTCCTGCCTTGCCGGCAATAAGCTTCCAGACATTTTCGCCGTCGATAGTGTTTTCGGGCAACGCCGAACCGCTTAGACCTGCCAGCGTCGGCAAAAGATCGACCGTGCAGAACATCCTTTCGCTGGTTGAACCAGCAGCTATCTTGCCGGGATACTTTATGATGCACGCGCTTCTTACGCCGCCGTCAAAGCTTGTGCCCTTGGCCTCGCGGTAGGGCGTTTTGCCCGCGTGATTTCCATACGAGATCCATGGGCCGTTGTCGCTTGTAAATATGACGATGGTGTCATTTTCAACGCCGCTGTCTTTTAACGCTTTTGTTATCTGCCCGACGGACCAGTCGATCTCCATCATTACGTCGCCATAAAGGCCTGCGCCGGATTTGCCTGCAAACTTTTTGCTTACGAACAGCGGGACGTGGGGCATCGAATGCGGAACGTAAAGAAAGAATGGGTTGTCCTTGTTGCGTTTGATGAAATCGACTGCTTTTTCGGTGTAGCGGGTTGTTAAGGTGGCCTGATCTTTTTTAGTTACTCGCTCGATCTCAACCTTGCCATTGTCAAAATATTGAAGGGGGAACTTCCCCCAGTGCTCCGGGTCTTCAGGATGCTGGTCCCACATGTCGTTGGAGTACAGCAGGCCTGCCGATTCGTCAAATCCTCTGTTCCAGGGGCGTCTTCCGTCGCGGTCGCCAATATGCCACTTACCGAAGATCGCGGTTTTATAACCACTCGATTTCAATACTTCCGGCATTATCGCATACTTCGGATCGAGGCCTGCTCCATTTGGGCCATGGGCGCCGAAGACTTTTGTCCTGCCGGGATAACAGCCGCTAAGCAGCGCCGCTCTTGATGCAGAGCATATTGCCTGCGGGACATAAAAATTATCGAACCTGCATCCTTCGTCAGCTAGACGTTTAACGTTAGGTGTTTTGTATTTTTGCTTGCCGAACGGTTGGAAATCGCTCCAGCCGGAATCGTCGAGGAAGACGATGACAATGTTAGGTTTTCTTTGATGTTTTGTCATGTTACTGCCGGTACAGCCGGACATAACCAAACCAGATGCCGCGGAGAGCGCCGCCAGTTTCAAGAAATCACGCCTGCTTTGAACCTGGTTTGTGCTATTTCTCATTCGACCTCCGTTTCTAAAGTTAAGAACTTTTGATGAATTGTGCGAATTTTTCTATCAGCGTTTTTGTGTATTTACCGGGTTTGCCGTCGCCTATTGTTTTACCGTCGAATTCTATTACGGGCACTACGTCCTTGGTGGTTACTGCGATGAAAAGCTCGTCGGCGTTTGCTGCTTCGTCGGGAGTGATCCTTTTTTCGACGGGCTTTAGTCCTGCTTGCTCTGCTATTTGCAGGATGACCTTTCGTGTGATCGACGGCAAAATATCCATGCCCAGCGGATGTACAACAAGGGCGTCACCGACGATGGCAAAAAACGCAGACGCTGACCCTTCGGTTATCAGATTGTCGTCGTTTACCAGGATCGCTTCGCCGCATCCTTTTTTTACGGCATCGGTTTTTGCCAGTACGTTTGCCAGCAGGTTTAGCGATTTAATATCGCATCGTTTCCACCGCCAATCGGGGAAAGTTGACACCTTGATGCCAATCAGTTTTTCGTTGGCTGTGTGCTCGATCTCTGTTATCGTCATAAAGAAGTTTGGCGTCAGTTTTTCGCTGGTCGCATGGTTGCGGACTGCTGAGCCGCGGGTTATGTGGAAGTATATCTTTGCGTTGTCGATTTTTGCCTGGTCGAACGCGTTTTCGACCTTTTCGCGGATATCTTCGATGTCAATATCCGTTATTTTGATCTCTTTGAGGCTGCGTGCGAACCGCTCAAGATGGTCGTTCAGGGCAAATATCCTGCCATTATAGCTCCTGATGACCTCGTAAACGCCGTCGCCGAAGAACGTCCCGCGGTCCAGAAGGGCACTGTCGACCTCGTCGAAAGGAACTATTTGGTCCTGTATCATCGCTATCTGCATCGAACAACCTTGAAAAACTGTCATAACATACGTTTAGGCTGGCATTTTGACCTAATTTAAGCTGTTTTGCAACAATTGGTTATAAAAATATTCAAATATCGAATAAAACTCTTTACATCGGTTGCGTGAATTTATAGAATGCTCTGCTTGTAATTAACGGAATTCAAGGAGTTTATCAATGTATGCAGTAATCGAACAAGGCGGCAAACAGTATAAGGTTGCCCAAGGTGATGTAATAAACATCGAATTAACCGAGGTCGCAGACGACGCAACGACTATCGATCTGGACAAGGTTCTGTTCGTCAGTGACGGGAAAGAGATCAAGGTTGGTGCTCCGTATCTTGACGGTGCGAAAGTCATAGCAAGCTTTAAGACCACTGCCGCTGAGGGCATGGTAAAAGGTCCGAAGCTGCACAGCATGTATCGTCGCAGACGTAAAAACAGCGTAAGGCATATTGGTCACCGTCAGAAATATTTGCAGGTTGTGATCGAGACTATTGAAGCATAAGTTTTAACAAAATTGTATTTCAAGGCTCGGTTGCCAAGGCAGCCGGGCCTTTTTTATTGTAATGCCGGAGAGACTATGGATGTTAAGCTAAGAGAATTTTGTCCGGACGATCTTACCCGACTGTTAAAACTGATATGGGATACGATCGATGTGTGCTATCGTCCGGTTTATAGTGATGAAGCGATTACGCATTGGGAAGATGAGCATAACGAAGCTGAGATACTGAAAGACGCAAGCGAGGGATATATCCTTATCGCAGAGATGGACGGTAAGATGGTCGGCACCGGCACGTTCCTTGGCAAACATATTAAGCGCGTGTACGTCGAGCCTGCATTGCAAGGCAAAGGCCTTGGTAAGATGATAATGACGGAGCTTGAAATACGGGCGAAGGATAATGGGCTAAAAGAAATACGCCTGTACGCATCGGTGCCTGCGAAAAAGTTCTACGACGCTATCGGCTATAACACGTACAGCGAAAGCTTTATCGAAGTAAAAGGCAAACGGCTGGACTACTACAACATGAATAAGGAACTGTGAGGAATTAACCAATGGATATCAGACGGGCAAATTTAAACGATGCCGATGTTGTGGCTGGTGTTATCCGCGATGCGTTTAAGGAAGTTGCCGAGCGGCTGGGCTTTACTGAAGAGAGTAATCCGAAGGCGGTGTCGTTTTATACAAGGCAAAGGTTCATAGATGATGTTGAAAAGGGCGATGTGTTCTATCTGCTTGAACTTGATGGGCAGCCTTGCGGTTGTGTGGCGACAGAACAAGCAAGCGAAGCACAGATACGCTATCTTCGCCGGCTTGCGGTTTTGCCGGAGCATCGCAGACAAGGACTTGGCGAAGCTATGGTGGACCATGTTTTTAAGGAAGCAGCTAAACAGGGCGCGAGACGTATTGAGATCGGGATCGTTGCAGAGGATGAGGTTTTAAAAAAATGGTATAAGAAACTGGGATTTGCTTCAAAAGGAACGAAGAAATTCGATCATCTACCTTTTATGGTTGAGTTTATGTTTAAGGAGTTATGAGAATGACAGAAAGATTTCCAGATCCTATCAGGAGTTTACCATTAGCAGATATTCCGCTGGACGGGCTCAAAGCGTATCTGTCTCAAGCGGACAGCCACCAGATACTGTTTATGGAGTTTAGTGAGGACGCTGAGGTGGGCGAACATTCACATGAGGCTCAATGGGGAGTTGTTGTGGCTGGTAAGATCGATCTTACAATTGAGGGTGTCGAGCGAACGTATACAAAAGGCGACAGCGTTTTTATCCCCAAAGGCGCAAAACACTCTGGGAAGATATATGCCGGGTATGCGGATGTGTCTTTCTTTGACCAAAAGGATCGTTACAAGGCAAAATAATATGAAAGGGTGAATATGGCATTTAAAAATTTAAAGATAACATGCGTGAAAGCTGAAGGTAAGTGCAGCCGAACGAAAGCGGGAGCAACTTTTTACGTTAGGAATGCGAAATTAGAGATTCCGCCGGGCCAAAGTGTTTGTATCTTTGCTTTAGGCAGTATCCTGCAACCTGTTACCGGAGCGATAATAAATAATAAAGACGGAGAGGGCATTTTGGATGCTTTAGACCAATGGCAATGTCCTGACCCCCTGGCAAAAGTTATCTTTAAAATTGAAGAAGAATGAAAAGATATAAACACATAATCTGGGATTGGAACGGGACGCTGTTTGACGATGCGTGTTTGTGTGTTGAGATACTTAACACGATGATGGGCGAGCGGGGTTTGTCGCCTATAACGCTGGAGAGCTATCGGGAGAATTTTCGGTTTCCGGTGATAGATTATTATGTTGACCTTGGGTTTGACTTTGACGCAGAGGACTTTGATGATGTAGCCAATGAATACATCTCGTTATATAATAGCCGGCGCTGTGAGTGTAAGCTAAGAGAGGGATCAATAGATGTATTGCAGGCGATCGAGAAGGCAGGGTTGAAACAATCGATACTAAGCGCGTATCATCAGGACCTGTTAGAGCAGGTGGTGGAGTATTTTGATATTACGGGGTTCTTTACGAATATATGCGGGCTGGGCGACTATTACGCCAACTGCAAGATCGACCTTGGCAAAAAGATGATCGAAACGGCTGGGCTTGAGAAAAACGACGTTTTGCTTGTAGGCGATACGGTGCATGACTTTGAGGTCGCAGAAAAGATCGGCTGTGATTGCGTTCTGCTGACCGATGGTCACCAGTCTGAAGAAAAGCTTAAATCCTGCGGCGTACCCGTATTGAGTTCAATAGAAGAAGTGACAAAAATTTGGAGTTAATTATGAATTATAAGATAGATTTTGAATCGATGGAATGGGAAACACCTGTTGCAGGTCTCAGGTTCAAGGCTTATGAGCAAGGTGGCAGAAAGCTGCGGCTGGTAGAATTCGCAAAAGAGTTTGTCGAGCCGGACTGGTGCGTCAAAGGGCATACAGGGTATATTCTCGAAGGGAAGATGGAAATTGATTTCAACGGAGAATCAATAGTTTTCGGACCCGGCGATGGTGTGTTTATACCGGCCGGGCCGGAGCACAAGCACAAAGGGAAGGTGCTTACGGATGTTGTTAAAGCTGTATTAGTTGAAGATGTGTAATGTATTTAGGATACGGTATATAATGGAAATAGAATATTATCAGATTAATGCATTTACTGAGGATCGGTTTGGCGGGAACCCTGCGGGAGTTTGCGTTCTTGACGAATGGCTAAGTGATGAAACCTTGCAGCTAATCGCCAAGGAGAACGATCTTGCTGAGACTGCCTTTTTTATTAAAGCAGGCGATCACTATAAGCTCAGATGGTTTACTCCTAAGTTGGAGGTCGATCTTTGCGGACATGCAACATTAGCGGCTGCGTTTGTGATCTTTAATTATCTTGAGAAGCAAGCAGATTACGTCAAATTTAAAAGCCTCAGCGGTGAGCTGGTTGTTAAGCGTGATGGAGAGTTGTTGGCTATGGATTTTCCTGCATGGGAACCAGAGCTTTGTGATACGTCGAGGGAACTGCTGGAGGGATTAAAGACAGAGCCTGAAGCGGTATTGCGTAATAAGCGGGACGTTCTGGTTGTTTACGAATCGCAGGAAATCATTGAGTCGATAGAACCCGATTTTGAAAAGTTAAAAGAAGTTGACTGCCTTGGTGTTATTGTTACTTCGCCGGGGCGTGAAGTTGATTTTGTGTCGAGATTTTTTGCTCCTAATGCCGGTATCGACGAGGACCCGGTAACAGGGTCTGCTCATTGTACGCTGATACCATACTGGGCAAAACGATTAGGGAAACAAAAGCTGCATGCGCTGCAATTATCAACTAGGGGCGGCGAACTTTTCTGCGAAGATCATGGCGAAAGAGTCAGCATTGCAGGGAGTGCGGTTGTTTATTTAAAAGGTGTTATCAATATCTAAAGGTTGGGCTGTATGGAGAAACAGGAAAGGAGATTCGTTTGAAGGATCATGATATTACGATTGAATATTTGGCGGATCATTCTGAGTGGGTTGATGTAATTGCGGACTGGATTTATCAGCAGTGGTATGTTCAAACATCCAGAACTCTAAAAGATGCCCAAAACGATGTGGCTGGGGGATGTAATTATGACAAGATCCCTTTGACTTTGGTTGCGATCAAGGATGAAAAGATCGTCGGAACAGTTGAATTAAGCTTACATGATATGCATACCCGAAAGGATCTTTCGCCATGGCTGGCAAGTCTCTACGTGGACCCTGAACATCGTCTCAAAGGGATCGGGTCGCTGCTGGTTGGAGCTTTGATCGAAAAGGCCCGGGATCTGGATAAAGCCAAGCTTTACCTGTACACGCCGGATGCACAGTATCTTTATGACAAGCTTGGCTGGCAAACTCTGGAGGATACGGAATATCGAGGGGTGAAAGTGACTATTATGGAAAAGGCAATTTAGCCTTGCGAATTTTTGATTAGACATCCCCGCGTTGGTTGTTAGAATGCCATTTTTCAAATAGGAAGATTTATGGAAGTTAAGAGAATAACAACGCCGTTAAGCGATGCCGATGTCAAGGGCCTAAAAGCCGGAGATGAGGTTTTGGTCAGTGGGGTTATCCTGACTGGGCGCGATCAGGCGCATAAGCGCCTGTGCGAGCTTATCGATGCGGGTAAGAACTTGCCGGTCGATCTGTCAGGGCAGGTGATATATTTTGTAGGCCCGTCGCCGGCACGGGAAGGGAAACCTATCGGTTCAGCAGGGCCGACGACGTCGTCGCGGATGGATGCGTTTAGCCCGAAGCTTTTAGCTAACGGGCTAAAAGGGATGATCGGCAAGGGCTATCGCGGCGATGAAGTACGAGCGGCGCTTAAAGAAAATTGTGCGGTGCATTTTGCCACCATCGGCGGGGCGGGTGCATTGCTTAGCAAGCAGATCGTAAAAGCAGAGATAATTGCTTACGAAGACCTCGGCACTGAAGCGATACGGAAACTAGAGGTTGTGGATTTTCCAGTTATTGTAGCATACGATGCCGAGGGTAATTCAGTATATAAAGGAAACAAATAGATGAAGGTTGCGTTAATTGGATTGATGCAGTCTGGCAAGAGCACGCTATTGTCGGCGGTAAGCGGAAAGCCCATGCCCGCGGCGGGTTCGGTTAATATAGGAGAACTCATCGTTCCGGTTCCCGACGAACGTCTTGACTGGCTGACGGATATCTACAAGCCAAAGAAAACCGTTCGTGCTACCGTTGATTGTCTCGATCTGCCGGGCCTGTCTTTCGCAGACGAGTCGTCGCGCACCGCGGCACGCAGGCTGTTTGCTCAATGCCGAACGATCGATATGTTCGTAGTCGTGCTAAAGGCCTTTGACGGTAACGATCCTGCCAGGGACCTTGTCGACCTAAAGACCGAATTTATCCTTTCGGATCTGGAGCTGGTATTAACACGAATTAAAAAACTTGAAAAACAGGTTCACAAACCAAGCAAGACCCAGGCGAAAGACAAAGCAGAGCTTGCACTACAAATAAAATTGCAAGATGCGCTCGAAGCCGAAAAACCCGTAAGCAGTGTCATCGAACAAGACATTGAGCTTGACCTGATAAAGTCGTTAGGTTTCCTGACAATGAAGCCGATGATGGCTGTCATCAACGCCGGCGAAAACGAGCTTGATAAACAGTTCGATCTGGGCCCTTCGGCAGAAGGCATTGAAACTATAACCCTGTGCGCCAGCCTGGAACACGAACTGGCAGAACTTGACGAAGAGAGCAGGATCGAATTCATGGCTGATCTCGGCATAACCGAACCGGCTGCTGCCAGGTTTGTACAAAGCTGTTACAAGACGCTCGGCCTTGTTAGCTTCCTAACCGTTGGAAAGGACGAGGTCCGTGCCTGGCCAATACAGGCTGGCACTAGCGCGCTCGACGCAGCGGGCAAGGTCCACAGCGACATCAAACGCGGATTCATCCGTGCTGAAACCATTAGCTACGCTGACATGCAGGAACATGGCGGAGAAAAGGAATGCAAAGCAGCCGGCAAGACCCGCCTTGAAGGAAAGACATACGTTGTTGCCGACGGAGATATTATCAACTTCAGGTTCAACGTCTAGCCATCATAGTCCGCTTTCGTAAAGGCTTTTGTGGGCAGTTAATCCGGATTTACGGTTACGGTTGAAGCCGAAATCGCCGATTTATAAGCTCTTGGGTCTAAAGACGTATAATCGGTTAAGGCGAAAATGAAAAAAGCAAGCATTATCAGTATTGGAAACGAGCTTCTAAGCGGAGACGGCCTGGATACTAACAGCCGGTGGCTAAGTAAGCAGCTGTTGCTGATGGGAATCCCCACCGTCAGCATCTCTATCGTAGGCGACGATATCTCCATGATCTCCGATGCGATAGGCCAGGCAGCAAGCTACTGCGAGATAATTCTTATTACCGGCGGGCTCGGACCAACAGAGGACGATCTTACACGTTACGCGGTGGCAGATTTCCTCGGCGCAGAACTTACACTGCGTGATAAGGTTCTCCGGCAGATCGGAGCCTTTTTTAAAAGCCGTAACATCACAATGAACAAGATCAACAAGATACAGGCGTATTTTCCGGAAGGGGCGAAGGTTCTGGCCAATTCAAGCGGAACCGCACCGGGGATGATGTCCAACTACCACGATAGGCTGATCGTTGCTATGCCCGGGGTTCCCTCCGAGATGAAGCCGATGTTCACCGAATATGTCGCCGGCGAAGTTGAAAAGTACGGGCATGGTCAGGTGATCCTTACCGGAAAAATTAAATGCTTCGGCACCTGCGAATCCGTCATCGCAGGCAAGCTAGGTGACATTATGGACAGGGCATCAAGCCCACTGGTTAACTGTACCGTCAGCGGCGGAATAATAACCCTGCACATCGTAGCGATCGCCCCAACCGAGGCCAGCGCCCAGGAAATGATAGATACCCAAACGCACGAAATATGCGAGCTGCTGGGAGAGACCGTATACAGTACGGAAGACAAAACCCTGGCCCAGGTAGTGGCTGACGAGCTTAAAAAGTGGAAAAAAACCATCTGTGTAGCAGAATCCTGCACCGGCGGGCTGCTCGCAAAGACGCTTACCGATATGCCCGGAGCGACCGAATACTTCACGCAGGGATGGGTGACATACTGCAACGAGGCCAAGATCTCACAATTAGGTGTTGACAGAAAGACCATTGAAGAACACGGAGCTGTTAGCGAGCAGGTTGCCCTGGAAATGGCCCATGGTGCCCGGAAAAATGCCGATACAGACGTTGCGATCGCTATAACCGGTATAGCCGGCCCTGGAGGTAGAACCGAACAAAAACCAGTTGGATTAGTATATATTGCTGTTGAGACCCAAACTGCGCGGAATGTGCATAGATTTGTGTTTTCATACTCCCGCGAATATGTCCGGCAAAGAGCGGTTTTTACGGCCCTTAATCTACTTAGATTGGAGTTATAGGTTGACTTTTTCGGCGAAATTTGTTACAATAAAGGCTCTATTCGGGGGTTATTTGACGTTGTTTTTGCAGGGGACGCATGGCTAAAAGCCGAAAAAAACTAGGTGAGATACTTTACCGCCATAAGCTGGTCAGCAAGGAAGATCTGACTAAAGCTATCAAAAAATCCCAGGCAGAAAATAAACGTCTTGGAGAGACATTGATCGAGATGAAGCTTGCCAGCGAAAAGGTCGTTGCACAGGCACTTGCAAAGCAGGCGGGGATTAAATTCTTCAATTTGGAAAAAGAAGAGATCGATCCCGAGGCTCTCAGCATCATTCCCCTGGAACTGATCAAAAAGCATAAAATCATACCTATCGAGCAGAATAACGGTCTCGTTAAGATGATAGTTTCAGATACTGATGATTTCGAGACTCTTGATATGCTTAGGTTTCGCTTAAACGCGGATCTTAAGTGCTACTTTGCTGTGCCTCGCCTTGTGGATGAATATATCGAAACCCTCGGCCAGGAGCAAGAAGAAGAGGAAGAAGAAGGTGGTGGATTTGCCGCTGGTGACGAAAGCTATCGAGCCAGTATCGATGCGACAGCCGCTGAACTTGAAGAGATGGGGCACGCTATCGAAGGTGAGTTACGCAGAGCCGCAGAAGCCGATGAAGATGACGACGGACCGGTTATTCGGCTTGTAAATCTTATCATCGACGAAGCTGTGAACATGGGAGCATCTGATATTCATATCGAACCGATGTCCGACAGGGTTAGGATCAGGTATCGTAACGATGGTGTTTGTATCGAACGAGATAACATTCCTAAAAGCATGCAGGCTCCTTTGCTTGCACGTTTTAAGATCCTATCGGGTATCGACATTACTGAAAAACGTATCCCGCAGGATGGTAGAATTAAACGAACCGTCGGCGATCGGGACATTGACTTCCGTGTTTCGACACTTCCGGCTTACCATGGCGAAAGTACCGTG
>SDBV01004026.1_pt1 | contig 21300 bp, 27 predicted proteins | sample 2277081 | NCBI WGS metagenome assembly SDBV01 (sample SAMN10402039, study PRJNA504765) | marine sediment metagenome | isolation source: marine sediment core GS10_PC15, 223 cmbsf | place: Arctic Ocean: Southern Knipovich Ridge | collected 2010 | reverse complement strand
TATTTATAAAAAATTATAGAACAATACCAGGATTAAGAATTGGTATTGATAATTATATGAAATTCTATAATAAAAAACGGTTTCATCAGTCTCTGGATTATAAAAGACCAGAGGAAGTATATTATGAAGCAACTAACAGAGAGAGGGTGGCGTAGTAATATGTATGAAATGAGTTATACACATATTAACATTATTAACAAAGAAAGAAAAAAAGAAGCAAAAAAAGAAAGAAATTACCATCACCACTATAAATATATTAATTTATGTGTTGACAAAAGGGCTCAGTATATTATTACTTATTAAAGCTTTTGCAAGTTCAGTAGAAAAATATGATTTACCACAAGAAGGATCACCAATTATCAGGATATTTTCAAATTCAACATAATCTATTTTCTTTAATGACGATAAACTTATCTTATTATTTATATCATCTAATATATTGAGCATATTAGGAAATTTATCAAATAATAATTTGAAATACTTATTATCAGGCCAGTTAATGAAATAAGCAGGTTTTGATAACTGATATTTAATTTCATTCCATAATTCTTTATCTCTATCTGCAATAGCAATACTAGCATATTCGAAATTGATTTTATTAATTAATGAATCTTCTTTAATAGCTATTTCCAGTTTTTCATTATCTAATTTTTTATATAATTTATCAAACATATCATCTAAACTATCTTTTTTATCAACCCTTTTAAGCTGTTCATCAAAACTCGCTAACTGTTTCATATGATCAGATTTATTAGATGTAGGTTGTTCATTTTTTTCTATTTCTTTTGCAAGCTTTTCATCAAATTTCTTTAACTCTTCATTTATATAATTATCATCCATTTATAATTCCTTCAATATAAGTATGCCAGTATGCTTTTATATAAAACCTACTGGATAGCATCCAAGAGTGTAAAGCAGCTTGGGTTGCTATCTTTCCATGCCCTTATCTTTTTCAGATTTTTTTTTCTTCCCATATTTTGTTTTATTATAATCCGCACTGGTGAAGCTGAGCTGGACAGCTATTACTTTTTCTAATTCACATATATATTTATATGATACTGAATCTTCACCCCAATTTTTCTTTATTTTATTTGAAACAACATTCATATCAGCACCATACTCTATTAAAACTTTAACTGTTTCAACATAACCTTTAGTTGCAGCTACATATAGTGGAGCATTATCATCTACATCTACATCCGCACCATTATCTAATAAAACCTTTACGATTTCAGGATGGCCTTTACTTGCAGCGATAAATAAAGGATAATCTTCTTGGGATTGTACATCAACTCCAGCTTCTAATAATAATTTAACTTTCCCTAAATCACCTCTCTCAGCAGATACAATTAGTATTTTTTTATCATTTTCTTTTATTTTTTCTAACATCTTTCCTCTCCCCGCACACACAATAAGAATCGGCTGGCCAGTGGTGAGGCCCTTCTATACCGTTATAATTAAAACCTCACCAGTCAGCTAGCGCTCCATGCTGGCTGTCGTAGTTTGTGGTTCTTTTTGCAATGTTTCAGCTTTATCTTTTGTAATTCCAAGTTCTTTCATTCTATTTTTAATTGCAGTATATTCTTCAGTTAATTGATTATTAGAAGTATCATTTAAAAACTTCCAGAATGCAGCTTTAATCACTTTTTCTCCTGTTTCTGTTTTCCCGGCTTGATTATTTTCAGTTAGAATATCTTTTTTATAACCTTCAACTTTTATATTAATCGCTTCTATTTTTTCATATTGTATTTCTTTAATTTTGTCGTCTTGCATATATTCAATTTTTTCTAAAAGTTCTTCATGCTTTCTGTTTTTTTCATTTATTAAATGAACTTCTTTGATAGCACTATACTCAGCTCTAAATATTTTATATTTATCTTTTGAAGCATATTCTTTTATTGCTAACTTATATAGTTTTTCTTCAGGGATGTAACCAGGGGCATTTTGTTTAAGAACAGGCTGGTCGATCTGGGGTGTGTTATACTGATGTTTATCTATGATACTTGATATTATTACATCTTGTTCATCCTTCTTCTTATCATACATTACAGCAATTTCTTCCGGATTACTTAGTTTTAATATTTCTGATATTTCTCCAACTTTATATTTTATCAAATTACCATTTCCAATTTCTTGTTTATATTTATTATCTAAAGCAAGATATTCTTCTCTAAATTCCGGATTATTTTTTTCATATTCTTTAAATGCTTGTTTTAATAATTCTTCATCATTTAACTTATCAATTTTTTCTTTTGATATTTCTTCTTTATATTTAAATATAAAATTGTTTTGTTCCCACTTTAGATGATTATACATCTGATCCAACTGCCCTGGTGTCATTTCGTCTAATTTCATATTTATGTATCTAATTGTTCTATCTTCCAATCTATTTTCTCCCGCACCACCGATCAGTCGGTTCTTATTTAAATTTTACTATTAAAGAACTAATTCTTTTTTTATATCATAATATTTACCAAAAACAGGTATAACTACATTTCTCATATTATATATATCCATAGTTGGCTGGTATATTTCTTTCACTTTTCTTACGCTTCTACCACCTATATATTCTTTTTTCATAAACACTACTACATTGATAGTTTCTCGAATTTCATCTTCATCTGGAGTTAAGATAACCTGTTTTTGCAATTTCGCAATTCTATCCAATGCCTTTTTGCCACTTGATGCATGTATGGTTGTAATTCCTGTATGGCCGGTACAAAATGCATCTATACAAGCAACGGCCACATGACCACTTCGTATTTCACCAACTATTATTTTATCCTGATTTCTACGCATTGATAATCTTATTGCATCTTGTAATGTAAAATTTTCAGAAGTGAACATATAATCTTTATTTGGTATGTTCGATACTATTTCAGGAGTATCTTGGATAATCATAAGGCGGTCATTTTTATTTATCTGATTGATAAGAGTCCTGGCTAATGTAGTTTTACCAGAACCAGTTGCGCCGGCTACTAAAATGTTTTTATCTGAAGCAATAGCTTCTAATAAAAAATCTCTTTGCTCTTCTGTAATAGTTTCCATATCAACAAATTCTTGCATTGTAAATGTTTTAGGAGGAGGAAGGCGAATATCAAAAGTAGCTGCCGTAACTACCGGAGGAATAGTTATCTGTATTCTACTTCCATTTATTCCAGGATATGCTACTGAAAACTCCGGATGATCATAATCAACTATTTTATCATTTTCTCCTGCAAGCATTCTTGCAAAAGACATTCTTTCTTCTTTCTCAAATATTATTTCTGTATAAAACTTTTCCCCCCCTGCTTCTATCCAGATTTTACCATCCGAATTACAATTAACATCAGTAACACCTTCATACTTATATTCATCTATAATATTATTCAATTTTATTATTTCTGCTCTTAAAGCGTTAGATGTCAATTCCAATTCAGTTTCAACAGTTTTCATCATAATTATTTCCTATTTTATTCCAAGTAATCCTTTTCTTTGTAATATTTTTTTAAGTGAATTATCTAAATCATTGTATTTAACCTTTCCCCTATTTATCTTTTGCATTGTTTCTTTTTTTGATAATTCAATATTATTGTCACCAAAGGTCAAATAATATTTGATAAATTTAATTAAAGTTTCATATACTAAAATTAAATAATTTCCATTATTATCCAACCCCTCTGTTACTTTATTTAAACGTTTATAAACAATATCTATTTCATTATCTTTACCATTTATATTATCAAAAAACTTTTTTAATATATCTCTAAATGCTTCTGCTGTTGATTTATATTCTTTTGCAAATTCCTCAAACTTCTTAAAATATCCGTCACTTTTTTTATATCTTACACTTAATCTTGGCTCATCGTTATTACTCATTTATACTCCTAACATCCCCAGGGTGTTTTATACACCAGTTTTTTTTAATTATTAACCGACTTGTCGGCTATGCCTGGTACTGCGATTCCACTGCCCTGTTTCCCTATCTAAAGATTCACCTGCTACACATCCGATACAAACAAATGTGACAGTATCATTTTCATATATAATCAATTCTTTATTAACTTTGTAATTATCACTTTTATTATTTATAACACTTCTACGTCCAACCTCGATCCCATCTTCCTTACACTCAGTCTCTCTAAAATATTTATTATTTATATAAACTGAATAAATTTCCTTTTTCATTTTTCAATAATCAAAGCACATCAAATATATTTTCAACATCAAGTTCATCTTCTACTATTGCATCTTCACAACTTTCCACTTTGACACCTTTTTTTCTCCTATGTTCTAATAAATCTTCATATATCTCCAGCTCACCCGGAGTAATATCATCATCATATTCTACCATTTTTTCCTCTCCTACAGCCTGGGCTGCTTCTATATTATCACCACCGGCCAGCCGGTTAATATTTTCACCAGTAGCATTTTCACCACCAACGGGGTTTTTATAATTATTTATACCTTCACTTAATATTTGATCTTCTTCTAAAGCTCTAGCAAGTTTATCATCAAAATTTTCTAAATCTTCCTCAAATAATTCATCTTTGCTTAAAATACCTTCATCATCATCAAATATGAGTTCTTTCATTTGTTCTTCCATAGATTCAGGAACAGGCAAATTTGCTCTATCTTTAAATCTATAATCTTGAAAATAAAATATTTTTTTGCCAGGATACGCATTTTGCCCACCTATTAAAATAATAATATCCTCATAACTTAATCTCATTATTTCATCATATGTCATTAAAGGTCTTCCAATTTCTTGTGTATTTCTTGACACATTTGACATAATTCCAGACGATAGTTTTCCTGATTTATTTTCATTTGTTTTTTGTATTGTTTGTTGACCCAAATATTCTGAAATCAATTTAGCTTCTTTTGGTGTATATGCTCCGAATATAAGTTTATATTTACAATTATCCAGTATTGATGTATTTTCACCATACAATTTAAATATTTGGCTAAACGATTGTGTTATTAGACATAAACGAATTCCATATCCAGCAAAAAATGCAATTTGTTCCTCTATAAAATCCAACCTTCCAAGACTTGGAAATTCATCTAGAATCATTAATAATTTATGTTGGTGATCATCCAATTTTCTACATAGTTTTTTACCCATCATTTGTAGAAACAATCTAGTGACAGGCTGCAATCTTTTTTTATCATCAGGACTTACAACAAAATATAAAGAAACTGGTTTTTTACGTTTCATTAAATCAGTTATTTTGAAATCTGATTTATTCATATTCTTACTTACCACAGGATCTGCGAATATTCCCAAATAACTTACTACTTGTGTAATAAATCCTGAAAGTGTATTTTCTGCAGTATTTTTCATAATGGCAGCGACACCAGATATACTTGGATGAACTTTATTATCATAATGCTTTGTCATTAGGATATTTTCAAACATTTCTTTTGAATTTTTCCAATCCGGATTTGTTATATATTTAAATACACCATATAATGATTTATCTTCTTCTGAATATTTCACATGCAATATTAAAGCAGTTAATAATAGTTTGCCATTATTCTCCCAATAAGGATCTCCCTTGTTTTTATCGCTTCCATCCGGATTAGCAATTATTTCTGCAATATTCTGAGCTGTTGCAACTTCAATTGCTGAACCTATTTCAATTTCATCTAAAGGATTATATTTTGCTGAACATTCTGGATCTGCTGGTTCAAATTTAATTACATGTGTATACTTTTTTCTAAATCCTGCTGTAACAATATAATTTTCTTTTTTTATATCATAACAAAACACAGAACCCTTCCATGACAGCAAAGTAGGAATTACTAAATTTACTCCTTTACCACCCCTTGTAAATGATATGGCAGCAAGGTGAGTGTTATGCCGATTGCTTTTATCTATATAAATAAGATCGCCTGGCTTCTTCATTATATATTTATCAGTTTTATACTTATACTTATATTTTGCTTTATTTGTCATTCCAAGGATTATACCATCTGTATTTATGAGTCCTAATTTTCTCAACTCATCATTAGACAACCACCTTGAAGAACCATAAGTATCTGCTACTACTTTATTATTTTTATTATAAAGTATTAAAACACCAATACCAGAGAGAACTGCTATAGTAACAATAATCATATATGCTTTTTCAAATAAATTACCAGTCGCTCCAAATTTTAAGTGCCACAAGAATATTTGATATGGAAAGTAAAATATACCAAATGGTTTAGAACCTAGGGATGGATCATAATTTAGATTATATGCAAAAAACTCTGTAGCAATACCACAACCAGCAGTTAATATGAGAAGCCATAATATATAATATAAATGTCTCCGGAATTTCATCTATTACCTTTTTTCTCTTTTAATTTAATTTTTCTATTTTGTAAAAACTCTCTAAATTCTAATGAATAGTTTTTCTTTAGTATTTTTTCAATATTATATTTTGTTACTTGTGAATTCTCCATTACTTCTCCATTTTTTTATATAAAAGCATTCTTGCATGCCTGGTGGCGCTACCCTGCTTTCAAAGTTTTTTGGAAAACTTCACCTTTATCTCTAAATTCAAGATGATATATGTCGCTCCCAAATTTTATTATTTTATTTATTTTATAACTTCCATTACCATTTAAATATTTATCAATATGATCTTTACCCTCTTCTTTTAAATAATTCATATCCGGAGCACAATCTGTAAAGCCATCGTTTACAATCATTTGGTATGCTTCTATCTGCATAATTCCACTCCTTCCCCGACACCGGCCCCAGGATGCTTTTATAAGTAACACCAGTGATTTCTTTAATAAGAAACGACTGATTGGCTCCCAGGGGGTGTGGGCTGCTTAAGCAATCTTTGCTGCAATAAATTTTTTAAGTGATGGAATATACTTTTCTTTATAAGAAACTCCATGACTCAAAGTCTTTTCATGACCATCAATGGTTATTTTTGTAATTTCAACTAAAGAAAATCCAGGTGTTGCACTTTTATTAGTTTTACTAATTATTTTAAATCGTTTCATTGTTGCTTCTCTTCCTTTTGTGATCCCGTTTTTTAGGTCTGGTTCGAACCCAATTTTATTTTTACCAATTACAATGTTATATCCGTGCTCATTTTTGTTCATATACATATCTCCTTTTTTTTTGCTGCATACTATATAGACGCTTTCGGACCCCCGGATTACTCACCCCAGATGAAAAATATTTACAGTCATAGGATGTTTTATTAACAAACCTCACTGGTAGGAATATGTCACTTAAAAAACATCAAAAATACAATTGACACACTAAATGGCTTAATCTAAAGTGAAATTATTCATATTTCATATAAGTCTTATTGAAAAATATATATATTATTGGAGGCGTTTATGATCATAAAAACAGCCGACTACTCAGGCTCATTAAATATAGACGATATTGAAATTTACTTAAATGATGTTTATCTTGAATATGAAGTGCCAACTAATATTACTGATTATTATCCCAATAAATTGATGATCATAATAAAATCAAATGAGTTTTTTAATAACATTAGTAATTTTCCACATAAAGAATATATAAAATATAATGATCAAGAAGCAGTTATTTATTTGATCAAAAAATAAACATAGGCTCATAAAAGAAATTGTAAACTAAATGTACCTGGGGATTAGAATTCCTACCCCCCAGGTTTTTATACTGAAACTCCATTGGTGGGGTTGGTGTGCTTATATGCTGGCAAAACCCCAGGATTTTTTATGGATGCCGTCTGGACGACTATTTTTCTGGGCCGTTATCCTTTTCAACTGTTTGTTCTTCAGTTTTTTCGAGTTCTTTTAATCTTCCGGAAATGGCTTTATATTCTTTTTTTAACTGGTCATATTTTGGTTCACTCATAAACTTAGCAAACGCCTGTTTTTCCAGGGCTTCATCATTTATTTCTTTGCCCTTCTTATCACAGCTTTTTTTAATGTTTACTTTATAAGCATCAATTATTTTACTCTGAATCTCTTTTCTACCGTCAAGCCTATCTTTAACTTGATCAACATTCATTGTTTTTAGATCTGTTTTTAACTGATCTAAATTTTTAATATTTTCATGTTGAGCATGTTTGTTCTTAACTTCTACAAATTCATCTCTAAATACCATATATTTTTCGTTGTTACAATATTTGGCAAATGCTACTTTATCAAGTTCTTTGTCTGATTTATCCGGATAATATTCTTTGATGTTTTCTTTAAAACCATTTACTATTTTATTCTGTGCAATTCGTTTTTCCTCAAACAGTTCAGCAACTTTTTCTGGCTGCATGGTTTTAAGTTGATCTTTTAATTCTTCGAGTTTAAACTTTTCTTTAATTACCACAAACTCATCTCTAAACTCAGAATGATTTTTTGCATAAGTTATAAAAGCTTCTTTACTTAATTCTTGTTCTAAATTCTTTTTTACTTCGGGTGCCAATGTTTCATCACCAAGAACTTTATACTTATCATTGTTCACAATAATAGCTTCTTTGTATTGGTCTATTAACTCCTGCTGCTTTAGTAATACTTCTCCAAAACGATGACTTAATCCATCCAAAGACATACCATTTAATTCTTTTTTCAGAATTTCAAGAGAATTATTTTCTCCATTTTCCAGTTTAACACTGGCATCAACTGTTTTTACACTTTCCATGTTTTTCTCCTTGCTTATTTTTTCTGTCCGTTGGATTTCTATATTTTTAATAAAATTATTTTCATTTATACTAAACCCTATAGGAAAAGCAGGTTCTCCCCAATATGTTACTGTATGTAATATACCATCTACATCCTTATATGTTTTATCTTTTACAGTATCAAAATATATTTCCCTTCCCCATTCATCTTCTCCTTTATTTACAATCACATTATTTATTTCTGCTCCATTCTCGATGAGTATATTTATAATATCCTTATGACCATTCTTCCATGCTAATTTTAATGCTTTATCATTTTCAGAATGTATATCTGTCCCTAATTCAATTAACATATTGACTGTCTCAATATTACCCATTTCCGCGGACTTAATGAGTATCTTTTCATTATTTACCTTTATTTCTTCATTCATAATAATCTCTTTAAAAAAACAATCCGTGGTATTATCTTCCCCTCCCCTTGCCTTCCTTTTTAATAATGGTGTTTTTTATTTCTTTCAAATCTATTTTAATTTCTTTAATATCATAATTTCGTAAACAGTTAATTGCATTCCAAATAGACCTACTCTCTTTATCCTGTCTGTCCTCTAACCTATCCATCCTTATAACTAATTCTTTAACCTGTTTATTTTTTAATTCACGATCTCTTAGCTCAACAAACTTATTTATTATTCTAATACTAACTTTATTTGCCCTATCACTTTTTAATATATTTGCACACATTAAAACTCCATGCTCTGTAAATACTCTCGGTAAGACACTAGAATATCTGATAGGTGATCGCATTTTGCGATCACCTCACGCACCTCATCTTTAGTTAATCTAAACATAAAATTCTTTGGAAATTTCCCAGAATTCCTACTAACTTGTTCATTTAATCTATAATTTTTAGCTCCATATAATTCAGCTAAATCACTATCTATAATTACTTTTCTGCTTCGGATTTCAAATATTTTATTTTCTATATTTTTTCTTTTAATAATATCTTTCATAACTTCCTTACATCCCAGTACAGTCATAAGCTGATTTATAATACCAGCTGGCTCGAGCACACTCTTGTGCTATCGTTCTGTTACTGCAGGCTCTGGTTGTTTCTCTTCTGTTTCTTTGTTTTTGCCTTCTTCTAAAACCGGCTGGTCGACCTTTTTTCTTTCAGGTTGGAACTCAATATGATCTGCCATAACAACAACTCTTGAATGGTTTTTACCATCATCATCCTTCCAGCGATCTTGTTTTATTCTACCGATTATCCGCACTCCCCTCCCCTTTTTTAAATACTCACCACTTACCTCTGCAAGCTTCCCATAAGCTTTAACATCAAAATAAGATACTTCTTGTTCATACTTATTCTCTTCTTTATAAGACCTGTTTGTTGCAACTGTTAAATTACATGTTGCAATACCATTTTTTGTTTTACTTATTTCCGGATCTTTTGTTAAATTTCCTTCTAATAATATTGAATTTAAATTATTCATAATTCTTCTCCTTCAGTCCAAAAACCAGCCGGATCATATTAAAATACCAGCTGGTTTTTGATGTTTGAATTAAACCCCTTGGGGTTCCATTATTTCCTCAGTAATAGGCTCAATTGCAGCTTCATCATTGACTGTTTCCTCAATGTTTTCTAAATCTGTCTGTTCTTTAGACATACCCATTGGGTGCTGGTCAACCGACTGGTCAGTTTTCTTTTCGGGTTTAAACTCAACAGTGTCAGCTACAATTATTATTTTAGAGCGACTATTACCTTCTTCTGTTTTCCAGCGATTCTGTTTATTTCTTCCGGATATCCTTACTCCCCTACCCTGCTTTAAATATTGTTGACATGCTTCTGCAGTCTTACCCCATACTTCAATATCAAAATAAGATACTTCCTGTTCATATTTATCGTTTACTTTGTAGTATCTGTTGTTTGCTACTGCCATTTTACATAAAGCAGTTCCATTTTTTGGAAAAGTTAGTTCTGGATCTCTTGTAAGATTTCCTTCTAATAGAATTGAATTTAAATCATTCATTTTTTATCTCTCCTTGGCCACCAAGTGGCCTCTTTTAATAGCAACACCCTGGTGTATACCAGGCATACTAACATGTTATCTTGCAAGGGCTGGTTCTTGCTCCCTTTGTTTTTCTTTTGTATCTATACTCTTGCTTTGATTTATTTCAGCTTCACGATTTATAACACGATTTTTTATTTCAACATTAACTATATTTAATTTCTTGAAAAACATTTTATTTTGTCCGGACCTACACATTTCTTTGAGTATATTTATTTCTTCTTTTTTGATTTCTAATTTTGGATTTATACCTATCTCTGCCCATTCTTTAGCATCTCTTATAATATTTTCTTTTTTGTTATCTATTTCCATTCGTCTGTTTATTTCATTATCTAGTTTTTCCATACTATCTTTTTTATATTTATTAACTCTAGCAGGTGACCAACTTTTAATTTCATTTTCAAGATACATCGCGTTGAGCTCATTTAAAGGCTCTCTTATTTTTATTTCCAAATATTCTCTATTCATTCTTGCTTTTTGATTTGTTCTTACCATCTTCTATCTCCTTCCCCACTACCAGACTGAAACACCAGTGTTTTTTTATATAAAAACCGATTGGCCGGTTACTATATAGACGCTTTCGGACCCCCGGATTACTCACCCCAGATGAAAAAATATTATAGCCATAGAGTGTTTTATAATCACGACGAATTAGGGCGTTTATTGTACTTATTATTTTGATTTTTTAGTTCTTCCTTTTGTTTCTCAGTTATGAGTTTAAATACTTTGCCCTTTACTATTCTTATTCTGTCACCTTCACTAAACAGTTCATATACTTTCCCGGATACATAATAATATTTATTATCATCAGTTTTAATTATTGCATATGGTGTTAAATACAATTCATTTTCAAGATCTTTATATACAATATTACCTTGTATATTTTGTGATTTCTCATAAATAAACTTATGTACATTATCTTTAATTACTTTATTCATTTTTTTCATTTTATCTAAATATTTAGCTAATTCATTTAACCTGTTCTTAATATCAGGTAATATTTCAAAATAATTATCTTCTAACTTTATTGTTATGATCTTCTTGCACTGGTGCGTTTTTTTTGCCATATTTATACCTACAAGATATTCGAGTCTATATAATTCTTTTGTGTTTTTAGGTCTAACAAATAATCTATCACCTACATTTTCAGAGTTTTCTAATATCTTATAATCAATAGATGTAACTCTTTTAGCAGATATTTCATTTGCTTTCTCTTCATTTATTTCTCTTAACTTTCTGGGGCCCAATTCTTTAGTAGCCAGTTCTTCACAATACCGTCTAGCTTCTTTTTTAATGAATTCAGGATTGAACCTTAAGTTTTTACCATTCTTATCTTTACCACGTATCATTATATGTATATGCGGCTTCTCCGTATCATAATGCACAGCTGCTGACCAATCTAATTTTCTTGATACAGCCTTCTCTATATTTTCCATTGCATTTTTTGCAAATTCTTCTAAGTTTAAATTCTTACCATTACCAGGTGATATAATCACATGAAACACATGAGGTTCATTTTTAATTACTCCAATATCCTCTTTACATACATTGCCGTTTGCATTAAATAATTCAGGTTCACTACCATCTACAGCTTTTCCTTCCTTAGAAAAATAATTTTTTAATGTTGAAATTATTTTAGCTCCCGGATTTGGATAATAATGATAATTTACATATACTTTCTGATTTTTAGGACTATCTATAAAATTTGATTTATAATAATAATTATCTTTGTTATTATTTGATGTTTTTTTAGTATTAAATCTCTCAGCTTTTGAACGTTTATATCTGTATTTATCTAATTCTTCTATTAAACTTCTCAATATTCCTTCCTCACCACTGGCCAGTCAGCCCATCCAGATGGTTCTAATTAAAAATGCCAATGGTGGCAAAATCCCCCACTAGTGGGTTATTTTGCAAATTCAAATTCTACTGACTTTTCTTTAATAACAAGTTTTGCTTTAAATTTTTTACCATTCTTATTAGATGTAAAATTTATTTCTTCTGTCTGTTGATTTGTTAATAACTGATCTACCATTTTTTTTGTTATTTGTGTTTTTAATATCTTTTTACTAATTGAAACCTTACATCCTTCCGTATAACCGGAACAATAATAATTTTTCTTACCTTCCCTCATATCATAACCACAACAAGGACAGCAGCCCAGGCTGCCTCTATTAACAGTTAGAGGTCCTTTTGTAATACTTTTTTTGTTATCAAAGCTATTTAATTTATGAGTTTTTAACTTTTCAATATTTTTGTTAACAAATGCTTTTAACTCTACTAAAAACTTTATAGGTTCAGTTTTTAATTTATATTCCCATTCTGCCGTTATTGTTACATCTGTGTAATTAATAATATTTGGAAGTTTACAAACATTGTTATATAAAAATAATCCTTTTTCTAAAGGATTGAGATTTTTTCTTTTTCGGAATACATATTTTCTTCTTATCAGAGTTTCTATAATACTTGCTCTTGTTGCAGGAGTACCAACGCCAAAATCTCTACTAAAATTATAATCATCACTTTTATTTTTTTTAAATTTGTTAGGATGTTCCATTGCAGAAAGAAGTGAGCTTTCAGTAAACAAATCAGGTGGTTTCGTTATGAGTTCCTTTATCTCTAATCTATCAATATCAACTATATCGCCTTCATTTAAATCAGGTAATACTTCAGATTCCTTACCTTTCTCGGCAGTTATGTATATTTTTTTCCATCCCTTAACCTTTTCAACATTACCATTTGCTATAAATATATTATCATTAACATCTATAACTACCTTAATACTCTGATATTCATAATCTTCACAAAATGCTGCTATAAATGATTTTAGAACAACATTATATACCATTTTTTCGTAATCATTTGTTTTATCAGGTATTTTCGAAAGAGGTACAAGAGCATGATGATCTTCTAATTCTTTGTTATTAAAAACTCGTCTGTTTTTATTTGATACAAGTTCATTTTTTATATTTGATATTAAAGAATTGCTGCTTAATTTATTTATAATTGATTTTACAAAATCAACATCATTTTCACCCATTGCCCGGCTCGGAGTTCTTGGATATGATAAACATTTATGATTTTCATATAAGTTCTGAGCTATATCAAATGTTTTCTTAGCCGAGAACCCATATTTTTTGTTACATTCCTTTTGTAAGCCTGTTAAATTAAGTAATTTAGGTGGTGGTTTTTTATTATTTTCTTTTTTTACAGAATATATTTTACCTGTTTTTACTTCACTTAAATTACTCAACAAAATATCTAATTCATCTTTATTTTTAAAATTATCCTTATTATTTATATTATAAAAAGCTTTAAATAATTTCTTATTTTTTTTAAAAATACCTTCTAATTTAAAATAATTTTCAGGTATGAAATTATTTATTTCATTCTGTCTTTCGCATATAAGACTCAAAATTGCCATTTGAACTCTACCAAAAGAAAAATTATTATTAAATGAACATGAAAAATATCTTGAATAATTCATACCAACAATCCAGTCTGCAATCTGTCTATATATTCCTGCTAAATAATATTTATTATATTCTGATATATCTTTTAAATTATTAAGTTCTTTAAAAATAACTTTATCTGTTAATGCTACTGATGACCAGAATCTATCTATATTTCCTTTATATTTACAATATCCAATTACAAGTCTAAATATTAATTCCCCTTCCCTTCCTGCATCACATGCATTTATAACCAATTCAATGTCTTTTCTTTTTAATAACCTTTTTATTATGTTTAATTGTTTTTTTGTTTTTTGATTAGGTTTATGCTTAAACTTCTCTGGTATTATAGGTAAGTCACTAATATTCCATTTCTTATAATCTTCATTATAATCTTCCGGTTCATATAATTCTAGGAGATGTCCAATACAAAATGTTATAATATATTCATCATTTTTGAAGAAACCATCATCTTGATTTGCATTTAAAGCATTTGCGAATCTTTTAGCTACACTTGGCTTCTCTGCTAAAATTAACTTCATCTGTATTTTTCCTTTTATTATCTATTTCAATTATTTTTTTACTAACTTTATAATAAGCTACTATTTCTAAAATGTCTAAATCAATCTGTTTGCTATATATTTTTAGAACATCCCAAAACCTTTCATCTATTTTAAAAATGGCTTCAGTATCTATTCTACCTATATTGATAAGTATTTTTTTTAACCTTGTTGTATGCACGATATTAAAACATGCCATAATTAGTTTAACCGGTCTTTTAAATCCAAATAATTTGATACCTTTTTGGCCATCTAATTTTGTACTAACTAAAAAAGAATATGTTTTTTTATCAGACGTTTTTTTGTCAGTAATGTGTTTTATAAGTATTAACCGGTCGCCTTTCTTATTCTCAATGTTTATTATTTTATTTAAAATATCCATAATGGTTCCGCCTTTCTTAATATATCTTTAGATACCGGCCCAAAATATCTTGAATCAAATGATCCGGGATGATCATTCAATAAAAACACCTCATTATCACCTAACACTATATTACAATAATAAGGAATATTCTCTACTCTTAATCCTTCACTAATCACCTGTTCAAACATATGAATAACGTTTCCATCTATATAAAGTCCATCTTCATCAATGACTATTGCTTCATTTTCATTGAAAGCTATTTTTTTCAATAAACTGCCTGGTATGTATTCATATATTTCTTCAGCAATATCAAGATCCTCTTTACTTACTATTACATAATCATCTTTTCCAGGCTCATCATTTGAAATTAGATAAAATCCTTTTGGTGCTGAATCAGTATAATTAATGTGTATTTCTGGTAATAATTTTGCATTACCTAATAGTAAAATTACATTTAATATAAGTGATATTACAAATATAATTTTTGCAGTTCCTTTCAAATTATTTCTCCTTAATAAGCTATATTGTAATATTGAGATCTTAACCTGATGGTATCGTAATAATTTTCTTCTGAGCGGTTCCAAATTACAAATCCACCAATCACTGCTGCAATACCTACTATTATATTTCCATAGGAAACAATATTTGAGATTCTAACAAACCTTTCATTATCAATTTTTTCTAACGAAAATAATGTAGTTACTGTTGAAGAATAGAGAAATCCCCCAGCTGCTAAACCTAACCCCCCCAACATTATTTTTTTACCTATACCACGATTTCTGTAATATAATCTTAAATCCTGTTCAAATGGATCATTCTGTACTTTTGAATAATCACCTTGATAATTAGTTTCAAATACATCACTTGTTGGTGTCTCATCTTTACCTCTTGCAAATAAACTACCTGCAATTAAACTTATTACTATTATTAAAATAATTTTTTTCATTTTTATATCTCCTTCCCCACAAGTGGGGTTTTTAATTATAACCGTCCAGACGGCACCCTGGGATGTAACGCTGGCATGTTAATCTATTATAAAATTGTATGCTTTGCTTTCAGATTGTGTTTCAACTATAAATGACAATACTAGCCCTTCTTCTTTTCTATTGAAATATTTCATTCTAACTGTTAGGCTATTTCCAGATATTGTATAATCAAAGCATTTGTTTATATCTATATAAATATTGTTGAATTTTGCTGAGTCTGATTTAGTAACTATTATTTCATTAACCTTGTAGTAAGGCATAGATGTATAGTCTTTCTCATGCCATGTATGGAAAGTAAATGTATCATATAAAACAGCTACATTTTCTACGAAATCATTAGGATTAACAATTGTTCTGTATCTTGTATAACTACCCTCAAACAAATAATCTCTATTAATTTCATTTGATATTTCTGTCTCTGGGGCATTATAGTTGATATTATTATTATAATTACTAGAGGCAAGTATACTAAACTCATCAGAATAGATTTCTCCATAATCTATTATATTATTTTCCTGAGTGTTTATAATTGTATTATTATAATTAGTACAATTATTTCTCATACCTTCATTCCAATTTCCAGTATCTAAATAGTCACCTTGAGGATCTCCGATTGGTATATAATTCTTTGTTGTTAGTAAATCTGATAAAAGAAAGTGATAACGCATGTTGTCAGATATTATCTGGTTATATGGATTTGTATTATATTTTCTGTAATATCCGGGAATACTTAGTTTAAAATTATTAACATATTCTGATTTATTAGATCTGTTATATACTGCCCAGGAATATATTTCCTGGACCTTTACTAAAAATGTTGCATCTAGTTCATTTTGTGGTTCAGAATATGTATTATCACTTAGGTTTGCATTAACTCCAGTATTCATCTCTCCGTGTGAGTTTTTAGTTCGAACTATAAAATAATTAATTCCGGATATATTTGTATTTTGAGGCAGATTATATTGCAAATTAGTGCCTGTTTTTGAAAGTTCTATTATTGGTGGTCCACTTGTGTTTGTTCCGTCAACACTATAATAGACTACATAACTACCAATATTCCCTTCATTTATCGCTTTTATTATATTTAATTTACCTCCAATCTGACCATGATCAAGATCTGTATCTATAAACGTTATTCCCTCAGCGTGATGAGTCGGAGTTGACCCGTCTGGCTCATCTTCAATCCCTATTAAACTTGCTAAATCACAGGATGTTATAATTAACATAAATATTAAAATAATAAATAATATTTTCATAATATTTTCCTTATTGTATTTGATATGAGTAAGACTGCATTTCTTCTGTATTTGGATTTACTACATCAAAGGTCGCTATTATACCTGTTATTTTTGTATTAACATCTTTAAGAAACACATAAAGATTATTATCTAATATTTCAAAACTTATGCTGTTTGCAGTATTTATATAGATATTAGAAAATTCTGATGTATCTGATTTTGTAGCTATTACCTGATTAACTTTATAATAATTATTAGCTGAATTAACTCTTTCATTCCATGTTGTATGTGTAAATACACGACACATTAAACTATCATGCCTACTATAAATAAAACTAGTATAGTGTACAGAATATTCCCTTACCTTGACATAAGTAGCAAATTGATAGTTGCTTTGTTGAATATTATAATTACTATTTCCCGGAGCATCGAATATAAAATAATTATCCAATACATTTTCTGTACTAATAATAAATATATCTGATACATCATAACCTGATGTTATTACTGCATTATCTACTCTATTATTTATTATTGTTTTAAAACTATTTGCTTGATTCACTAAATTAGCATCTTGTCTTATAAAATAAACTCTATACTTTCCATGTGCTGTAGAAGTAACAAATGAGCCCGAGGAGTACCCGCCCATAAAATTAACTATTACTATTCCTTCATTATTAGTATTAAAATAACCGCTTGAAGGTGTTATACATTTATTAAATAAATCATCATTAAAATTTCCGTAACTTGCATATTGTTCACCATCATTAAAATCACCATTAATATAATATGTCGGTCGCTGCATTAAAAATGTATCAAAACTTATATTTCCATACATATCTGATGCATTCTTATTACTTCTTGTATAAACATTATAGTTATAAACTTCTTGTACATTTGCTCTAAAAGTAACTTCTAAGTCTACGGGGTCCGGATTATCCGGTATATCAGGTGGATCAATTATAATATGATTTATACCAGTATTCATCTCTCCGTGTGAGTTTTTAGTTCGAACTATAAAATAATTTATGCCGATTATACCTGTATTTTGAGGCAGATTATATTGCAAATTACTTCCTTTTTTTGGAAGTTCTATTATTGCGGAACCACTTTTGTTTGTACCATCTACACTGTAATAGATTAAATAACTATTGATATCAGATTCATTTAATGCTTTAATTATATTAATTGATCCTCCTATCTGCCCATGTTGGGGATCTGTATCTGTAAATGTTATTCCTTCTGCATGATGTGTTGGTGATGAACCATCTTCTTCATCATCTTTACCTATTAAGCTTGCTAAATCACATGACATTGCAAATAAAGCAATTAAAATAATAAATAATACTAATCTTTTCATTTTTTTTCTCCCTGGCCACCAGTGGCCTTTTTTAAATACCAGGCTACTTGCATGCTGTATTAATTAGACCTGCCTGGATAGTTAATAGGCGTTATATATAGGTAGCACAATGTCTTTGTTAATAAATATATTTCCGCGCATACCTGCACGTATTTCGATAGTAGGCTGCTGGTTAAGTTTCATTTCAGCTATTTTTTCTGCAATATTGTTAATGGTCTCATTTTGATTCTGTAATGAATTACCAAGTTCAGAAAAGAATTCTATAGATGAAACCCATGAAATTACTGCATCTTTTCCTAATTCAAATGCGGATGATACGGCAAGAGTTTTAATTATGTCACCAATGTGATGATCCACAATATCTTCCATTCCACTAACCCCTGCTAAATCAACTCCAGGCATACCTAATAAGTTAATACTTCCTCCATTCGGGAATATTATTCTGTCAAACATTATAAGAACCCGTTCCTGTCCAAAACAAATTGAACTATCGTATGAGCCTATTATTCGACTACCACGTGGTATAAGTATGTTTCTGCCGTTAACTGTGTTATAAACATTCATCGATACTTGTGCCATTATTTGACCTGGCAAATCAGAATTGATCCCTGTCATCAAAATATAAGGTACAACAGTTCCTGCCATAATTGTTTTCTCAGGTTCCAGAGGATATGAATAAGATGAAGCGAGATAATTAGAAAGATCTGAATTGTAATTATTGAAAAACTCATCTTTCTGTCTTTGCATATTCTGCAATTCATAATCTGTTAGGTTTTCTAATTCTGCAGCCTCAATTAAATAATCATACTCACTTTTTTCATCATTTGTGTTGTAATTTCCTTGTGGCAAAGCATCATTAAAAAACAAAGAAGACGTTCTTTCCTGTATATCATCATTATTAGGATTATAAGAATTATTATTTCTATAAATATAAGGGTCATTATAACTAGCGTTGTCTGAATTTTGTTCTGGTTCTCGTATTATAAGATCATATTCTTCTCTTCTGTCATATGAATTGTATCCATCTGTATAATCTGCTTCATCCTGAAATTCATTGCCATACATATCAATAAGTTCATCTTCTACTATTGCATCTTCATATTTAATTCTATTTAAGTAATCTGAATCAGTTACAGTAAGCATATTGGGCATATTAGCCTTAGTGCTCATCATCTCATCTTCTACTTCTTCCTGTAATGATTTACGCCCTAACATCATTGCAATAAAACAAACAACTCCAAATGCAATAAATATTATTTTTAACATTTTTTTGTTAACTTTTTGTTCAGGTGGTAATTTTAGAGATTCATCATCAGGAGATATTTTTTCATCCGGAGTAATGTTATTTATATCATCATTACTTTTTAATATTTCATCTTCTATTTGGTTATTATCTATTTCATCCATACCTATCTTACCTTTTTAATTGTGATAATATTTCCATTGTTTATATCAACTACAAGTTCCATATGTTCAACATTTGCCATATCAACAACATAATAATCGCCTATAACTCTGTAGTTTACTAAGATCCTTTCATTATTCTCAACTAAGAACAAAACCGGAGCATACGAAGCTTGACGAGCACTCGCAAAATGCAGGTAGGTTTTTACTCCATCTGAAAAAACTATATTTGGGCACCAATCGGGCTTAAAAATACTATGAGGTACTATTTCATATGCAAAATCAAAATTACTTAAATTTCCTGCTAAAAATATTTCATTGTTAAGTCTGTCTGCTTCAGACTGCATCATTTCTAATGATTCAATAGGATAATTGAAATTAACCATTGGCATGTATGTTTCACTATATGAATGAAGCGAAAACTGATAGGTCCTTTTATTAGTATTAATAGTAAGATTTGTTGATTTATTGGCATAAACCGGTTTTATATATACATGGGTAACTTCAATATTATCTTCATACGCAAATCCTGTTCCTAATATAAAATTAGTAGTATCACCGCAAACAGGTGGGCTCACTATTACTTCACCAGGTTGCAATTTTAGATCACATATTCGAAATGGTGCTAAAAATATTTTGTAAATGGTATTTTCTACATAATTATATATAACAGCACCACCCTGAAATTCCTCTGTTTTTGGTGTTACCGTATAATTACTAACACTATTGTTTACAATATCTTCCGGATTTTCATAATCAACAGTATTAGTATTTTCTACGCTTCCTTCCGGTAGATTATAATCAATAACTTCAATATCTATATTTGTAGGCACATTTACTTGTACCTGCTCTCTTGATGGATTTGGAACGTTCGGTATATATACATCTGGAAGTTTGTTATAACTTGTAGCACATCCAATTATTAAAGGTAGTAATAATATAATTATATATTTCTTCATTTTTTACTCTCCCACCCAAAGGGTGTTTTTATTTAAAACCCGGCATGCTGGCAGGTCACACTTATGTGTGTTAGGTTCTTGCTTTATCTATATAAAAGTCAGAAAAATATAATCCAAACGGATTTATCTCAGCCAATTCTTCTGTTTCCGGATAACGTAGAAAATATGTAAAAGTACCTGCCATTACAACAATTTCCTGCAGTATTCCATCTCTTCTATAATATTCATCCCACTGTACTCGCCACGTATTTTCTGTTAACCGTTCATAAAAAGTAAATTTTAGGTCTACGGTTATATCACTTTCTTGAAGA
>SDBV01004025.1_pt1 | contig 21303 bp, 33 predicted proteins | sample 2277081 | NCBI WGS metagenome assembly SDBV01 (sample SAMN10402039, study PRJNA504765) | marine sediment metagenome | isolation source: marine sediment core GS10_PC15, 223 cmbsf | place: Arctic Ocean: Southern Knipovich Ridge | collected 2010 | reverse complement strand
TATTTCTGCACGAGCCCTAATAACTGAAGCTCCAGAAATTTTATGACAGCAGCCTCTCTCAAAAAACATACCGAGCACCGGAATCAAAATACGATCAGAAAACCTGTTACTTTTTCAGGGATAGGAATCCATACCGGAAAAATCGTTACCATTCGTTTTTGCCCAGCGAAAGAGGGGACAGGTGTTGTCTTTAAACGAGTAGACTTGCCAAGCCAGCCAATCATACCTGCGACCCTGGAATATGTTTGTGATACCTCTAGAAGCACTACGATAGGAATTGCTGACATTCGTATCCATACCGTAGAACACGTTCTGGCGCCCATTCGTGCTTATAGCATCGACAACCTCGTCATTGAAATCTCCTCCATAGAGCCGCCCGTAGGTAACGGAAGTGCCGATGTTTTTGTGGAAATGATCGAAGACGCTGGAGTTGAAATGCAAGAAGCAACAACTCCAATCGTCAAACTCAAAGAACCCGTATACTTGTCCGACGGTGACATTCATATCGTTGCCTTACCTTACGATGGTTACAAAGTCAGCTATACATTAAACTACCCCGAGTCCAAAGTCCTCAAAAGTCAATATCACTCTACCATTGTCAACAGAGACACCTTCAAGAAGGAAATTTCCCCTTGCCGAACCTTCTCTAAGTATGAAGAAGTGTCCTCCCTTATGGATCGTGGGTTGATAAAAGGGGGTAGCCTTGACAATGCCATCCTTATCCATGATGATGTTATCTTCAGCAAGGAAGGCCTCTTCTTTCCCGATGAAATGGTGCGACATAAGATACTTGATATGATTGGGGACATTTCTCTCATTGGATTTGATTTTTATGCGCATATCATCTCAATTCGATCTGGACACAAGTCAAACTTTACTTTTGCAAAAAAGATTTATAAAACCCTTACGATGGAGAATTCTTGATGCCTGCAAAAACCATGGATCAAGCAAAAACACTCAATATCAAGGAGATCGTTAAGCTCCTACCCCACCGCTACCCTTTTCTTCTTGTAGATCGGATCCTCGATATCGATTTAGAAAAAGGATTTATCGTTGGACAAAAGAACTTAACAATCAATGAACCTTTCTTCCAGGGACACTTTCCCGATGCCCCGATTATGCCTGGAGTGCTCATTTTAGAAGCGCTCGCACAAGCGGGAGCGGTCTTGGTGTACTTGAAAGGAGGGCGTGAAAAAATCGCCGTCCTTTTAAATGTGCGGAATGCAAAATTTCGCAAACCTGTTTATCCTGGAGATGTTCTCATTCTTCGTGGTGAGGGGCTGCACCTCAGTAGCAAAGGTGGAAGAGTGAAAGCAACGGCTACTGTCGATGACAAAGTTGTTGTCGAAGCGGAAGTGAGTTTTGCCCTTGTGGACAAAAGCAAAATATAAGATAACAGAACCTGAATTTTTTTTACGAAGAGTGATTTTTCATGACTGAAACGAACATCCATCCAATGGCCCTTGTTGAACCAGGAGCGCAACTTGGGAAAAATGTGACTGTCGAAGCGTATGCTGTCGTCAAGTCCACAGTCATCCTCGATGATAATGTTGTCATCAAGTCTCACGCCTATATCGAAGGAAATACCACGATTGGGGAGGGGACAGTCGTGTTCCCGTTTGCAAGTATCGGCACCAAAACGCAAAATCTGAAGTACCATGGGGAAAAAACTTTTGTCAAAATTGGACAAAATTGTGAAATTCGAGAATTTGTTACGATCAATTCCTCATCTGGGGAAAATACTGTCGTCAGCGTCGGCGATCACTGCTTGATTATGGCATACTGCCACATCGCACACAATTGTGAGGTCGGCAACCACGTTGTAATGAGTAACAACGCAACACTTGCTGGGCACGTAATCATCGAAGACCATGCGATCATTGGTGGTTTGACACCTCTCCACCAATATGTTCGTGTTGGTACTTATGCTATGATTGGAGGTTTGAGCCGAGTCGGATGCGATATTCCCCCTTATACAATTGGCGCTGGAATCCCTTTTAAATATGGAGGACTGAATCTCATCGGATTAAAACGACATGGGTTTCCACTAAAAACTCGACAGGAGCTAAGCAAAGCTTTCAAGATAATGTTTCGCTCGCATCTCCGTCCCGAAGATGCTCTCAAGAGGATCGAGATCGAAGTGGAACAAATCCCCGAAGTCAGAAATTGGGTGAAATTTTGTCGAGAATCCAAAAGAGGTATCATGGGAGTCCAAGGTATAACAAAGGGTTCTAGTGAGAAATCTGCTTCTGTTGAAAAGATTGAAGAACGAGAATGCGCTACTGTGAATTAGTCACGATATAACTCTATTTTTCTTATGAAAGTTGTCTTTTTTGGCACACCCCCCTTTGCTGCGAATGTTTTATCGTTTCTTCTGGAAAATGGTGTTGATGTTGTAGCTGTGGTGACAAAACCTGATAAACCCAAAGGGCGTTCCCGTAAACCTGTTCCCACTCCTGTCAAAACTGTTGCCATTGACCACGACCCCCAAATCCCCTTTTTTCAGCCAGAGAAAGCTTCCTCTCCAGAGTTCGCGGATCTCCTTCCTCCCTTTGATGTAGATCTGTTTGTCGTCGTTGCTTATGGAGAAATCCTCAGACAACATATCCTCGATATGCCGCGGCTCGGTTGCATTAATGTGCATGCTAGCCTATTACCGAAGTATCGTGGAGCGGCTCCGATCCAGAGATGTATCATCGAAGGAGAAGACGAAACAGGGATCTCCATTATGCACATGGTTCGAAAAATGGATGCCGGAGATATCATTCGTGTTGAGAAGGTTTCTATCGGCCCAAATGATACTTTTGGGGAGGTTGAACAGAAACTTTGCGATCTTGGCTCGAAAGCACTTCTGGAAGTAATTCGAGAGTTTGAAAAAGGAAACACAAGTGAAGTTCCACAAGATGAATCGCTGGTCACGTATGCTCAAAAAATTGAACTTGAAGACTGTGAGATCGATTGGAATCAGTCCGCTGAGGCGATCCACAACCTCGTTAGAGGAGTAAACCCCTATCCTGGAGCGTGGTGTTTTGTCACTACCAATGGCGAAAAAAAACGAGTAAAAATCTGGTCGACTCGTATTGTCAGTGATGTGTCCGATACCCCCGGAAAGATCCTCTCTTGTGATGCAGAGGGTATGATCGTCTCTTGCGGGGAGGGGGCAGTGCGTATTCTTGAGTTGCAACTCGAAGGAAAAAAGAGTATGCCTCCGGGTGAGTTGCAAAGAGGAACTCCAATCAATTTTCAAATCTAAATAGGGAGACTCACATGAATGTAATTTCTGCTGCTATGACATGCCCGAATATCCTCATGAAAGGCCCGAGACCTATCCTAGAAACGATTTCATTCCTTGCTAAAAAGATTTATGAGCTTACCCTTCATTATTTTAATATGTTGCAAAATCTTGTCGTCGTAGCTTTTGGTGGGAAGGAGATGCTTGCCGATTTTGTATCCACGGTTGTCAAAGCCAAGGGAAGAACCTCTCCGGATATCGATAGAGGCGATTTCTATTCTCCACATGTCAGAAAAGTGCAAAATGCCCTCACAGAATTTTCCCTCATACATGGTTTGTTCTATCTCGGCTCTGGGATTGCCGGGGCCGGGGCCGCCACCCATGAACTCCAATGGTTGAATCTTGGCCTTGCTTATCCAGTGTTCCAGTATGTTTCTAGTGGGCTGTTTCTTTATGTTAACCTTTTCTCTTTAGAAAAAAATATCCAGATCTACTACCACGCCCACAAAATGGCAGAAACCGCGACAGGAGAAAAACTTTCCTTCGCGAATCGTTTAAAACTCTCGGCTGTCATGGGAATCATCAATAATATCGGCTACGTCTTAGCAACGCTGTTCACTTTCTTTCCCGGAACTTATGTAGCAGCTATTGTTCTGGCGTGTTTCTCGATATTTGTCGGCTCCGTAAAAATCATCTACGATTACTTCTGCATCACCCCAAAAATTTCAGAGCATACATAAGGAAATAAAAAAAATATTTACCACCGAGTTCACAGAGACCACAGAGAGAAAAATGATTCTCTCAGTGATCTCGGCGCTCTCTGTGGTAAAGTCTTTTCTTTAATTTTGACGGCATTGCCCGAACGCTTACCAAAATCCACCCATTCAAAATATGGTTTTACGGTCCTAAGCGGTCCTATGGTAAGAGTGAATTATCTCTTTACAAAATCTTTAGAATCCGTTATTATTGTGCTCTAAATCAAATTAATAATACGTTAAAGGAGAATAAAAAATGACAGTAGCTTCATTAGATCCAACGAGTACACTATCTTCTTCTTTCATCAAACATCACCAGTGCTCCGGTAATTGCAATGGTCATGCGTTTAAATTGATCTACGAGGGCGTTGCCGATGTTGCTTTGGGTGTTTTAGATGGAGCTAAAAGGGTGATCAGGGCGATCGGCCAAATCCGTATGAATGTAAATTGCTTCGGCCGCGCGTTAAAACTCGGAGTTACAGTCTTTTCAACAATAGAATTGGCAGCAGGACGCCCAGGTATTTTTACGACCGTCAGTGAACGATTTTTAACTACCGATGAAATCATTGACACCTTCCAGGTTTTTGAGCAAAGTCGTTACTTCATAGGAAAAGAGCATGTAAAAGGGGAGCTCCAGGAGAATATCTGGAACATTATCGCGAATGCCATTCTTCTTGCTGCAGGTGTTGGTGGGCTCGTATTTCTCGCTGGAGAAATGGTGATGAAGGGCTTGGCAAAAGTGAGCTCATCGATAGGGGGTCATGCTGCTTATGGTATTGCGACACAGGTATTTGCTGTAGTCGGAAAAGTGGTTGGAGGCCTTATTGGCGTGGGATTCCTCGCTTTAGGAGGTGATGCCGTCCGTAGAATCGTGCAAACATCAAAAGAGATCTTGAAGGCTGAAGCAGATCAGGAAAATGCGAAAACAGATCAGGAAAAGGCGAAAATAGAGCAAGAAAAAACGAAATTCGTTCAAAACAGGAGAAAAGCCATTCTCGATCTCATATGGTGTGTTACGGAAGTTGCTTTAAAAGTTCTCACTGTCGCGTTGTGCATCACTAACCCTTGGATTTTGTGTGCGGCGATTGCGGTTTCCTCGCTGACAGGTTGCATTACATTCCTTTATAGGAAGTCTGTAGAAGATCGGCAAGAAGAGGCAAAAAAGCCATCATTGGTTTAAGAGGTTTTGTGGTTAATAAGCATTAAATATTAAGTAGGTACAAATGAACGAACTAGTTAATTCTGTCCACAGAAAACACAACACACCTTGGAATAAATCTTTAGCCGAGGGACTTAAAAATGTAGCAGGTGTTACAGATAGTACAAGAAGAGGGACGAATGTTGTCGAAGTAGTACTTCAAGTTGCCATATCCATCCTCAAGTTTATTCCAGGAACAGAACTAGCTGCAGCTTCCTTGGAAGTGTTGAAAGGAAAGTGTGGTATGGCCAAAGGTGTATTCAATGGAACGAACATCTTTGAGCGTGGTTTTGAGTGGAGTGATAAGAAAGCCAGAGATGGCATTTTGTCGCGTTGGGAAAAAACGGCAAACCGAGTTTTAATGACGGTAGCGAATTTTCTTGACGCGGTATTGTTTGTTGATAAGTTGTCCATAGGCTTCTTCGCACAAGCTGCCCTATGTGTTTGTACGATGCCTATCCTCGAGATCGTTAAGGGGGGACTCGTTGTCTTGTTCTCAGCTTTCGGACTTGTCGGAGCCGGCAAGGATTTAGTAAAAGCACGTAGAAGTACCGATAAAGCTTACAAAAAAGGGGAGAAATGGCTGCAAAGACAAAAGGAATTCTCTGAAGACCTCAAGGTCTTTAAAGGAAAAGAGGTAGCTGCTAGATATAAGGAAAAAATCAGTAAAGAAGAAGACCGTTTTGGTGGTGGCAATCAAGACAAAATCGACAACTGGAGAAAATATGTCGATGCGCTTAACAAGGGCGCTACAGAGGACAATCTGCATGCTCGGGTTACAACTTTCCAAAAGCTAAAGTTGGCTCGCATTATTGCTAAGAACAAACGCAACCTGGAGACTGCGATAGGGGGAGACTATCTCATTAACGAATGCGAAAAGGACAACAGCGAGTTGAATAGTCGCTTGAATCTCTTAGACTTGGAAAAGACTGACGCCGATAGAATTCGTGCGAAAATCCAGAAGAAGCAAAAAGAGATCGACGGCCTCAAAAAGAAGGCAGACGATGGAGTTAGCTTAAAGATCAAGCCTAGAGAGAAATATATAGAAGCACTTGAGAAACCATTCGAGGAGAGACAAATCGACCGCTTCATCCAATACAAAACCAAGAAATATGCGAAGCGCATCAACAATGACAATAAAACGCGCACGAAATCGTGGATTTCCGTGAGCGCGGATATCGGAAAGATCGTCATGGTTGTGTTGGGGATTACGACTACATTATTGGCAGCCACCGTTTGTCCTGTCCTTGCCGGCCCCTATGCACTACTCATTTTGGCTGCTCTTGGCCTCATTTCTGCTTCCCTTGGACTTGCAAAGCCCCTATATAGCGTGATGGGACCAAAGACGGTCAATGAAAAAGAATTCGCTTACCCTAAGATCACGAAGGCATAAGGCATAGGCCATTTGGGCCGTGCCACTCAACCTCTAAGGAACTGTGCAAAAATAAGTTGTGCGTTTCTGGTGACTCAGCGCTTCAGCTGCGAGGCGCAAATTCGCAGACAACTTATTAGTTTTCAAGAATTTGCAACAAAGCAGATGAAGATGATGTGTTAGCAGAAATGCGGAAGTTGTTTTTGCACGGTTCCTAAGGAAGCACTACAGTCATTTTTATGCAACATCATCCTACTCCTCAATTTACACAAAACAAACCCAAACTTCCTTTTTACGAAAGGCTAGCAGCATGCCTGATCGTAAGCTTCACCGTTGCTTTAATTGTTATGAATTTCTATCTCGATGAAGGGAAACTTCCAGATGTGGAGTCTCCAGTTCACAACACCAACCAGTCACTTATCCAAATCACCATCGAAGGAGCAGTGAAAAATCCAGGACTGTATCAAGTGGAAAAGGGAACCCTGGTCCAGGATGCTCTCCAGCTCGCTCAGCCTAAAGAAGAGGCCAACCTTAAACAGATCAAACTCGACAGCAAAGTCGTCCGACGCCGCACCATCAAAGTTCCTTCAAAAAAATAAGAAAAAAGGGTTGTGTAAAATGTGAGGCTTTTGTTAATCTCTCTATTTCAGCTTTTAGATCTAAAGGACTAAAAGAGGGATTCCCTTGGAAAACACTGGAAAGAACGCATTTCGTGTGTACCTTTCCACCTGTTGAAAAGGATAAAATCATTGATTTGATTACTGAAGATAAATTGATAAACCCAAAAGTTGTTAAAACTTTGGAAAATTACTGATTCTAGGAAAGGGACTGATCGTATGACGCAGAAACTCATAGGTAAAAAGCTCGGAATGACTCGCATATTCGACGAAAGTGGACACGCGATCGTTTGTACTGTCATCGAGGTTGAACCAAATGTTGTCGTTCAAATAAAGACGAAAGAGAAGGACGGGTATACCTCAATCCAAACAGGCTACGAGAAAATAAAAACAAAAGATCCCCGCACCGTCGAAAAAAGAGTGAAAAAACCCATACTAGGCCACTACAAACAAGCAGGACTTGAACCCCATCGCTATTTGACAGAATCCCGCATCGAGAATACAGAAGCGTTCAGCCTCGGACAAGAAATTGGCGTCGGAATCTTTAAAGATACCCCCTTCGTCGATGCTACGGCAAAATCTATCGGAAAGGGATACCAAGGAGCTATGAAGTTATACCACTTCGCCGGCCAACCTGCATCACACGGAGCCAAAAAAAACCACCGCAGCCTCGGCTCTACAGGTAACCGATCAACACCCGGACGTAACTTCCCCGGAGGAAAGCGAGCCTGTCACATGGGAAACAAAAAGGTTACCGTTCAAAATGTTAAAATTGTCGAAATCGATGAGGAAACAAACCTCATCCTCTTGAAAGGTGCAGTTCCAGGCCCCAGAAACGGAGTAGTAACCCTGCAGCAAGCTAAGAAAAAGACGGGAGCTAGCTCATGACGACACTGAAAAAATACAACATCACCGGCAAAGAAGTTGGTACAGTTAAGATCGACAAATCCTTCACTGAAGCAACCGCCAATGGCCAAATGGTGAAAGACTACATCGTAGTCCTGAGAGCCAATGCTAGACAATGGTCTGCAAATACTAAAGGCCGCTCCGAAGTCAAACACACAACAAAAAAACCCCATAAGCAAAAAGGAACCGGACGAGCACGACAAGGATCTCTCGTAACCGCACAATTTCGTGGGGGAGGCGTTGTCTTTGGACCAAAACCAAAGTTCAACCAGAACATTCGGATGAATAAAAAAGAGAAAAAAGCCGTTATAAGATTTCTGATCGCTGAAAAAATCAATAACAATCACCTCATTGTTCTAGAAGATACCCACCTCGAAGAACCAAAAACAAAAACTATAGCCAACTTCTTGAAAACAACAGGACTAAACAAAAGAGTGCTTTTTCTTGGTGAAGGGAACTATGAACAAGTGGTAACGAACGAAAAAAAATGTAACGTTAGCGTGAAATGTGGCAAACACAACAATTTCGCAAAAAGCCTTCGAAACCTAAAAAAAACCCATTTTGCCCTCGCTAAAAATATCAACGGTTATGACCTCATGATCGCAGAAGACCTAATCATGACCGAAATAGCGTTGAATGAAATACAAGAATGGCTGGCTTGAACAAGGGAATCCAAGAATGACGAAAAAAGATCCATACCACACGGTCAAATACAGACATGTGACGGAAAAAGCTATGATGCTTCAAGAACTAAAAAATTCTGAAAGCAATCCCTCCGTCAAACGATGCAAATCGCCAAAATATGTTTTTGCCGTCGACAAAAATGCAAACAAATACGAGATCGCAAAAGCCGTTGAAGAAATTCACAAAGAGAAAAACATTAAAGTCGTCTCCGTAAATACGATAAATCTGAAACCTAAAAAACGAAGAGTTCGAGGACGACAAGGATTCCGTCCCGGACTAAAAAAAGCTATCGTAACACTTGAAAAAAACGATACCCTAGACGAGATTTAAACGAAGAGAAAAACCAATGCTTAAAAAATATCGACCATGCACACCAGGTACTCGACAGCTTGTCCTTCCCATGCACGAAGAGTTAACTAGACCCAATAAGAAGAATCGAGCTACCGTTAAACCGACAAAATCCCTGCTCCTGCCAAAGAAACGTACTAACGGACGTAACAATCAAGGACGTATCACCTGTCGACATAAAGGGGGCGGGCACAAAAGACAATACCGAATCGTAGACTTCAAACGCGATAAAATAAATATTCCCGCAAAAGTTGCTTCCATCGAATACGACCCTAACCGCTCAGCGTATATCGCACTGCTCTATTATGCGGATGGAGAAAAACGATACATCCTGGCACCGCAAAATCTCAAGGTTGGTGCAAAAGTCCAAACCAGCGATAAACCACCATACCACGTCGGCTGCTGCATGATGCTGAAACATATGCCCCTCGGCTCTATCGTCCATAACATTGAAATGATCCCAGAAAGAGGGGGAATATTGGTTCGTGGAGCCGGCACCTCAGCACAGCTAATGGCCCGTAGCGGAGGATACGCTACCCTGCGTATGCCTTCCGGTGAAGTGCGAATGGTAAACGAAAGCTGCAAAGCGACATTCGGTTCAGTGTCAAATCCAGAGAATAACCTTCGATCCGAAGGGAAAGCAGGAAGAAACCGTTGGAAAGGAATCAGACCAACAGTACGCGGAACAGCAATGAATCCTGTAGACCACCCACACGGAGGTGCTGAAGGAAAAAGTAAAGGGAATATACCGCAAACACCTTGGGCTATGTTCACAAAAGGTTTTCGAACAAGACCTGTTTCTAAGTCCAAAAAACTTATTGTTAAAGATCGAAGGAAAAAATAACTATGGCCAGATCACTGAAAAAAGGTTTCTTCGTTGACCACCATCTACTCAGAAAAGTAGATGTCCAAAATGAACAAGAATCGAAAAAACCAATAAAAACTTGGTCCAGAAGATCTATGATTATTCCAGATATGGTAGGACACACTTTTGAAGTACATAACGGCCATAAATTTCTCACTGTATTTGTATCAGAAAATATGGTCGGACACCGCTTAGGGGAATTTTCACCTACACGTGTCTTTAAAGGACATCCAGTGAAAAAATAAAGGGATTATGATGAACAGAGCAAAAGCTATAACAAAATATGTGAGAATTAGCGCACGAAAAGCAAGGTTAGCAGCAGGACTCATCCGTGGCTTAACCGTTGAAGATGCTAAGCTCCAGTTAGATTTCTGTAAATTGAAAGCAGGAACTCTGTTGAAAAAAACCCTCGACAGCGCAGTTGCAAATGCAGAAACACAACTGGATGCAAGACGTGAAGAACTAAAAGTTACTGAAGTTCGTATCGATGAAGGCCCAACCCTCAAAAGAGCAAAACCACGAAATAGAGGCGGCCGAAGTCCAATACTTAAACGAACAAGTCATTTTACCGTAGTCGTTGGTACTGAATAAGGAGCTAGTACATGGGACAAAAAGTTAATCCGATCGGTTTCCGCCTAATTCGAAATCGAAAATGGCAATCAAAATGGTTCGCCAATAAACAAGAATTTGGTGAATTTCTGATCGAAGATTGTATGATTCGAAGATTCCTGATGAAAAAAACCTCCATGGTCGGAACATCGAAAATTCGTATTCGAAGAATGAGTGATAAAATCGAAGTGGTCATCGTTACTGCTCGCCCCGGACTAGTCATCGGGAAAAAAGGCGCAGAAATTGATCTTCTCAAAGATGAACTATTCAGGCTCACAGGAAAACAAGTCTGGGTCGAAGTCGAAGAAGTAAAAAGACCCGACCTCGACGCACAAATTGTCGCTGATGGAATTGCAAATCAATTGAAAAGACGAATACCCTTCCGCCGAGCTATGAAAAAAGCACTACAAGCATCCATAGATGCCGGAGCCATTGGCATTAAAATCCAAGTGGGCGGACGACTCGGTGGAGCAGAAATTGCTCGCAAAGAGAGCTACAAGGAGGGAAGTGTTCCCCTTCATACGATCCGCTCCGAGATCGACTACGCAACATCTCGAGCAGAAACAACATATGGCACCATCGGCGTTAAAGTGTGGATCAACCGTGGTGAAGAAAAGCATATGAAGAAGGAGAGTGCATAACATGGCCCTGATGCCCAAAAAGACAAAACATCGTAAAGCCCAAAAAGGACAAATGCGTGGGCTTAGTAAGGCAGGAAACTTTGTCCATTTTGGCGAGTATGGAATCCAAGCCCTAGATCGCGGATGGATATCAAATAAACAAATTGAAGCATGTCGTGTTGCCATCACTCGATATTTTCAACGCCGTGGTAAAGTGTGGATTCGAATCTTTCCCGACAAACCCATAACAAAAAAACCCGCAGAGGTGCGTATGGGGAAAGGGAAAGGTAGTATAGACCAATGGGTCGCCGTCGTTAGACCCGGCCGTATACTCTTTGAGGTGGGAAACGTGCCACGAGAGCAAGCGCAAAGCGCCCTTCGACGCGCTGCCGCTAAGTTAGGAATTAAAACGCGATTTGTAGAACGCGTACAACAAGTTTGAGGTAGTCCGATGTTAAAAGCTAAAGATCTGCGAGATCAATCAATTGAAGAACTGGAAGCGACAGTCATCGAGACAAAAAATGAACTCTTCGAGATTAAAAACGAAATGAAACAAGCAAAAAAACTAGAAAAACCTCACTTGCTTAGAGAAAAGAAAAAAGATATTGCAAAACTAAAAACAATCATTTGCGAAAAGGCAAAAGCCACGTACGACGAGCAACCCGCTGACCTATGAACAACAAATGTACGTCAAACAAAATAATTTGAGGAATACATGAAACAAGAAGGCAAAACGACAAGAAAAACCAAAACAGGCGTCGTCGTTTCCAATAAAATGCAAAAGACAGCCGTCGTTCGAGTGGAAAGAACCATAAAACACCCAATTTATGGAAAAGTCATAAAGCGAGCAAAAAAGTACTATGCCCACAACGAAAATAACGACCTGCAAATTGGTGATGAAGTTGTTATCACCGAAACCAGACCATTTTCAAAACTCAAAAGATGGCGCATTGTTGAAAAAGAAAAAGCATAATTACTAACAGAAGTCGGTTTACGACCTATAAGAATTTCCCTTAAGGAGAATACAAATGATTCAGCAAGAATCAAAATTACTAGTCGCAGACAACAGTGGAGCAAAACGAATTAAATGCTTCAAAGTCTTAGGTGGATCAAGACGACGATACGCTGGCGTCGGCGATGTGATTATTGGATCGGTACAAGAAGCGGAACCGAATGGACCAATTAAGAAAGGCGAAATCGTCAAAGCCGTAATTGTCAGAACGAAATACTACATAAAACGGCCCGACGGATCCAAACTACGATTTGATACAAATGCCTGCGTGCTCATCGACGAAAAGAAAAATCCTCGAGGATCAAGGGTGTTTGGACCCATAGCACGTGAGTTGCGCGAAAGAAATTATTTAAAAATTGTATCACTCGCCCCTGAGGTCATCTAAGCTGAAAGAGGAAAATATGAAAAAAACTGCAAACCACAATAAACGCATTCGTAAAGGTGACAAAGTCATGGTCGTCAGCGGCAATGACCGAGGACTCGTTGGCTCCGTGCTCTCTCGCACAAACGATAAAATCGTAATACAAGGTGTCAACGTAAAAAAGAAACATGTGAAACGTACGGAACAAAACCCCTCCGGAGGCATCATTGAATTGGAAAAGCCAATACACATCTCTAACGTTGCTCTCTGCGTCGATGAAGAAAAGCCACGCAAACTCCGCGTGGGTTTCGATAAAGAAGGAAAACGATTGCTTGTATACAAAGAAGGCGATACAGACGTCCCCTTCCGTTACATCCGGAAAAACGCGGAATAACAAAACAGGAACATTATAAAGAAGTAAGTTGAGTACCATGTCAAGGTTAAAGAAAAGATACAAAGAAACAATCAAAGGTGAGCTTCAAAAAAAGTTCAACTTCAGCAACATGATGATGATCCCTAAACTTAGGAAAGTAGTCATCAATATGGGAATCGCCGAAGCCTCGAAAGATAAAAACGCAATGCAAGATTGTGTCAATGAACTCACCCTGATTTCAGGGCAAAAACCCATTCTCACAAAAGCAAAAAAGTCTATCGCAAACTTTAAATTGCGCGAAGGGTCGCCCATCGGAATAAAAGTGACCATACGCGGCAAGCGAATGTATGACTTCATCGACCGATTCTACAATATCGTATGCCCGCGGATTAGCGACTTTAGAGGATTTAAACCTAAAGGCGATGGAAATGGAAACATCACTATTGGTCTCGTAGACCAACAGATTTTTCCTGAACTCAACCTCGACGAGGTTAAACGTTCACAAGGTATGCACGTTACATTTGTTACAAGTGCTACAAATGATGAAGAGAGTATCGAACTCTTAAGATTACTTGGAATGCCGTTTAGTAACTTGCCAGTAACGGTAACCTTATAAAATTTATAGGAGAAGACTCATGGCAATAAGTGATCCAGTAGCCGATTTGCTCACAAGGATACGAAACTCAATAATGGCCCAACACCGCTATGTTGATGTCCACTGGAGTAAAATGAAGGGAAGTATTACGCAAATACTCAAAAACGAAGGTTTTATTGAGAACTTCCTTGTAAAAAAAGAGAATGAACAAAGAGGAACGATTAGAATCTTTCTGAAATATAGCGAAGGACGAAATCCCGTGATTAAAGGGCTGAAAAAAATCTCTAAACCAGGGCTGCGACAGTACGTCAGACATGATGACATCCCATGCTTCTACGGAGGACTAGGGTTGACAATACTCTCGACCTCGCAAGGCGTTATCTCTGGAGCAGAAGCTACTAAATTAAAAATTGGCGGCGAACTCATTTGCCTCGTTTGGTAATTATAGGATAGGAGAATATATCATGACACGTAAAGGTAAGCTTCCAATTCCAGTACCAAGTGGTGTTGAAGTAAAAATCTCAGGATCAACAGTCTCTGTCAAAGGGCCAAAAGGCCTCATTGAACAAGACATAAGAGATGGGATCATTGTCAAAGTCGAAGACAACAATATTATAGTATCCCCAGATGCGAAAACAACCAATATGCGCAATTTCCACGGACTCTACCGAACACTCATCGCAAATATGGTTCACGGAACCACTCAGGGGTTTGAAAAGCAATTAGAAATGATCGGAGTAGGCTTCAGGGCCGCAGTGCAAGGCAATGACCTTAACCTACAGGTTGGCCTTTCCCACCCAACACTGATAGCTATCCCTGCCGGCATTGAAGTGAAGATCGAAAAAAATACCAAGATTATCATCACCGGTATCGATAAACAACAAATTGGACAGTTTGCTTCAACAATTCGAGCGATTCGACCACCCGAACCATATCAGGGGAAAGGGATACGGTATGTTGGAGAATATGTCCGAAGAAAAGCTGGAAAATCTGCAGCTAAAAGTTAAAAGGGTATTATGAAAACGATAGAACTTAAAAAGAAAATTTTGCGCAAAAAACGATCCATGAGGGTAAGAAAATACCTCAAAGGTAATAGCCTGAAACCCAGGCTCTCCGTCGTCAAAAGCAACGCTCATATAGAAGTCCAACTCATCGACGATGAAGAGAGAAAAACCCTCGCCTCGACATCTACACGCGCTAAAGAATTCCGTAAAACGGAATTTAATTCGAAAAACAAAAACTCAGCGCGAAAACTCGGTGAAAAAATCGCAGAACTCGCACAAAAGAAAAATATCAAAGAAGTTATCTTCGACCGAGGTCCACATAAATATCATGGAATTCTCGCTGAATTAGCCGACGCTGCACGTGGAGCAGGGTTAAAATTTTAATGAATAACAACATAAAGCCTAAAAGACTAGGATAAATCAATGGCAAAACAAACTGGCAGACAGCCCAAAGAAAAAGAATCAAGCGAACTAGAAGAAAAGGTTCTCTACATTAATCGCTGCTCTAAAGTAGTGAAAGGTGGCCGCAAGTTTAGCTTCTCCGCCCTCATCCTCGTTGGTGATGGTAAAGGCAAAGTCGGATACGGGTTTGCAAAAGCTAACGAATTGACCGACGCCATCAAAAAAGGAGGTGAAGCCGCTCGCAAAAACCTGCAAACGTTCTCAATGGAAGGAACCACCATCCCATATGAAATAATCGTTGAATGGGACGGTGCAAAAATTCTCTTGAGACCCGCCCCTCAAGGCGCAGGAGTAATTGCCGGATCAAAAGTTCGTGCCGTACTCGAAATGGCAGGAATCAAAGATATCATGGCAAAAAACTTAGGAGCGAATAACCCCATAAACCAAGTGAAAGCCACTTTTAAAGCTCTAGGTCAGCTTGTAACTCGTGATGAGATCCGAAAGAGTAGAGGTAAAAATGCTTAAACTCAATAATCTTAAGAATACAAAAAAAGAAAGAAAAGGTCGCAAACGCGTCGGAAGAGGTATAGGCTCCGGCATGGGCAAAACTTGCGGGCGAGGGGAAAAAGGTGCCGGATCTCGATCCGGATATAAACGCCGACTCGGGTACGAAGGGGGACAATTTCGCCTTTTTATGAAATTGCCAATTCGCGGTTTCAGTAACGCCCGCTTCCGTAAAGTTTTTGATGCAATTAACCTTGGCCAAATTGAAAAACTGTACAATGATGGCGATATCGTAAATGAGGAAACTCTACGACAACACGGTTATATCAATGGGAAAATAGTAGGAGTCAAAGTCTTAGGAAAAGGCGAACTGACAAAAAAAGTCACCATAAATGTCGATGCGATTTCTAGCGGTGCACGTGATAAATTACAAAAAGCAAAAATTCCATTTACTGTCGGAGAAAAAGAGTAAACTATGAACCAAGCTTTGCAAAGAGTTTTTTCTATCCCCGAGTTGCGGACGAAAATTCTGTTCACATTTCTTCTGCTAGCAGTCTGCCGCATCGGAGGATTCGTTCCCGTTCCAGGAATAAACGGCGAAATCGCCGTAAGCTTCTTTCGGCATGCAACAGGAGGAGGGCAAAACCTCTTCCAAATGGTCGACATATTCTCAGGTGGCGCCTTCTCCCAAATGACCGTCATAGCCCTCGGAGTTGTTCCCTACATCTCAGCATCCATCATCATGCAACTACTCGTCGCTCTGTGGCCCTCACTACAACGTGAAGTTCGCGAAAATCCCGCTCAAGGAAGACGAAAAATAAACAAATTGACACGATTCCTCACAGTGGTGCTAGCAGTCATCCAGTCAACACTCTTTGCAAAATACGCTATCCAAATGAATATCTCCCGACCCGGAATCATCGACGGTGACCTCCTGAACATACAACTACTCGGCATCCCGCTTCTCTTCTTCATGATTACCGTCTTCACAATGACAACAGGAACAGTATTTCTCATGTGGATCGGTGAACAAATTACCGAAAAGGGAATAGGCAACGGCATGAGCCTGATCATCTCGTTAGGGATCATCTCCCAACTCCCCACAGCCTTTGGAATGATTATCCAACAACTCAACCTCGACTCACAAGAAGCCGGCCAAATGAATTTCGCCACCGTAGCTGTCCTACTCGGAGTCTTCGTATTTGTCACAATCGGAACAATCCTAATTATACAAGGCCATAGACGCATTCCCCTACAATACGCTAGACGGGTCGTCGGTAGAAAAGAAATGCAAGGAGGTAACTCCTACATCCCACTAAAGATTAACTACGCCGGAGTCATTCCCGTTATTTTCGCCTCCTCACTACTCATGTTTCCCGCTACCCTTGCAGCATTCATCGGACAAGGCAACTGGCTAGGCGTCGCCGTCAGCTGGATAACACCCGGATCGATGTCATACATCATACTATTTGTCCTGCTAATCATCTTCTTCACCTACTTCTGGACCGCAACACAATTCCGACCAGACCAAATTGCCTCCGATATGAAGAAAAATGGCGCCTTTATCCCCGGAATCCGACAAGGAAAACCCACACAAGAGTACCTCGAACACACAATGAATCGGATAACACTTCTCGGAGCCGTATTCCTAGCACTCATTGCCATCCTGCCAACAATTATGGGTAGGATGCTAGGCGTTCCACAAACCATCAGCTATTTCTTTGGAGGAACAGCCCTACTCATCTTAGTAGGAGTAGTTTTAGATACCATGAAGCAAATTGAATCCCACCTCTTAATGAAACGATATGACGGCTTCATGAAACGAGGACGATTTAGAGGGCGGTAAAGTTAAACATATGGTGGATAAACCTTTGCGATATATGTGAAAATTTGTTACTATTTTATGAGAAATTTTAGGAGAGATCAATGCCACGAGTAATTGGTACAGATATACCAGACAATAAAAGGCTCGTAATTAGCCTTACTTACATTTTTGGAATAGGACTGAGTCGAGCGAAAGATATCGTCGAAACCCTGGGGTTCGACCCCAATATGCGTGCAAGACAACTTACTCAGGATGACATCGCGAGGATCAACAGCCACCTACAATCCGAATACGCTGTTGAAGGAGATCTGCGCCGACAAGTGCAAAACAACATCAAACGATTAATCAGTATCCACACCTATCGAGGCCTTCGACACCGAATCGGATTGCCGGTACGTGGCCAACGCACACAAACCAATGCGAGAACAAGAAAAGGTAGAAAAAAGACCGTAGCCGGTAGGAAAAAGTAATTAACAGGAGATTATAACCTTGGCAAAACAAAGCGTAAGCAAAAAAAGTTCAGTAAAAACGAAAAAGAAAGTAGCAAAACATGTGCCAGCTGGTATTGGACATGTAAAAGCAACGTTTAACAATACGGTCGTTTCCATCTCTGACCCCGCAGGAAAAGTAATCGCTTGGGCAACCGCAGGAAAAGTTGGATTCTCGGGATCGAGAAAGTCCTCAGCATTCGCAGCGACAGTCGCCGCCCAGGAAGCCGCTAAAATTGCTATGGGATACGGAATGAGAGAGATTGAAGTGAACCTCAAAGGGCCCGGAGCAGGTCGTGAATCAGCCGTAAGAGGCTTACTAAGTGCAGGGCTTCAAGTGACCGCGATACGAGATAAAACCCCCGTGCCACACAACGGTTGCCGTCCACGTAAGCGTCGCCGCGTTTAACAGTTGAAATCATCCTTCGTGAGTTAGGATGCTTACGTAAATTTACCCCCAGGATAAGAAACCTGGGTTAATTTATCAGTGAAGGCATAAAGCCTCACAATTAACAAGTCATTATTAGGAGATGCTTCATGAGTGTCAGATATGGCAAATTTGAAATGCCTGAGAAAATCGAACTAGAGGAAAACACAGCAACAGATACGTTTGCTCGATTCGTAGCCGAACCGTTTGAAAGGGGATTTGGGCATACCCTTGGAAATTCAATGAGGCGTTTGATGTTGACCGCTCTGGAAGCCCCAGCGATTATCGCATGCCGCCTTGAGGGAGTTCCCCATGAGTACATGGCGATCGATGGCATCGTAGAGGACATGACCAACATCATCTTAAACCTCAAAGGTGCTTTGCTACGTAAACTTCCCATGGATGAAACCGTAAATTCCCGCGAGCAACGTATTCTAACAAAAGTTCTAGAAATTACCCAGGATGACCTCAACAACAATAATGGCCAAGTTGAGATAAAATTTGGGGACATCATCGATGAGGGCAGTTTTGATATTGTCAACCCCAATCTCCATCTTTTCACAGTCACCAAACCAATGAAGAAGCAGATAGATCTGCGCGTTGCTTTTGGAAAAGGATATGTTCCCTCTGAAAGACACGATGTTTCCGACAAGACCGCCGACGAGATTCTTATCGATGCCGCATTCTCACCCGTTCACCTAGTCCATTATTTTGTCGAAAATACTCGAGTTGGCCAGGATACCGATTTCGATCGGCTCGTCCTAGAAGTGACAACTGACGGAAGGATAACTCCGACAGAAGCTATCGGGTTTGCTGCGCAAATCGCCCTCAAACACTTCGACGTCTTCAACAAAATCGAAACGCATACCCTAGCCTTCGAAGAAGTGCAAGAAGAAGGGGACGGCGATAAAGATGAAATCATGGAAAAACTCTCACTTCGTATCGATGAAATTGAGCTTTCCGTCAGATCAACAAATTGCCTAAGCGGTGCGAACATTGAAACCATCGCTGAGCTCGTTTCGATACCTGAACGACGTATGTTAGAGTTCAGAAATTTCGGGAAAAAGTCACTCAATGAAATCAAAGCCAAGCTTCATGAAATGGGGCTGTCACTGGGTATGGACTTGACTAAATATGGAATCACCCTAGATAACGTTAAGGAGAAAGTCCAAGAGTACCAGGAGATGCATCCAAAAGCAGAATTCCCAATAACAAATGAAGAATAATTTTGAAGGTATCAAATGAGACACTTAAAAGATAAACATAAACTCAATCGCACTTCGTCCCATCGACGTTGTTTAATGGCTAATATGTTGAAATCTCTAATCATAAATGGGCGCATTAAAACAACACTGCCTAAAGCAAAGCTACTCCGCCGCTATGCAGATCGGATGATCACTCTAGCGAAAAGCAATACACTTGCCAGCCGACGCCGCGCTATAAGTCAGATGATGATACGATTTAATCCTCTAACAACAAAGGACGCGAGATCTGCTCGGGAGGGGAACACCATATCATACAATGATGATCGATTCACCATTAACAAGCTCTTTGATGAGCTAGGACCACGGTTTGCTTCTCGAAAGGGAGGTTACACTCGAATCATCAGAAATACAAAACGCGTAGGGGATAATGCCCAAACGTGCTTTATTGAATACCTTGAGGAATAGTCCCTTTCATTTTATGAGCCTAAACTCTAGAGGTTTACGCTTTACTTCAAATTCGAAATCCGAGGATTCTTTCCTCTTTACATTAGCTACTGACTTGATTATGCTAGCGATAAATGAGCCGCAAAATCAACGCTCAAAGAACATTATTGGAGGAAAGTCATGACTGTTAATATTGCTATCAATGGATTTGGTCGGATTGGAAGACTAGTATTTCGCCTGGCAGCAGGACGCAGCGACCTGAATATCGTCGCTATCAACGATCTAGTGCCCTGCGATAATTTGGCCTATCTCGTAAAATACGATTCCACACACGGTCGTTTTAACCAAGACGTTAAGGTCGAAGGGAATAGCCTAGTCGTCAATGGAAAAAAGACCCTAGTATTTTCTGAAAAAGACCCAGCACAGCTACCGTGGAAAGATTTGGGTGTTGACTACGTCGTCGAATCCACCGGTCTTTTTACAAAACCGGAGTTGGCCGAAAAACACCTCACAGCCGGAGCAAAGCGAGTTATCATTTCAGCACCTGCCAAAGGGGAGATACCCACCTTTGTTATGGGAGTAAATCACAACAATTACAATCCCGAAACAGACCGCATCCTCTCCAACGCCTCCTGCACAACAAACTGTTTAGCGCCCATTGTGAAAGTCCTGCTAGATAATTTTGGCATCGAAGAAGGGTTGATGACAACAGTACATGCAGTCACTGCAACACAACCTACTGTAGATAGTCCTTCTGCAAAAGACTTACGAAGTGGTAGAAGCGCAACGCAAAACATTATTCCCGCTTCCACTGGAGCAGCAAAAGCCGTCGGGTTGTGTATTCCCGAAGTGAAAGGCAAAATTACAGGAATGGCATTCCGTATTCCTACAGCAGACGTTTCCGTTGTCGATCTCACAGTTCGCTTGAGTAAGTCAACATCATATGGCGAGATCTGCAGTGCAATGAAGAAAACGGCAGAAGGGGAAATGAAAGGCATACTGTCCTACTGCGATGAACCACTCGTGTCCTCTGACTTCATTGGAAGCACATACTCTTCGATATTCGATAAAGACGCCGGAATAGCCCTTAACGACACATTCTACAAAATTGTTGCTTGGTATGATAATGAGATGGGATATGCTGCCCGTATCGTGGACTTTCTTGTCTTTATGGCATCGAAGGAACCAGCATTAGGGCTCGTGCAAAAATAAGTTGTGCGTTTCTGGTGACTTAGCGCTTCAGATGCGAGGCGCAAATTCGCAGACAACTTGTTAGTTTTCAAGGATTTGCAACAAAGCAGATGAAGATGATGTGTTAGCAGAAATGCGGAAGTTATTTCTGCACGAGCCCTTAGCAGGAAGGGCATAAGAAAAACCGTTTGAGGAGATCTCTTTCAAGGAGGGATCTCCAAAACAGATAAACATTAAACATAGGAAAAGACGTGGATTTTACACGA
>SDBV01004024.1_pt1 | contig 21303 bp, 25 predicted proteins | sample 2277081 | NCBI WGS metagenome assembly SDBV01 (sample SAMN10402039, study PRJNA504765) | marine sediment metagenome | isolation source: marine sediment core GS10_PC15, 223 cmbsf | place: Arctic Ocean: Southern Knipovich Ridge | collected 2010 | reverse complement strand
ATCCCGTACGAGGAGAAAAAACTTCTGAGTGCCTTTGGTGATGTATACTCTAAGTATCAGCTTGCAACCAGGAGATGGTTATGAAACCGTTTTCGCAATTTCTGTCAAATAATTGTTATAGGGAGAACAAATAAAATGACAATAAAAAAAATAGAAAAACCGACTGAAATAAAGGCGCATGGCAGCAAACCAAAAGTAATTCAGGAATTTATAGGGCGTCTGAATTCAAATACCGGGGATACAAGTATTGCAAAAATGATCAGTCCGGAAGGGTGGGTTGAACCGGGCCAAACGCCGGAATTTGATGAATATACCGTAGTTTTAAATGGTACTCTGTGCGTAAAAACAAAGGAAGATAATCTCGAGATAAAGGCGGGACAGGCTTTCATCACCTCAAAAGGCGAATGGGTGCAATATAGTACCCCTTATGCCGGGGGAGCTGAATATATCGCTGTTTGTCTTCCTGCATTCAGTCCGCAATCAGTACATAGAGATGAAAATTAAAACTTACTCTTTGAATAGATGATCCACTCAGTTGATCATAGTCATCAGTTTATCTACGTCCAATACAACTGTAATCGGATCAGTCAGTCCATAGCCGAAAATCAGTTCTTTAGCCAGGGACGCTGTCTTTGTAGTAGTATTTCTATCAATTTTTATACGTTCGTGGCCTATTATTTTGGGTACAACCATTCCGAAAGCTGAGGAGCCGCTGGTCATTTTTATTATCGGCGCATATTCCATTTCTACTTTTTCATATTCTGATGGATGAACCGCCTCAAAGAAATTCAGCAGCGGCAGCTTCAGGTTTCCCTCTGTATATATCGGCGTCTCTCCGAGAACTGTTGTCAGAAATTCAGGATTGCATTCTAAATACTCCACCCCGGCCACTATTGGGATGGCATATGTATATTTATTATTTCCAAAAAATACGCATTCACTCATGGTCTCTGCCTTGGGGATCTCCAATAAATACTTCAGGCCTTTATTTACTTCTGATTCAACATGTATTATGCCTTTTAAACTTCCCTCTATTGCCTGTACTACAGCATCCATGCCGACACCGCGGCCGGATACATTGGTGACTTCTGTTTTAGTGGAAAAATTGGGCCTGAATATAAGCTTTAATTTCTCCTCTTCAGTCAGGCTGCCGGCCTCACTCTCATTAATAACGCCTTTCTCAATCGCTGATTGCGCCATGTTGCTGCCGTCAATGCCTTTGCCGTCATCTTCAACGGAAATATATATATTCTTGAAATCTTCATATATTTCCATATTTATCCGGCCTTCCCTGTCTTTCCCTATCTTTTCCCTGTCATCAGGGAGCTCGATGCCATGGTCCACCGAGTTTCTTACCAGGTGGACGAGTGCATTGTGGCATTGGTCCCACATATCCGGCCGTGCCATTGCTTCATTTCTTTTAATGACCAGTTTAACGTCCTTATTAAGGGAGCGGCCGAGATCAGATACAATCCTCGGGTATCTTGAAAGTACGATTTCTCTCTGAGCTGACAAGATTAAGTGGTTTAAATGAGTCGTCATTCCATTTTTTATAGTATGTATAGACTCAAGATCAATTCCCTTTGCATATAAACTTTTTACTGTATCCTGGGAAAATGCCTGAAATTCTTTAAGAATAACATCGTATTTGCTCAGGTTAATGGCTACCTGAAATTCTTTTTTATGATCTCTGACCTGACCAAAGTCCTTGCCCTGTAATTCCTGCAGATTACAAACATGCCCGTCCAGATCCGCTTCAAGTTTTACAATGCAGTCTTTGATGTCATGAAGATCCTCCTCAACATCAGTACTGCTATCCGAAAATTCCTCCACTATCTTTTCCAGCAGACGCTCTAATACTACCGGGATTCTTTTAATTATTTCATATGCCCTGGAATCAAGTATCAACTTGCCTTCAGAGACACCCAGAGTGAGGTCTTCAGCTGTATGGCAGTATCTATTTAACTTTGTAAGATTTAAAAAACTTGAGACACCTTTAATTGTATGTACAACTCTGTTAACTCCCCCGATATTTTCAAGATACTCCTTAATATTTAAACCCCTCATGAAATTGTAGTACTGAACTCTGTCAAAGGGCAGAATAAATACATATGCTTTAAGGACTTCTATATTTTCTTCAAGCGGTAAAAGAAGCTCCTCTGTTTCTCTACAGAAATCAGTGATCATCTCAACATCTACGTCACTCATCTTATTCCTCCTAAAACCTATCGACGTCTAATATGTCTGAATATAAATCCTGACAGGCTATACAATTCATTTTTAGTTATATTCCAGTTTATCCTGTATTAAATGCAAAAATGCCTTTTGTTATATAATCGGCGTTATCACATCAGAACTTTATCATAATCTGCAGCCGTGAAAGTAAAATTCAGATTATCTTAAATAAGGATTTTCCCTATAGAAAAAATGTATTTCTCCCCCTATAGAAAAAACAGTGTGAACCCGATAAAACTTATATAACATTTATCTTTTCAGGAGAGTAAGATTTTCGACTTAGACAGAGTTTTGTCAAAAGTTAAATCGGAAACCACTAATAGTTTACAAAGTTTTTACTGCCGATATAAGGACGAATTATTTATGGCAAATGACAAAATATTAGAAGAGGCTGAAAAACAGGAAAATCATTACGCAGTACACCTGGCTGAAGTTAATGAAAAAAATGAAGTTATTGCAACCCAGGATATTTACAATCAGAATAATCTTCTTGTCGCCCCTAAGGGTACTCGAATAAATCACGACACGGCAGAGCGCATAATACAACATAAATTGATTCAGTCCCTTGAAGAACAGATCAGGCTCAAGAATATATTAACATCCAGCCAATTAAGGGAGGGGTTTGAAACACTTCTTGAGAAATATCCTGATATCATGAAGATTCATTCTGCAAGTAATTTTCATAAAATTTTGTATGGCCTGGTTGAAGGCAATATTCTGCATCCGCTTATCCTTCAGGAATTGACAATTATGCATGAACGCCTTCCTGATTATTATGACATGACACTTTTCTGTACCTGGTTATCCGTATTTATATCCAATGAACTGGGCTTTCCGGAAGACCTCATAAGGGCCGCGTTTGTTGCTTCTATGGCTTCTGACGTTGGGCTTTTGCACATTTCCCCGGATATTCTAAAAAAACAGAATAATGAAACAATGCCCCCGGGTGAGTGGCGGGCAATACAATCCCATGTGGTAATAGGCCAGCTGCTGATGAAGAAGATAGCCGGTGAAAATTCTGTTGCAGCAAGGGCCATCCTGGAGCATCATGAACGGTGCGACGGCAGCGGTTATCCAGCCGGTAAAACGGATGAGCACCTCGATATTATGGGGCAGATTATTTGTTTGTCTAACAGCATTTATGAGCTTAGAATAAAAAACTTTGCCGACTGCGGCCGCAACATGCAGGACACTTTGCCATACCTTAAAATCAATAAATATACCAATTTTGAGGAAAACAACCATGCATTAATTTCTGCAATAAGCAAGGCCGGCCTCGAACCTTCACATGTAAATCCCCTCGGGGATGTGACTTCCCTTGTCTCCCATCTGCAGTTTAACGGGAAAAAATTTAAAGGCTCGGTTTCATTGCTGGAGCAGATGATAAATAAAAGTGAATCGAGTATAGAAGCTTTTTCTGTCAATAAACTTCTAAAGGTAACTCAGCCCGTGTTAACCATGATCAAGTCTTCAGGTTTAGTAGATAAAGAGCTGCTTGCATGGCTGGCGACATTACAGGAGAAGAATGCTGAAACCAAGCTGGACGATTTACTCGAAATTGAGCTTATGCAGACTGTGCTTTATTTTCAGCTCAAAAAAGTTTGCAAAGCAATCAAAGGCTGCCTGGAGGAGAACGCTGATGTTCCCCCTGAATATATTGAACATTTAAGAAAAACGTATGGCCAGATTAATGGATTTCTGCTCCGTTTCTCAGAGTGCATACAGGTGTTGGCTGATGCTAAAAAAAATGCGGTCCCTGCTTAGGAGCCGGTGCAGTAGTATTAAGGATAAGACAAGGTATGAGCTGCTGTATACAGGAGACAATTAAATGAAAATATTAATAGTAGATGACAGTAAGAGCGTACGTTTTCTGATGGAGGAGATGCTGTCCGGGTATGGAAAATGTGACGCGGCAGAAAACGGACTGCTGGCGGTAGAGGCATTTGAATCTGCAAGTGAAAGCGGAGAGCCTTATGACATTGTTTTTCTTGACATAGAGATGCCGGTGATGAACGGTCAGGAAGCCCTGCTAAAGATGCGCGAGATAGAGGAAGACAAGGATATTATGGAGCTGGATGAGACAGCAATAATAATGGCCACGTCACTTTCCGATTCAAAGAATATTACCGATGCAATTCATGGGGGAGAAGCCACGTCTTATATAGTCAAGCCGCTTACTAGGGAGAAGATTGCTGAAAAACTGGGCAGCCTGGGCTTAATCGCAAAGGTATGAGAATAAATCTATTCAGGCTGGAAAAACTTTTTAAACAAATCGCGTAATTGGTTCAAGTCGAAAACGTCCTTCATGAATCCGCTTATCTCAAACTTCTTTTCTCTGCTTTTAAATATTAATAAACGATTTTCAAATTCTTCAATTTTATCTGTGGCGTCAGATCTTTATTCATGACAAATATGTCACGATAATTGATTATGTAAATTGAACGCTTATTGGAAATTATGTATTGTTTCATTTCCGGCAGAGACTTCTACATCGGTAGTTCCAACAAAAGTGATTGGGTTCAGTGTAGGAGACTCATCTACTTCGGGATCATCGTCTTCAGCCTGGCAAGTAAACGCGACTGTATAATTCCCAGCACTGAGGAAAGCAACTTTATAAACATACTCTTGTGTGTCAGCATCAAAAGTTACCATGGCAGATGTTATAGGATTAGGATCAAATACATCCTCATCATCAGGTATTACACCATGATCTTCGAAAACATAAACTGCGTTGCCACTGGTGCAAGAATCGTCTTCTATAAACTCACTGCTAACCGTGCCAGAAATACTGCCAACATCGGTATTGTCTACAAGCCGCAGTGCGGGTTTAAGTTTATAGTTACCGGAACAATTTCCTCGACCCTCAGGATTATTTACCGATTTACGTAAGTTAAAGTCTATAGTAAAACTTGCAGTACCGCCAGCCGGTACATCAAATCCTTGAACCAGTTTCAGACCAGTCTCGCTTCCGCTTGGAATCCACAATGAATATGGAGAGTCAATATCATCAGGAATTTCAATATAGGAATCCTCTGTATTACACTCTGCATTGACTTTTAATCTTATCCAATTGTAGTGACCAGCGGGAACGGTTACTCCGTCTAAAATAGTTTCACTGCCGCCGCCGTTAAGTGCGAGAAGATCAATCTGTCTTTGCGAATCATTACAGACGTTCGTTTCCCCTGCACAATCAGCATCAACAACACAGGAAGTGCCGTTTTCCGAACATTCCATAAAGTCAAACTCCAGCCGATCGCCTGAGGCTGGTTGAATAATTACTCCTGTAAATTCAACGATAACACTTGAGGCGTCATCTACGGGAGCATCGGTTATGCTGAGATTGAGAATACCGGTTGATGGGCCATCACCACCTCCACTACCGCTGCTGCCACATCCTGCTATTGACCCTACAAGAAAAAAAGTCAATATCACGACATATATAAGACGAATATTTTTCATAATATACTCCTTCAGGCTATTGGTGGGTATTAATAATATTATATAAGAAAAATCAGCAAACGTCAATATATTTATCACCCATGTAAATTAAATTGACATATTTTCTCTGCTTTTTGTACAGTAACACTATTCCCATTGATAATTAATTTATTTTGTCGTCCACTTCCCTGCTTCCGAAACTATAAAAAGCTTGCGACTTGCCTGAGATATAGGGTATATTTTGGGAGATATTCAGAAACTATGGAATAACTTGTAAGGAGGAAGAAAAATGGAGCAAAACCGGGCCACTAAAATCATGGAGCAAGGCAGCGTTTGAGCGGAGGCTGTACTCCAGGCCGTGTGCCAGGAATTCGAGATTGAGAATGGTATCAATCCCCGGATCGCTTTCTGCTTTGCCGGCGGGATAGGCAACACGGGGGCCGTCTGTGGAGCTGTCGCCGGTGCCGTGATGGCAATCAGCCTCAAGACGGAGCGGGGTGACACCATGGAAGAATCGCTCCGCCCTTTGACAGTGGCGCAAGAGTTTCGCCGCCGCTTCGAGGCCGAGATGAAGACCATCAACTGCCGCGAATTGACGGGGTTGGATCTGAGCACGCCGGAAGGGGTCGAGAAGTTAATGGGCTCTGATATACCCCAGACTGTCTGCTTCCCGGCAGTCGCCGCAGCTTACCGGCTGGTGGTGGAACTGCTGAAGGAAACCTCGTAGTCAGCGGACCGCGGACAAGCCGCAACCGATAATGCCGAACATTAATCGTTCACTTTGTTCTAAAGTTCTTTGTAGTTAACTTCCGAACTTTCGCGCTTTCCCGCTTCCGCGCTTTTTTTAATTAGGTAGTATTCCCTATATGTAATTTCAGCAATGCCCCGATTACATAATATGTCAATATCCTTTACTATTATTATATGAAGATTTTTTCTGATCACTAATAGATGTAACTAGAGATTAGATCTTGAAGGGCTAAGTATGTTAAATAGTATTGACACGGGAGTTGAAAAGCAATATCATCCTCGATCCGGTCAGGTAGCCGTAGAAATGGACTTTATAAATGCGGAGCAGCTTAAGAATGCCGTAATCGAGCAAATTGATGATGATTTAGCTAATCGGCCTCACAGATTTTTAGGGGAAATACTGGTTGATAATTGCTGGATAACCCTTGAGCAGCTTGATATAATTTTGCATGAGCTTTTCAGGGTTGAAATGAAAACCAAAGGAAAATTATAATTCACAGAAACTCTTCGATTCTTCTTTCCGATTTACACCTGCAGGTTTAGAATTTCAACCTGACTTTTCGGTCTGTCCGCTACTTCGGTGGATCTTCACTAAGCTGGTTAAACACATCTATCTGAACTTTATAAATTTGCTCAGCGTTCATCCAGCCTTTTTCTAAAAGAATGTCCCCAATGCGTTTACGCTCTCTCTCATTTGAAATAGTATTAAAATCACGTTGGATAGCCAGGGCATCATCTAGTTGCTCTGGTGTCAGAAAATTTGCTTTTACTGCAATTTCTCCAAAAACAAGAGCCGCTCTAAAAGTCCTACTTTCAGCAATTTCCTTTGTAATCACTAATGCCTCCTCAAAATCGTTATTTATATCTATATCGGCCATTTCCTGTTTTTTCTTTAGATTTGATCAGTTAAGTTAAGCAGTTTTGGTTGAGGATTAATGTGCTAAATGCCCTGATTTTATACAGTTTATACGGCTTTGAACGGTCAGGAAGGTCTTGATATAATCAGTCGGAATGGAAAAATGGACATCGTATTGTCTGACATCATCATGCCGGTCATGGACGGCACTAATAGGCATGACTCTGTTGCATTACTTGATTTCAGGGGTTGACCCCTGACATATATGTTATTTCAATATAGAGGTCTGTAAGACATACATGGCTATCAAAAAAACTAATGATCCTGAAATAGCTACCAGTACGAAATTATCCAAAAGAGTTTTTAATTTCTTCATCTTAAATGCTCCTTTCTGTCTTCTTCTCACTCAGGGGTTTGGCTCTGTCGAGAAGATATCTATCTAATTGATTTTATGTGTTAATCTATTTTCATATAAGGGCAATAATTTGTAAATCCCCTATTATGTGTATTTTAAACAGGTCAAATCTTTAATTTTGATAAGCCATATCTTTATCATGTTATAAATTCCCGGCAATGATACTTGCTTAATATTGGATTTCCCTCAAAATGGTAATATTATCATTCTGTCTGGAAATAATCTTTTAAATTTAAGATGTTACTAGTTATGCATATTTCTGATTATTAAGTTGTCAAGGTATATTCGGTGAAATGAGACATAGAATTTGAATCCTTCTGATATAATTGAGATATAATATTCACCCGGTATTTCCATCAGGAGAAAAGATGGATTCAATTCAACAGCTGATCAGCAGCAATCTGGATATTGTCTTCTTCATTTACGGTTTTGCCTTTGTAACGATGGGAGTTTGTGTTCTTGTCCAGCCTAAAAAAGAGAGCGAGTTTGAAATTGCGAATATCCTATGGATTCTGGCTACATTCGGCATAACCCACGGATTAAATGAACTGCTTGATATGTGGTCAATAATTAAGGGAAGGAGTGATGTCCTTGACCTGATTCGATGGTTTATCCTGGTCATTTCTTATATGGCTCTATTTGAGTTCGGCAGAAGAATCTTTTCCCTGAAAATACCTGAATTCTCACACATACGACGAAAGATTTCCAGCTATCTCAAATGGTGGCTTCTCCCCGTTTTAGGGGCCTTTATCCTGGTTTCAGGTTTGATGTCTTCAGACTTCTGGAAGGTGGGAAGCATCTGGACAAGATATCTCCTGGGACTTCCCGGCGGGATTATGATAGGTATTGGCTTTAATTCATATTATTATGCAGAGGAGAAAATACTGAAGCCATTGAATGTGAAAAAATATTTTTTCTTTGCAGGTGTTGCCTTCATTATTTATGGCATTCTTGGAGGTGTAGTTGTTCCGAAATGGAGTTTTTTCCCTGCCAGCTGGATCAATACGGACTCATTTTTGGAAACAGTAAAAATGCCTGTTCAGGTTTTCCGTGCGGGTTGCGCTATTATCGCTGCATGGTCATTAGCCGGCATGCTTAAAATATTTAACTGGGAAATAAGGACTAAGCTGAAGGAAGCACAGTATGTTTTGAAAAAACAATTAAGGTTATTTGAAGAGAGATTTATGGAAGTAGTTCAATGTTCTTCTGACATAATCTACTCAATTGACAATAGCGGCATTATTATCAGCACGAATATACGGGGATATGAACTTCTCAATTACTCACAATCCGAGGTCATTGGCAGGCATATTAAAGAAATGTGCACCCCTGATACATTTAAGGAGCTGGAAGAGGGATTTGAAAAGCTTAAACGTGAAGGCTCTGTATTCCTGGATGAGGGGAAAATAGTTACAAAGACAGGCAAGAAACTGGATATTACAGCACATTCAGTGGCCGTGCATGACGAGAAAAGGAAATTTCATGGTGTTAGATTAACATTCCGTAATATTACCGAGCATAAAAAAATGCAGGATGAACTTCGAAAAATTGAGAAACTTGAATCAATAGGAATTATGGCAGGAGGTATCGCTCATGATTTCAATAATATACTTACAACTATTACAGGTAATATTTCGCTTGCCAGAGTATCCGAAGATAATAAAAAAGGTTCTCAATTTTTAACGGATGCCAAAAAAGCATGCGTTCATGCCAAGAACTTAACCAACCAGCTGCTTACATTTTCCAAGGGCGGAGCGCCTGTTAAAGAAGTGCAGTATATTAAAAATCTTTTGAAAGATTCATGTAAATTTGCACTCAGAGGATTGTCTGTCAATTGTGAAGTTTACGAACCGGATGATCTCTGGCCGGTCGAAGTGGATGAAGGACAGATTATTCAGGTCATTCATAATCTCGTGATAAACGCGCAGCAAGCCATGCCTGAAGGGGGAACAATTGACGTTATTGCCGAAAATGTGGTTGCCGGTAAGAAAGATATATCTCTGGTTGAAAAGAGAAAATATGTGAAAATTACTGTAAAAGACAAAGGAATCGGTATACCAAAGGAATTGTTAAAAAAGATTTTTGACCCCTATTTTACGACAAAAGAGGACGGGAGCGGTCTTGGACTCGCAACTACCTATTCAATCATTAAAAATCATAATGGATACATTGATGTACAGTCCGAAGCAGGTTCAGGTACTTCCTTCTATATTTATTTGCCTGTCTCAGATGAAAAGGCTGTAGCTAAAGAAAAAATGGTAGATACACACCTTCCAGGGACAGGATATATCCTTGTAATGGACGATGATGAAAACATAAGAAAGTGTGTTCGCAACATGCTTCACTATCTTGGTTATGAAGTAGAAGTTGCAAAAAACGGAGATGAAGCCATTGATCTTTACATGAAGGCAAAAGAATCTGCACATCCGTTTAGTGTTGTTATAATGGATTTAACCATAAAGGGCGGAAAAGGGGGGAAAGAAACCATAAAAAAACTGACTGAAATAGACCCTGAGGTTAAAGCAATAGTATCAAGCGGATATTTCAATGACCCCATAATGGCAAATTTTAAACAATATGGTTTTAGCGATGTTATTGCCAAGCCTTATGAAATTGAAATTTTAAGTTCGCTATTAGACAGGCTAATTAAAAAGGAAAACTGACATTCAAAGGTTTCCCGCAGCTTTTAATTTATTCATCTACCTGCTTCGTGGAATGTGCAGCCCTGACCCCGGAGATTTATTCTTCTTTTTTCATGCCGCCAGGGATGAGATATATACAGAGGTCGCCATCCTGACAAAAATCGAACTTCAGTTTCTCTCCAACTAATAGCGAGGCGTTGTACGCGACCTCAGAAAGCTTTTCCATGATAGTTTCTTTTTCTTCATCGACCACGTCGTAAATCTCAAGCAGGTCAACGATATCATCCATATCACTTGTATTGTAGCTCTCAAGCAGATAGCCCTTTTCAGGGTGACAAAGTTCTGGTGTCTGTTCTATCGTTATAAAAGCATTTTTAATCTGGTATTCCAGTCTCTCAAGACAGAGGCCATAGACCTTTACTCCCTCAACTTTTCTCATGCTATTTTTCCCCTTAAAATAGATTGTTAAAACAATATTTATTGCTTATCACTCTTATATCACAAATCAGTCATTCTGGCAATATGTGGCAGGAGAAAGGGGGACAGAAAAGTAATAGCCATGGGAAGGTAATAATCCGGATTGATTATTGATTTAAAGAGGGTGCCGATACAAGAGGTCACAAAACAGGGAAAGGCAGGAAACCAAACTTGATTCATCCCTGAAGATTGGCATTAGCCGCATGTCGAGCCCCGGCCCCTTATCTGTTCCCTCTATCGTCAGGCATAAAATCCAGGAGGCTTATGCATTCACTTCTGTAGTCGCACCATTAATATAGTTATTCAAATCCTGAATCGTCGTCTTCTGCGAAGTTATAATCGCATTAACAACATCACCAATACTTACAAGGCCAATCAACTTACCATACTCAATAACAGGCATATGACGGTGGTGCGTGGCTGTCATCAGGGTCATACACTCTTCAATGGTCTTTTCCGGGTATATGTAGATTACCGGACTGGACATCAACTCTCCAACATTTGTTTTCTTCGAAGATTTTCCTTTCAGGATCACCTTGCGGGCGTAATCCCGTTCTGAAAAAACACCGACGATCTTTCCCTCATCGATAACCAGTAATGCCCCGATGTTTTTGTCGGCCATTATTTCCAGGGCCTTATAAGTAGTTTCCTGTGGTGAGACAGACCAGATATTGTTGTCCTTTGATTTTAAGACATCCCTGACCATTAACATAGCTTTTCTCCTTTTTTTGCAACTTGAAAAAATATCCGGCTATTTAGTCCGGTTATAACTATATAACGGTCTTTTTTTTAAATAAATTAAATTAAAAATATGTGCGTGGGGTCAGAGCTAATTTCATTGATATTCTCTTTATATTACAGTAAGATATAAAACATCAGTCAAAACGCGGCTGGAACAGTTCAAGCTGTTGGAACGGTCATTTTTTAATCTATTCTCCGTAGCTCCGTTCTCCGTAGCTCCGCGAAGGATGAAACTGCGAAGGATGAATTCGTAATGGATATTAATTATATTGCTATTATCGGCTTAATTGCAGGGACATGTACGACTATTTCTTTTTTACCTCAAGTAATTAAAATTATCAAAACAAAAGAAACAAAAGATATTTCAATATCAATGTATATTGTGCTTGCAACAGGCATTTTATTATGGATGATTTATGGCATATTAATAAAAGATCTTCCGGTAATTTTAGCTAATTCAATTTCTTTTGTTCTTGCTATAATTGTATTAATTCTAAAAATTAAATATGGGTAATTCGCCGGCCCCCTATCCGGTGATAAATAATAAATGTTCCATCCCAGGGGCCCGACATTTTTTGAACTGGCACATCAATGTTTCTCTTCAACAGAGCGCGGCTACGATCTTCTTGCGGAGAAGTTCGACTTTACACCATACCGGACACCCGATGAAGTTTTAAAAGTCGTTGGAGAAAACCTTAAGCAGTTACCCCAAATAGATAAGGCCCTGGACATTTGCTGCGGAACGGGAGCAGTTATGCAGATGCTCCGGCCGCTCTGCCGCGGCCGTGTCGTGGGTATTGATTTCAGCCGGGGAATGCTCGAAGTTGCCAGGCGGAAGAGCGAGGCAGCGGAGGGCAGGGCGGGGCTCGATTTTATCCGGGGCAATGTGTTTAAAATGCCGTTTGATGCTGGATTCGACCTGGCTGTCTGCCTGAGTGCGCTCGGACATATTCATGAAAGGGACAGTGCAGGATTTCTTGATCAGGTGGCAGGCATTTTAAAACCGGGCGGGCGTCTTGTCTTTGTTACGTCATATAAACCGCCGGTCTGTTCAAAAGATTTCTGGTTCAGTTATGCGTTCAACGCGGCAATAAGTGTACGGAACATGCTCTTCCGCCCGCCGTTTATCATGTATTACCTGACATTTATACTGCCGGGAGTGAAGAAGCTTCTGGAGGACCACGGCTTCGAAGTTGAAATTAAAGAAGCATTCGAGGGAGAACTGTCCCGCCTGCGTTTAGTCATAGCAACATGCCGAATCGAAAGCTAGTCTATGGGGATGGCCCGGATATTTGCGGGGAATTATCCTACAGGCAGGAAGTTAAGGATATGTTACCTTCGAGCCGTAACCAGCCAGTCCCATGGGAATGGTTCCTTCAGCCAGCGCGGGGGATTATTGATTTCTGTTGTCCAGTCATACTCAATTTTGGAAATCTCGTGTATTTCAAAATTGAGGCCATGGAGTATTGTGCATAGTTCTTCTTTCAGGTAATGTTTTGTCGGAACATTATCAATATTTACTATTCCCTGCCGGAGATGTGAAGCCTTCTGTTTGTTGTTACAGTTCAGTAAAGACATGACAGCTCCGCCATAAGTATGCCCCCTGCGCATTTTGCATTCAATCGTACGAATGCTTGAAAATATCGCTGATTCAAAAGAAGGAACAACAAGCACCAGCTGCCCGTCATGATTGAGATGGTTGTGAATTGCCCTGAAGTACCGGGAACGCTTTAACATAGACGGCATGATGATCGAATTTACACATAAAATAAAATCAACCTTTGGCGGTTTGGATTTTTTCTGTATTGACAGATCAGCCCTGATATAGTCGACATTTGACAGGTCAGCAGAGTTCTCGCGGGCCTGTTTTAAACATATTTCCGAAATGTCATAGGCATATACATGCCTGAAGCTTTGAGACAATAAAGGGAGGAATTTTCCAATTCCGCAGCCCAGATCTGAAGCAGTCTTTGTCCCCGATGCAAATTCATTAATTCGAGTACTTATGAGATTGCTCTTGTCATTGGCAAGAACGCTGAATATCTCACTGTCGTATTGCTTTGCAACCTTATTCCAGTATGCCGTATCCATTTATTCTATTGTCGGCTGAATCTATTTAAATCTTGATTTGTAAAGGAGAATTTCCGGGATGAATCTATGGGAGGTGTCCTGAATTTAAGGGCTTAAAGAGAAATGACGATATTGATTTATAGAAAAGGAACCGGGTAATGTTCTCAAAATATTATGACTCTATTATAAATATTATTATTTTTTCATTTATATTAATTTTAATGTATATATTTTCGCTTATAATTATTTCTCTTTTAACAACTGTAAATTATAAGAACAATGAAACTCCCCCTGATCGCTTTAGAATTGTTCTTGAACATATTAATGATCAAACTGAAAGAGACTATACCTGTATAGAGTTTAATGAATATAAGAAGTATTTGACTGATCCAGGTTTTCGAAAATCTAAAGATGCTCCATTTGTGAGCGCATTAAAGGGAGAGTGCGGTCGTAGTGCGTCATTTAAAGTCGAAAATATTAACGATAAAAAACAGACAATTAAAGTTCAATATAGATTCGAGGCAAATTTAGTTGAGAATCTGTATTATGTTACCGACAAAAAAATTATACCCGTATATTTAAGATTGTTAATAGGCCCTACAAGTATCGTACCATCATATTTTACAAGTCTTATTTTTACCGCACTTATTTTTCGGACGGTTAAAAATAGAATACGAAAGAAATTAAAGTAATCTGAACTTTCCCGCTTCCCCGCTTCCGATCTTCCGCGCTATTTCCATTGATTTTCCCTTTATATTCCAGTAAGATTTAAAACATCACTCAAAACGCGGCTGGAACGGTCATTGCTTAATTCGTAATTGATAATCCATTCTCCGTAGTTCCGTTCTCCGTAGCACTGCGAAGGATGAAACTACGAAGGACGAATTGATAATTGTTTAATACATCTGGTTATGAATGAAGAAACATTTGAAACAGTTAAGGGTCATATTCAAAAGGCAGGGTTATCTATTTCAGAAGCGGAATATCATCCTCAAACGTTTGGTAGCTGGTATATCATAGTTTCTTCAGAGCCAAATTACCGGATGGTATGGGACGGAAAACAACAATGGCTCGTCGTGGAACGGCAGACAAAAGAAATATTTAATGGATTACCGGTGTGGGATGAGGTATGGCCGGCACTTAATGCTAAAGAAAATGATTTAGGCAAAGGTATTGATCAGCTCATTAGCTGCTGCAAAACTTGCTGATAAACGAGTTGAAATAAATAATTATATAAGATGGTTTTTAAGAGTGAGAACCAATGTTAAGCTTAATTAATAATTCCAGGTATTTTTTAGGCAGGTTCAAAATTTTAACGCCCAATCCATCATAAAATCCATTTAACTTTGTAATCCTCTTAATTTTGACTTGTAGATTCAATACATCATCTTTTAAAGCGATAAATACATTTAATTGAGAGTCAAGCGGGAAATTTATATTTTTTGACTTTATGAACATACCATCTGCTGAGAGATTAGTAATGGTTCCGTAGCGATCTATGTTATTACAGTTAAATTCAATTCTTGCAGGTATTCTCTTAAAAACTCGTTTTTCCATATCGTTTAGTTAAAAGGCTAACTTTAACTTATAGATTGAGTAATGTACCTTCTCTCTACAATAACTTCTGTATTTTAGCAATTTGCTTGCCATAAATATAACTATTTGATTTCATTATATTTCAAGGAAATAGACGCTTCTAATTTGTATATTTTTCGTAAAGAATATTGACACTTTCAAAATAATATTACACTTTTCACGAAATGGCAAATACTGATTTGCGTTAGTAATCTTGCATAAAAAGGAAAAATTAAAATCATTATCCTTCATTAATGAAACACTTTGTGTTTCTGATATTTATCCGCTGATTGATAATTCGTAATTGAAGATTGATTAGACCTAACGGATAGGGGGTCAGGGTAAAGCTTCCTTCTTATTTGGTGAATATATTCTGAAGAATGGAGGCCCAGAGACGTTTTTATTCTGACAATTTTATACGGCTCATTCTCTCCTTTACTATTTCAAGAAATTCTTCTTGTTTTTCCTTATCAATTTTAGAAGTCTCTATGATTTTTCTTATGACATCAAGTTTCTTTTCAAATTTCTCGTACCTGACTTTTATAGGAATATTGAAATAGTCAGCCAACTTATCAAAATCCCCTCTTTCTAATTTATTTTTCTTCCCATTAATAGCTATTGCAGAATCTTCTTCATTGGGAATAACCAACTTTGAACATACAATGTCATAAGCGGGTGTTAAACGAATATTATCTTTATCTAAATAAGAAATTGAATAATTTTTTAAATGAGCATCGCCATTACCGATAATAAAGTTAAGAATAACCCGTTCAAAAAACAATTGAACGTCGTAACCTGGTGCTGAAGATATTTCTTTCAACCGTCGACCTATTTGTTCAACCGATCCCGTATATTTATCTGTATACTCAAGAACTTGTGCAAAATCTTCCTGGTGAATCTTTACCCCTTTTTCCCGATCAAATCTTTTAACAACATAAGCAAGACTATTATCTTTTAATGGGATCAAACAATGAAGTGGAACATTTATATTTAATTTTTCAGCGATATCCATGCAGCATTGTTCGTTTTCCGGGATATTTGGGAAATCAAGGGTTTGTGGCTTTAAAATATATGCCCCTCCTTCAGCAGCAGGGACTAGAATATTATTTTTCTTATCCAACATAACAGACAGCTTGGGTTGAACTCCGGAGATAGAAAGTTTGCCAGTCAGTTTCTGTGCCTGCCGGGATAGATCTCCCAGGTCAAAATCAATGATCGGCCATCTGGATGAATTAAACATTCTTTTAAGAAATTTCTCATTCATCTTTCCGGCCCTTCCACTTTCACTACAGTAACAGCGCCAATAGTATCACCGCTGGAGCTTGCCAACAATAAACCAAAGGAATCTTTATTGTCGACCTTTTGCGTTGTACTCACAATATTTAAGTACCACCCTTCAGGAAGAAGCCCTTTAAAGAAAGGAAATAATTCTTGTGAATTATAAGGCTCTTCTCTGGGAGGCAAAGATATTGAAATTGGAATATCTTTTTTTAAGAAGTCGTGATCATATTGGAAGGTATAGCCGCCTTGGGTCTCAGTAATATAACCTGCTAATTCATTTTTGTAAAAGACCTGGGCACTTCTTAATACATTCATAACAAAGAATCCGTTTCTTCATGTTCCGTTGTATGTTGAGGTTCATTTCTTTTTAGTTCAAGATGATATCCAAGGAAATCCAAAACTTGCATAAGCTTATCCATCCTTATCGTCACCTTACCGCTTTCAAGCTCTCTTAAAAAACGCAAACCGACTCCCGCCCGTTTGGCAAACTCGATTTGGGTTAAACCATTTTTCTTTCGCAAACTTCTTATTTGAGAAGAAATATTTATTATGTTTATGTCTTTATGTAAATTATCTTGATTCATAACATTTCAAATATATCACATATCGGGTATAATTTCAATGTTTGCACGTATTTGTTATACCCTATAAGGTATAGTGTGATATATAATATACCTCTAAGGGTATAATAATATCATCTTTATACCTTATAGGGTATGATATATAAATAATATAGCAGAATTAATACCCGATAGGGTACCATGGGTAGTGTCGCGGGTGATACTAGCCGTAATTGAAGATTGATAATTGATTTTGCTGATTCCTGCAAATTGTGTAGGTTTGACCCCCTAAGTCTGGGAGTTATTTAATTGGCCGTCAAAAGCATAAAACAGATTAAAGTGAATAAATATTTTCTCATGTTGCTCACCTCCATTTAGGTTTTGATTACACCTTTACACAGAATTATCTCAACTGTCTTAAAAAGTTTTTTTATGCTTTATAGCAATTATATCTAACAAATTGCATTTTGACAAAGATGACAAATCCCCATCGCGAATCCTCGCCCCCTGTCCGTTACTTCCCCGCTTCCGAACTTCCGATCTTCCGCGCTATTCCCATTGATTTTCCCTTTATATTGCAGTAAGATTTAAAACATCATAATTCTGTTATCTGTATTAATAATTAGGGCGATTTCCAATGATTAAAGATCAAATGGAAAAAATATATAGTACTATCCCCCCTGAGCAAATACCCTGGAACCAGGAAACACCGCCTGACATTCTAAAGCATCTCGTGGAAACAGAAAAAATAACACCCTGCAAAGTAATCGAATTAGGGTGCGGTGCCGGAAACTATTTGATTTACCTGTCGACAAAGGGCTTTGATCCTACCGGTATCGATATATCAGAAACTGCAATAGATATTGCAAAAAAATCAGCGGCAAAAAAAGACGCAAAATGCAATTTCATCTCAGCTGATGTACTTGGTGATATGTCGGAAATGCACGGCAAATACGATTTCGCATATGACTGGCATTTATTACACCACATTTTCCCAAAAGACAGAGAGAAATATATTAACAATGTCTACAGGCTGCTTAAGCCTGATGGACGGTACTTATCAGTATGCTTCAGCGAAGACAGTCCTGAGTTTGGCGGAAAGGGGAAATATCGTAAAACACCACTTGATACGGTTTTGTATTTTTCTTCTGAAGACGAGATAAGAGAACTGTTTAAACCTGCTTTTGAAATTGAGGAATTAAAAACAATTGATATAGTGAGCAAGGTCGGTTCTCATAAGGCAATTTATACCTTTTCAAAAAAAGCAGTCCGTAGGACCGTAATTGAAAATTGATAATTGCTAATTGATTATCTGACCCCAGAGATATTTTTAATGTGTAAAATAGATTTAAAATTATAACCATGCAGGCTCTTATCCATATACTGGACCTTTTCGGTGTTGCTGTGTTCGCAATCACCGGGTCTCTTGCCGCTGGAAGAAAGCACATGGACGTTTTCGGAGTAATTGTACTTGCAATCGTAACCGCTCTCGGAGGAGGTACAATCCGGGACCTGGTGATAGACGCCGGCCCGGTCTTCTGGGTTTCCGACCCGGTTTATCTTTTAGTCGCCGCAGTTGCTGCACTGGTGACATTCCTGGTAAGCCGGTTTTATGACTTTCCCCGCCATACATTATTGACTGCAGACGCGTTGGGCCTGGCTGTATTTACAGTGGTAGGCATTGAGCGCTCTCTGGCATTCGAAATATATCCGGGTATAGCAGTAGTAATGGGTATTATGACCGGTGTTGCGGGCGGTATGCTGCGGGATGTTTTATCCGGGGAAATACCTCTTATCTTAAGTCGTGAACTATATGCAACTGCTTCTCTGTGTGGAGCAGTTGTTTTTATTATAATTCTGACAGCATTCCAGAGTCATGCTTTCGCTGTATTTGCTTCAATCCTTGTAACACTTGCTTTACGTCTCTCTGCAATCAGATGGAACCTGTCTCTTCCTGTTTTTATTTCCCGTGATGATAAAAACAAATAATAATTTCTGCATCTGCACATGGACATAAACCTAACTGCAAACAAAAAATAATTAAAATTCATTCAGTAGCTGATGTCACTCGTTCAATGTGCACTGAAATTCAAAATAGACAAGATAATTAAGAAAATCAATGAAATCACAATAATCGCCAACACCAAATTTTCCATTAGATGCTCCGGAAAATGAATTATCTTTCTTACCTTTACCATCTTTCTCACCCCCTTAATTAAAAGATATAACTAATTGATTCAACTGTCAAATTTAAAATATTTATAGATTATATAAAATCTCTTATATGACAAATAACGCAAATATTGATTTGTTCAATCGTTTGAACATTTGAACGGTTTGAACGCTTGAACATTGTCACCTATCCGTTACTTCCGATCTTCCGCGCTTCCTTGCTATTTCCATTGATAATTAGTAATTGATAATTGTTAATTGATTTTCACTTCCCCAATATTCCCTTTGATTATTCGTAATTTGTAATTTATAATTGATTTTAATGCATATGAAGACCAATCAAAACAGGAGAATCATAGGTAAATATGCCGGCGCTGCCATTGTAATATCAAATATGATAGGGACTGGCATTTTTACTACTACCGGCCTCATGGCAGACATGGGCGCCCGGGGTGGAGATATACTCATTGCATGGCTGATCGGGGGAATACTCGCCCTGTCCGGAGCTCTTTGTTATGGAGAACTCGGGGCGAATATGCCTGAATCAGGGGGCGAATATTATTATATCAGCCGGGTTCTCCATCCTTCGCTCGGTTTTTTGTCCGGCTGGGTTTCACTCATTGTAGGATTTTCCGCACCGATCGCAGCAGCGGCCATGGCCATGCAGATATATATGCAGCAAGTCATTCCGGGCTGGCCTCCCGGTACCATGGCGGTCATAACAATACTCCTGCTTTCCGCATTGCATGCCTATGATCTTCGCCTCGGCTCCAAGGTACAAATGGCGCTAGTGATTTTAAAGGTCCTGATAGTCATCGGTTTTATCGCAGGGGTCATAATTACCGGACCAGGGCCTGGCCATGAGATAATTATGGACATCACCCCTGACTTCTGGTTTGGCCCATCTTCATCCGTTGTCCTTATTTTTGTGGCGTTCGCATATTTCGGATGGAACGCGGCCTCATACATCGGAGCGGAGATCCGCATGCCCGAAAAAAATTTACCCCTTGCCCTCATTATTGGAACCGTCATAGTTACCCTTCTTTATGTCCTGGTCAACTATGCCTATCTCATCGCGGTCCCCATAGAAAAAATAGCCGGGGTTGAAAGTATAGCAAGTACGGCAGCCGCAGCCTTGTGGGGTTCTAAAGGCGGTATCACGATCTCTTTTCTTATATCGATTGGCCTTATTTCCACTGTCAGCGCCATGATTATCACAGGACCGAGAGTATATGAAGCAATGGCCAGTGATAACCTTTTCCCAAAGTCTTTCGCGAAATTGAATAAACACGGGGTACCCTCGCGGGCAGTTCTTTTACAGGCCGCAATCGCAATCGTCTTTGTTCTTACCTCAACATTCGGGTCGCTCCTGATATATATCGGTTTTACCTTGAATATATTCGCAATTCTTGCAGTGTTTACCCTTTTCCTGGTGCGCAGAAGAGGCAGGTCAACAACAAAAATATGTTGGGGATTCCCCGTTACACCCGTTGTATTTATTTCATTTTCCCTCTGGATGACCGTCTGGAGTATTATGTCTCAACCTGTGTCAACACTTTCAGGCCTGGGAACCCTTATTGCCGGTTATATAGTCTACTGGATACTCAACAGAAGAAAAGAAAAAGCTGCATTGTAGAGCCACTCATGAATTGCCCCTGCAATATCCCCCACCCCACCCGCTCCTTTTGTTCTAAGGTTCTTTGTATTTAACTTCCCCGCTTCCCCGCTTCCCCGCTTCCCCGCTAATTTAATTGATAATTAAATTAATTTACAGTAAGATTTAAAAAATCACTCAAAACGCGGCTGGAACGGTTTATTCTTTAATTGAAAATTGTTAATTGACGTATCCAGGGAGATAAAGTTATGAGCTTACAAGACAAACTGGACAAGATTAAGAAAGACTTTGAGGCTGGTGCTCCGCCTGATGTATTAGCGGTCATGCACCGGGCAGCAGACGACCTGCTGAACTCGGGAATTATGGAGCGCACCCTGAAGGCGGGAGACCGTGCGCCCGGGTTTACGCTGCCCAATGAACAGGGCCGGATGGTCGATTCATCAGAGTTGCTGAGCAGGGGCCCGCTTGTGTTGAGT
>SDBV01004023.1_pt1 | contig 21304 bp, 16 predicted proteins | sample 2277081 | NCBI WGS metagenome assembly SDBV01 (sample SAMN10402039, study PRJNA504765) | marine sediment metagenome | isolation source: marine sediment core GS10_PC15, 223 cmbsf | place: Arctic Ocean: Southern Knipovich Ridge | collected 2010 | reverse complement strand
TTCGACACCGACCCCGAGGATATTTTCGACCGGCAGATACACTTCATACAGAAAGCCGGCATACCGATGGCCATGACCGGCCTGCTGACGGCCCTGCCCAATACTCAGCTCTACAGGCGGCTGCAGCGGGAAGGCAGGCTCTTGCATAACACGACCGGCAACAACACGCACGACATGAAGCTCAACTTCGTGCCCCGCATGGCACAGGGCAAGCTCATAGCCGGATACAAACGGGTAATACGCGAGATCTATTCGCCTCGCCGCTACTTCCGACGCTGCCTGACATTCTTGGGGCGACTCCCATCGCACAGGAAACCCACCGGGCGTGTTTCCGTATCGGAAATCAAGGCCCTGATGCGCTCCCTCGTGCAGCAGACTTGTTCCTATTACGGTGGCAGTTATCTGCGATTTCTGTTGCGGGTCATCCTGTTCACCCCTCGCCACTTTTCCGAAGCTATCGCGCTAGCGGTCATGGGCCATCACTTCTTCGCTCTCACCAGGGAGATACTCAAAGCCGACGCGCTCTCGATGCTCATGAAGAAAACGATGATCGCCATCCAAAGCCGGATAAAGGACCTGATAGTCGGGGGCCGCAAGAACCTGGCCGCGGAACTGGAGCACTACGTGCTGGCTATTCGCGCGAACCTGCAGAAACGCCATTCCGAGCTGAGCCGAGATGTGCAGGAGTATCTTCAAGACGTGTTCAGCGAGTTCGAGGCTGTCTGCGAGGCGGTAATCTCCGAGATCCGGCTGCACGCCGTTCCGGCCTGATCTACGGAGCTGCACTACTCTCCAGGGCTGAGCCGGACCGATAACCCGGCATTTCCACCACCATTTTGATCGCCCCATGCTCGCGCGTGCGCGCCAGCTCGTAGGCTTTGGCCACCCGTTCGAAGGGAAAGCGATGGGTGATCATCGGCGCAACGTCGACCTCGCCGGAGGCTATCAGGTCGAGGCCCTTTCGGAAGGATGGTCTGCCCTGCTCTTTATAGACGCCGCCCGAGCTCGTGGTGTGACAGTATTTGCGAAAGAGGGCCAGGTAGTCGAACTCGAAGCGCGGGGCGGGGGGAAGGCCGAAATAGAGCAGGTGGCCGCCCACCTTGATCAAGTGGGGTGCCAGGTTGATACCTTCCACCTCGCCGCAGGCTTCCACGACCAGATCGGCCATCGCTCCTTCGGTGATGCCCGCCACCGCATCGGCGGGATCGACTTCCCGCACGTTGACCGTGTGGGTCGCGCCAAAAGCCCGGGCGGCATGCAGCCTGGCCGGCTCGATTTCCAGTGCGATAACCCGTTTCAGCCCCATCCGCCCCAGCATGAAACTCCAGAACAGGCCGGCCGAGCCCTGGCCGATTACGACGGCGCTCCCTCCGGCCAGCGTGGGAATCCGGGTACACCCGAAAACGACGGTACCCAGTTGCTGAGCCATGAGCAGATGCTCCAGCGGACGATACGCCGGTAGAGGTATGATGTCTTGCTCATCGGCCAGAAAGTACTCCGCCATGGCGTTCTCGGCGAAGGGCGCCAGGGTCAGTGCCTTGTCTCCCGGCTGGACAGCTGCGTGCCGCCCGTGGACCTCTTCCACGAGACCGATCATCTCGTGCCCGGGAGCGCCTGCCGGCAGGGGCACCTCTTCAGGGCGTGGATGATACAGCCTGCGCACGTCGCTGCCGCACAGCGAGAGCAGCATGGTTTTTACCAGCACTTTGCCCTCGGCAAGGAGTGGTTTTTCGACGTCGACGATTTCTATCTTCCCTGGTTCGGGGCTTTTTACAGCGAGCATGTGACCCTCCTTGGCCTGGCGGCTTTGGGCTAAAGTCGGCGAGCCGGCACTTGCAATGGTTCCTATATATACCGAGATTTCCCTTCAGCTCCAAGCCACGTCAAGAGCCGGCCGTTACGGCAACCGAATTGTTGAAAGCAGAGAATGCCGCTACTGCCTGACAACCACGAGTGCCTTTTCAGCACCAATCTTCGCGGCACATGCAAAACCTTAGCATGGGAAAGGGAGGGTCTCACAATCACCATAAAAGGAGGAGCTCTATGGCAGGCAGCGGCGCCGTCGCGAGCCTCGAGCTCAACGGCTGAAAGACGGGATATACTCTCTGGCGTGCCGGTACATGGCGAGCAGGTTGTCGACGGGCACATCGGGCTGAACGTTGTGAACGGCGCCCAGCACGTAGCCCCCGCCTTCACCGAGCTGCTCTACGCATCGCTCCACCTCTCGCTCCACGTCCCGCACGCTTCCGCGGGGAAGCACGTGCTGCGTGTCCACGGCACCCCAAAAGGCAAGGTCGGCGCCATACTTGCGCTTGAGGCCTGCAGGCGCCATTCCGGCCGCCGAAACCTGCACCGGGTGCAGAATGTCCACACCTATCTCTATCATATCCTCGACGATGTCGGCCACCGAGCCGCAGGTGTGGAAAAAAATCTTGCCCGGAGACATGTCGTGGATCAACCGGAAGTAGCGCTTGTGCCTGGGCTTGATGAGCTCCCGATATGACTCCGGAGACACCATGAGCCCCCCCTGCAGGCCCAAATCGTCAGACGCCATGAGAATATCGGCCTCTTCACCCGCTTCGTCCAGCAACTCGCGGCTGATGGCCAGACTGGCATCCAGAACGGCGTCGAAGAGCATCTCCAGAAGCTTGCGGTCGCCCGCAAAGTCGGCGAACCAATCTTCGAATCCCCTGAGATACTGGCTCGTGTGCACGAATCCGCTCTGCAGATTTAGCACCGCGGCGCACCCGGCTGCATGGATCTCCCGGATCCGGTCCCGGAGTCCGCATCTCCTCACCGCCGGCTGCGGGTCAGGCCAGGGGTAGCGCAGAATGTCCGCCCGGGTAATATCGCCGGCCAGGGGAAAACTGACCTGGTCGAAATAGTAGGCCCCATCCGGCCTGACGCGCTCCACCCCCCACTCGTCGCGATACCTGTCTTCTCCGATCAGCTCATCCGGCGGCGCGGGAGGAAAGACACCGCGGGCGTCCACATCCAGCGCCTCCAGGATGCGCTCGTTTACGTCGACGACCTGCATCATGCGGCTCGTCAAAGTGTCCCCGTCCTGAACGCCGAAGTGCTGCTTGAGCCGCCTGTATCCCTCGACCACGATGCTCGAGTCTCTAGTGCCGGCAAAATCTATAGGCACCCTGTCAGGCTGCCGGTGATTGACTGCGGCCAGCAGCCGTTCCCTGTGTGTCATTTCAGTCATAACGGTCAAAGGGTAGGACAAAACCACGGGCATGTAAAGCCGCGCATGCCCGCATCCCGCATTTCCGCCGAAAGCCCTTTAATTCCTACTGACTTTGTGATATATTTGAATGGCGAGAGGTGAAAAGGCGGGATGTGAGGAGCAGGTTATGAAGAGCGTATCGAGAATTGGCCGGAAAACGTTATGCACGACACTTATGATGACGGGACTGGCAGCGGCCCTGTTGGGCTGCGCCACCGCCAGATCTCCCGGGGCAAGCGACCTGTCAGCCGAACAACCGTCAGGTTCAGTGGCAGAGCGTCTGAGCGAAATCGCCTTCGTGGGCATGGATGGGCAGATCTACACGGTGGATAGAATGGGGCGCAACCTGGCCCCCGTGACCGTCCCGCCTGAAGACGGAAAGGTCAGATACACACTTCCCACCTGGTCTCCCGACGGCACCCGGTTGGCCTTCATATCGCTGCGGGATACCGGAAGGTCCGGAGCCGCATACGGGATACACGTGGCCGAGGCCGGAAGCACAGCCCGGCAGCTCTTTTCGAGCCAAACCGCGCCCCCCATCTACCTCTACTGGGCGCCTCGAAACAACGCTCTGAGTTTCATCATCGGCGATAGCCGGCGCCAGGTCGCCTTCTACCTCGCCGACCTACGGACGGGAGATCTGACCCGCCTCGACACCGGACGGCCGTTCTATTGGGACTGGTCCTTCAACGGCCGCTCCATCATCACCCATACCGGAGGCGTCGGTGGAACCGACCCGGGCAGGCTCTCCCTGATTTCCTGGAACGATGGAACCCGCCTCAACACGGATATACCCCTGGCTACCGCCTACTTTCAGTCTCCTGCCTTTTCCCCCGCAGGAACCGCTATCTTGACTGCCATTCGGGGTGCCATGGGAGGGTCCTACCTGACCGTGCTCAATCTCGATGGCAGCATCAGGGAGACGATAGCGCCCTTACAGGGCATAGCGATGTTTTCCTGGTCCCCGACGGGCAACTCGATAGCCTACATCGACGGGTCGCCGTCGCGCATGTTCGGCACAGTGGGAACTCTGAAGGTGCAGCATCTCAAGGCAGGCCGTCGGCTGACGGAAGCGCCCCTTTTTCGGGCACAGGGCACGCGGCAGCTGACAGTTTCACATACGAATATTCCGGTCTTTCACGGCGAACCGGCCTATCCCCCGGAGAGGGTTTCGGCTTTCTTCTGGTCGCCCGACGGTCGAAAGATCGTTTATTTCGTGCCGAACCTGCGGCGTGACGAAGACGGCGGCGTGCTGATGCTCTTCACCATCTTTATCCTGGATACAGAAGCGGAGACGATCAGGCAGATCGGCACCTTTCCTCCCGCCGAAGAGTTCGCCAGGCAGATCGTGCCCTTCCACGACCAGTTTCAACGATCGCACACGATCTGGTCGCCGGATTCGGAAATGATAGTCATCAATGCCATCGCCGGCGACGGCAACCCGGCAATCTTCGGGGTTTCGGCATCCGATCTATCGCCCAAGCCACGGCTGCTGGCGCACGGGACCCTTCCGTTCTGGGCGCCGCGAAACGGGTCGCGCTAAACCTCATTACCCCAGGCGCCCGGTGCCGGCCAGTTCGGCCAAATGCCGGCGGACGTCGTCTGCCGAGCGGCTGTAAGGGTCTTCCCGAAGATACGCCTGCCAATGCATGCGGGCTTGCTCGAATCGCCCCAGCTTCTCGAGAGCCCAGGCCAGGTTCCAGCGCGCGTCGGTGTAGCTCACTTCGAACTTCAGGGCTGTGCCGTATGCCAGGACCGCTTCCTCTGTTCTTCCCAGCCTTTCCAACACACAACCCAGATTGTACCACGCTTCCACATACTCGGGATCAATTTCAACGGCCTGCAGGTAGCGCTGGACGGCTTCGGCACGGCGGCCAAGACGCTTAAAAACCCCCGCCAGGGTGAAGCAGGTTTCCGCCACGGCCCCCCCTGCCAGAAGCGATCTGCCGTAGGCCTCCGCCGCTTCACCCAGCTCTCCCTTTTCTTCGGCAATGATGCCGGCGGCAAACCACCTGTTCGCCGCCTCCGGGTCGGAAAGCTGAAACTCTCCCAGGACCTGCCTCCTGCGAACCTGCGCGGCGCGAGGCTTCCCGTTCTGCTCGACGCCGGCATTCTCCGCGAAATTGAAGAGAAACTGCCCGTCCGGTTCCGCGACTCGCCCGTCCGGCAGGCGCACACGAAGATGGTCTCCGGATTCAACGGCCTCCAGCAGAACGAGCATTCTCCTGGCATCCGGCAGCCAATGGGACATCTCCCCCAGGCTCCTCTTGATCGCCGCCGTTTTGACGCCGGAAGTCGTCAACCTGTGCAGCGTTCGAGCCAGCATGACCTCTCTGAGGTCGTACCAGTTGAGACGGCGGGATACCCGTGCCGGTCTGATGAAGTTCATTCTTACCCAGGATCGGAGTTGAGATTCAGAGATGCTCAACATGCGCTGGAGCTGGGCCGTAGTGTAGAGCCGCCGCAGATCATCGACGAGCCGGCGCAAGCCCAAAATCTGCAGAAACTCGATCTCGGCTACAATCTGAATTCCGCTGCCGCCCTGCTGATACCGCCGTGCCCGCAGAAGGCTCTGAGTCGGCCTCCCGTCCCTGCGCAGCGGCCATTCCGCCTGCCCCACAACGAGCATATCCGCCGCTCCACTCAGCTTTCTGATGTACCGTCCGCCCGCGTTGTGAATCTCGGCAGCGGCTTTCTTTCTCTTCATGGAGGTCAGGCGGCCGGTGATGGCTACCACCTTCGCGGCTATTGGCTGCTCTTCGCTTATCATGCTTCTATCCGTGGATCTCTCCAGGCATGTGAACGTCGACGGAACCGGCACGCGGCAGTGCTGCCGATGAGAGAGACGCTCGGTGCCATCAGAAAAGCAGTTCGGGGCTTCATGGTATGACCGTCTCAATGTTTCTGCGCACGCTTATGCCTGGCCGAATTGTAGGGCCAGCTGAGGGGACCTGTCAACATGCCGGCGGTCGGGCAAGAGGCCGCTGATGCAACAGTGCGACAGCCCACGGATCGGCCGATTGACCGATAGACCAGGTTGTTCTACAGTAGGCCGACTCGAAACCCATTCCCATCAAGACGAGGATCGACACAATGTCAAAGCGCACACGCCTGTGCTTCGTAGGGTTCGGCGGCATGGCACGCCACCACGTGCGGAGCATTATCAAACAGCTGGACAAAACGGAGATCGCCGCCGTCTGTGAGCCTTCGGAGCAAACCTACCAACAGGGGCGCGAAATTTTCGAAGAGCAAGGCCTACGCCCTCCCCCCAATTTTGCGAGCCTAGACCGGCTTCTCGAATCAAAGGGGGCAGACCTCGATGTGGCCTTTATCCTCACGCCTCACGTCTATCACTTCGAACAGGCCAAGGCCTGCCTGAAGGCGGGACTGGACGTGCTGCTCGAGAAGCCCATGGTCATGAATGCGTTGGAAGCCGCCGATCTGATCGCGGTTCGCGATATGACCGGGCGCAAACTGGTCGTCGCCTTTCAGGGAGGGCTTTCTCCGGCCATAAGAAAGGCGGCCGGTATGCTGCGCTCCGGCGAACACGGTGAACTGCTCAGCATCAGCGGGACCGTGTGGCAAGGCTGGGGACCCAACACGGTTGGAAAGTGGCGGCAGGACCCGGCCGTCTCCGGCGGGGGCTTCATGTTCGACACCGGCGCCCACATGCTCAACACGATATGCGACCTGGCCGGAGAAGATTTCGTACAGGTAGCCGCCTGGCTCGACAACCGGGGAAGGCCGGTTGATGTCATGGCTGCCGTAATGGGGAGGCTAAAATCGGGCGGGCTCGTCACCATTCACGGCTGCGGTGAGACCACGCGTTCCTGCGCGTCGGACATAAGGATCTTTACCACCCGGTCGATCATGAAGACCGGCCAGTGGGGAGAGACACTGGAAATCTACAACGAGCAGGAGCGGGAGTTTCAGGAGGTGCCGCTTCCTGCCATGCTCGACACGTGGGAACAATTCCTCAAGGTGCGATCCGGTGAAATAGAGAACCCCTGTCCACCCGAAGTAGGCCTGCGCATGGCCAAGTTGTGGGACGCCATCAAGGCTTCCGCCGCTCAGAACGGCCAACCCGTGCACCTCGCGGCCGCCGGCTAGGTCCCGCCCTGCAAGCACAGATCGGACGTGGTGTCGGGCATTGCTGAAGAAAGAGAGGTCTCGGAGTGGTATCAGTCCTTCTTGCCGGTAAGCTCGCGCCAGCGCCACACGAAATACTGATAGCTTTCCCAGGATACGTCGGCCGGAATGAGGTGATCGGGAAACGGTATGTAACGCTTCAGCCCGACTAGAGCCGCCACCCGTTCCATTTCGATATCGATGGCATCTCTGTCCCGAGCCATAACCCGTTTATCCATGCCGCCCATAGGGCAGAAATCAGAATGGCTCTCGAGCAGAAGGGCCACGTCATTTCCGGCCTGCACCTCGTAAGGATAGATGACGTTTACACCTGCCTCGATGAAGAGACCGGTTAAATCGTGCATGAAACCGTCGCTGTCCACGGAAAAGAGCTTGACGCCGTGCCGTTTTCCCAGCTCTACAAGTCTCCGGTAATATGGCGTGAGAAAACGCCGAAACATGTCCGGCGAAATCAACGAGCCCTGCTTACCCGCCATGTCTTCCCAAAAGGCAATACAATCGACCCGGGTCTCTTCGAAAACGCGGCCCCAGATAGAAAGCCACATCCTGCAGAGGTGCTCGTTTATCTCTTCGATCAGTTCCGGCTCCAGAGCCATGGCTATCAAGCACGCTTCGACACCCATCATCGTACGAGGGCCCCCTAAAAACCCGTACGGATACGTTCCGACGGTAACCAGGCCCTCGCTTTCGGACAGCGCCCGACTCCTCTCAGACCAATCGTCCGGAAATCGCTCAGGAGTCGAGGCGTCGAAACGCCACTTGTGCTCGTTCCAGGTCTTCCTGTCCCTGACAGGGAACTCGAGAAATTCCGGCATAGTGGTGTGCGCTTTACGGTCGCGTTTGATGACGCCTTGCTCGTCTCGGTAGACGATCGTATCGCCCTCATCGCTCAGGACTTCTCGTTCGAATTCAGGGCAGAGCCCGAAATTCACTCCTGCGACCGACTTGTAGGCGTCGAAGCCAAACTGCGAGTGCCAGTCGCCGTCGTTGCGCATGCCTTCCGTTCTCCAGCGTCGGAGAGTGTCTTCCCACGGCCCCCACTGGATAACAAATGGAACCCGGTCGGCATCCTTGCCCGTCGCCCTGGCGATTATTCTCTCCCTCGATGTCATGTATCGCCTCCGCTTTTTCACTATTGCAGCCGGCTGCCGGCTACAGCCGCTGCTCACTATGACGTTAGTTCGCCATCCTGTCGAGCGGACCATGGCAACCGTCATCACTTTCCGGCCTTTCGCTCTTTGAACTTGATATGGTGCCAGGCTTGCCGCTGATTGTTACCCATTTTTCACGCTTTTTTCACGTTTCTTAGACGGTCGCCTGGTATAAAACATCATACTCGCCCGGGGCTTTTTGGGTACCTTGCCGAAAGTTGAGTGATGAGCTTTAATTAACCCACCGATCGAAGAGCAGTGCCGATCGAAAGCACCAAAGGAGATGATGCTTGATGCGAACGATGCTCACACTAATGGTTATCTGCGCTTTGCCGCTTGCCGTCTACCCCGACGGAGAGCTTACCCATGAGTACCTGCAAAACGGCCAATGGCAAAGTGGAGACGGATTCACCTCCTTGCGCTTTTCTCAGAAAGACGGCGAATACGTTTTCCATTGGTTTGGATACGAAGAGGGCGCTTCCGGAACGTACCGGATTACCGGCGATGCTGTCGTGTTCAGCGGGCAAGAGGGTGATGCAGTAAAGCTATGGCGAGACCGTAGAGCCGTATTATTCAACAGCCGATCCGGTTTTTACTTCACCGAAGGCCTCGAGTTCGCCAAAGGGGAAGTGATGTGGAACACGAAAACCGTTGTTCCGCCGGGCGCCGAGCGGGTGTATAAAAACATTCCCGTAATCCTGATAAAGAGCAAAGACATAACCAATGACGGGGTCAAAATCCGGACAGGCCCGTCTACCAGCAACAGGTCGGTCCGATTCACGGATTTTGCAGACTATGCCGGCGGTAGAGGCCCTAAAAAAGAGTACGGCTATGTGCCCAAGGGCATTGAACTGACCGTAATCGCGCGTACCAACGACAAGGTCAAAATCGAAAGCTGGTACAACTACTGGTACCTCGTAGAGATTGCTGTTAATTTTCGGCCGAGCTTCGGATTTTCTCACCAGTGGTTTTGGGCATTCGGCGAGTTTATCGACATTCTGAAGAGTTAAAGCCCTCAGGCCGAATGGTCGGCACGCTGCAGCAGCGCTGAGTCCTGCCGGGCACAAAAAAAAGCCCCGCCCGGGTGGGCGGGGCATATATTTTACCACAATCCCGGAAATCTGAAGTGTTGGCGGTCCCGTGCGCCTTTGCCGAAACAGGAGGGCGGTTTCGGTCGCAGGCAGCAATAGGGAGACCGCCGCAAAGCTGCTTAACTTATCAACCCCAGGATTATGCGGGTTCCCTTACGCTCGATTGTGAAGATCAAGTCTTTTCCCTTGCGCTCGTTGACGATCCGGTAAAAATCCGCCACGGAGCTCAACTTCTGGTCGTTGATCTTCTCGATGACATCGCCCGCGGCAAGGCCGGCCACGTGAGCCGCGCTTTCGGGTTCAACGGTGACAATCACGACATCGCCGTCGGCATCGCTCAGGTTCAGCCCCCGGCGCACCTCATCGCTCATAGGCGCGACGCTAATACCCGGCCAGATTTTCCTGGAAATTTCGGCGATTTTCTGCTCCGAAGCCCGGCTTTCGAGCCTGACTTCGAGGCTCAAGGTCTCGTCACCGCGCACCAGGTCGAATCGAGTCACCTCTCCCGGAGCAAAGTTTCCAATAATCCGCACCAATTGATTCGAGTCTTTGATGGCCTTGCCGTCGATGTGCGTGATGAAATCCCCCGGGTGCAGTCCCGCACGATCGCCGGGTGAGCCACCGAAGACTCCGTACACGAAGGCCCCGCCCCGTTCCTTCAAGTTCATGGCATCGGCCATGGCGGGAGACGCGTTGCCGACGCTGACACCCAGCCAGCCGTAATCTACGTGGCCCTTGGTTATGAAATCGCCGATCGCTCTCTTGGCGTTGTTAACGGGTATAGCGAATCCCAACCCGATGCTGCCGCCCGTCGGAGAGGCTATCCACGTGTTGATGCCGACGATTTTGCCGTCGAGATCGACCAGCGCGCCGCCGGAATTCCCCTGGTTGATAGCGGCGTCGGTCTGTATGTAATCGGTGAATCCCGTAACCGACGAACCGGGCAAGGTTTCCCTGCCTATGGCGCTGACAATACCGGCCGTCACAGTGGATTCGAAGCCGAGGGGATTGCCCATGGCCAAAACCCAGTCCCCTGGGTACAGGGTGTCGGAATCCCCTAATTCGGCCACCGGCACCGCTTCGCTGGTTTCAAAAACCACGAGGGCCAGGTCTTTCCTGGTGTCCTGACCTACGAGCCTGCCGTCGAACTCCCTGCCGTCCGTGAGGCGTATCTTGATTTCATCAGCCTCGCCGACTACGTGCGCGTTGCTCAGAACGTAGGCTCGGGTTCCTTCTTTCCGCACGATAACACCGGACCCCATGCCCTGCTGCCTAAACTCCCGATTCCCCTGGTCCGGCCGGCCCCTTTGCGGGCCGAAAAAGTACTCGAAGGGTGAGTTGTCAGGAGGAGCGTTGGGCGTCTCGTCGGGAAACCTGTTCGAGGGGCCGTTGGGGCTTCTGCTCCACGGGTTGGGCTGGTTCACGATGTTGACCACGTCAATTTGTACCACCGAAGGCAGTACATCCTGTACTATGTCCCTAAAGGACGTGGTCCCGGCGGGCGGCATCTGCGGTTGGTTGCGCACCAAAAAGGCACTAGCGTTTTCAGGCGCCTCGGCCTGTACGGGAACCGCAGAGCCCGAGTCTGAATCGGGCATCAAACCCGCGGCAAAAAAACCCAGCCCGGCTGCGAAAACAGCCACCCCAGCTAACAATGTGATTTTACTCGTGAGTGAGCCGCTGTTTTTCATAGCGTTTGCTCCTTGTCTATTAAAGTTCATGGTTATAAGTTAGCCTGCTATCCTTACAGCGACCTTTCCACGGTATTACATTTTTGTAAGAATAAAAGGAATGCGGGCGGATGAGCTTGACCTAGTCCGGCGCCGGACTTATGCTGGCGGAGATAACGGCGCAGAGGGATCTGATCGATGCTGAGAATAACGAGCTGCGGGTGCGCTGCGACTACATACGGTCGCGGGATCTGCTCGAGGAAATCAAATCCCTCTATGATAATCAGCCTCTTTCGAAATCAAGGCGCATCGAGCTTTCCGCGCAGAACCAGGACATCGCCCTGGAAACAGACTCCATGCTCTTGAAGAGGGTCATCGGCAATATGGTCAAAAACGCCCTGGAGGCGACCGACGCCGGGGAGGCCGTGACCGTCGGGTGCGATCGTGCGGAGGATACCGTTACCTTTTGGGTACATAACCGACAGGCCATGCCCGAGCGAGTCAGGCGCCAGATCTTCAAGCGCTCCTTCTCGACCAAGGGCAACGGCAGAGGCATAGGCACGTACAGCATCAAGCTGCTCGGCGAGCGGTACCTGGAGGGCCATGTCGCCTTCACCTCCGGCGGCGAGCAGGGCACCAGATTCCAGATAACTCTACCCCTGAAGAAACATTAGGAGGGCACTCAATCAATGGAAATCAAGCTCAATGGAGAAACCATCACATCCCAGATCTGCGAACAGGAGATACGCCGGCTGAGAACCGAAGAAAGCGGGTTGAGCGAAAAAGAAGTCAAAACCCGCGCCAGGGAAAATCTGATCAGGCAGAACCTAATCCGCCAGAACGCCGCGATCAACAACATCGAAGTCCCGAAAGAAGACGTTCAGGCCGAGCTGCGCAAGCTCAAGCAGGCTTACGGAGGGGAAAAGCAGTTCTACCAGCGTTTTCGATTGAGCACACTGGACGACCGCGGAATCAAGCTCGATCTCGAGCAGAGACTCATAATGGACCGTTTCCTCGAGGACCTGGCAGCAAAGGCGCCCGAACCCGACTCAGAGAGCATACGCGATTACTATGAAAAGAACATGGACAAAATGGTTGCACCGGAGCAGATTCACGCGTCTCATATCGTAAAGCCCGTGGACCCCAAAAACCGCGACGCGGTGTACCAAAATATGTGCGCCCTGCGCCGGAAGCTGCTGGACGGCACCGCGTTCGAGGATTTAGCGGACGCGCACTCGAGCTGCGAAGACGAAGGGGGGGACCTGGGGTTTTTCTCTCCGGGAAAGATGGTCGAGGAATTCGATGCCGTCGCGTTCTCCATGGACCCCGGCGAGATTTCACCGGTATTTCTGACCAAATTTGGCTACCACATCGCCAAAGTGTGGGAGAAAAAACCGTCGAAAGAAAAAACTTTCGACGAGGCGCGCGACGACATCCGGGACAGTCTCTACGCCGAGAGCAAAACCAGGTATACCGATGACTGGCTGGCGCGAAAAACGGAGAGAGCCGTCATCGAGCTCGTGGATTAGAGGTCCGCGCCGAACAGCTTCGACCTTCTGCCGCCTTTGCACAAAAGCATCAGACTCGATCCCGCCACCCTCACAGAATGACGCTTGTCCTGTTCAAGACCTCCCGGAGCTGGGTGTTCTATGCGGGAGGTCAGAAATGACGGATATCGCGTCCCGTGTCGAGCGCAGCGAGCCCAAGCTCAAACTGAAGTGGGACATGCTGCTCGCGTACCTGCTCCTGGTGTGCGTGTCGGTAGTGGTGTTGATTCCGCTTGTCTGGATGCTCCTGTCGAGCCTGAAGACACTGAACGAAGTGTATGACTTTTCCTGGCTGCCCAAGGTGCCTCAATTCCGCAACTATCCGGATGGTCTCGAAGAGCTGCAATTCAAGCGCTACTTTTTGAACTCGATAGTCATCACGGTCACCAACGTCGTATTTGGCTCCCTCGTGGCCTCCATGTCAGCCTATGCCTTTGCCCGGCTAGATTTCAGGGGCAAAAACATCCTTTTCGCGCTGGTGATCTCGACAATGATGCTGCCCTTTGCCGCGATAATGATTCCAAGCTTCGTGCTGTTCCGCTACCTGGGCTGGATCAATACCTACGCGGTGATGACAATCCCGTTGATCCTGGCCGTGCCTGCGTTTTACATCTTCCTGATGCGCCAGTTCTTCCTGACCATCCCGAGGGAGCTGGACGACGCGGCCAAGATAGACGCCTGCAGCTTCTACAAGATATTCTGGTACATACTCTTTCCCCTGCCGCCGGTCGTGATCTTCTTTATATTTCAGCGCTATTTTATCAAGCTGGGCAGTGAGCTGTCCGGACTCACCACAAAATAGACCCACTAAAGAAACTTTGGTTTGAGCAACTAAATATTCTCTTCGTCTTTGGCGACAGCATCGTTACAGCGACTTCGGGTGCAAGGGCAACTCAGTGATTTCCGGCCCATCGATCAACCTCACCTGGCAGCGACGGCTCTCTTGGCCGCCGCAACGATATCGGCAACCGCGAGACCGTAGCTGTCCATCAAAACATCGCAGGGACCGGTCTCGGTGAACCTGTCCCCAATGCCCACCCGTTGGACTGGAACGGGGCGGCTTTGAGTAACGGCCTCGGATACGGCGCCCCCCAGACCGCCCATGACGCTGTGTTCTTCGACGGTTACCAGGGCGCCCGTTTCTTCAGCGGCCCGCAGCACGCAGGCCTCGTCGAGGGGCTTGATGGTGTGCATCTCGATCACCCGTGCCTCGATGCCGTCGCCTGCCAGCTCCTGCGCCGCCTTCAGGCATCGGTCGAGCATGACGCCGCAGCCGATAATGGCAACGTCGTCCCCATCCCGGTGCGTCATAGCCTTGCCTATCTCGGGGGCGTAGCCGTCATCGAACAGCACCGGCACCTCGTTGCGGCAGAGCCTGAAAAAAACCGGTCCGTCCCACGCAGCTACCAGGGGCAGCAGTTTGCGTACGGCGACGGGGTCGGACGGCACGACTACCGTCAGGTTCGGAAGGCTGCGCATGATGGCCAGGTCCGTAATCGAGTGATGGGTCGGCCCATCGAAGGAATCGGATATGCCTGCGTACGCACCCATGAGTTTGACATTGGCCTTGCCGTAGCACAGATGCGTGCGCACCATCTCCAGAGCACGCGTGGCAAACAAAAAGGCGAAGGTGTTGGCAAAGGGCACCAACCCGGTGTATGCGAAACCAACGGCTACATCCACCAGTGATTGCTCGGCGATGCCAACGTTAAAGAAACGATCCGGGTATTTTTCAGCGAACATATAACTGTGGTCGGAGTTCGACACGTCCGCGCTCAGCACGACGACATCCGAGCGCGCTTCACCGAGCTCGACCAGCGCTTTACCGTAGGCTATCCTCATTGAGACTAGTTCCGCCATTGCTTCAGCCCCTCCTCCAGTTCTCTCATGGCCTGCTCGTACTGCTCTTCATTGGGAGAGGTGCCGTGCCAGACATGGTTGTATTCCATGTAGCTTACCCCTTTCCCCTTCGTCGTGCGGGCAATTATGACGCTCGGCCGGGCATGCACTTCGTCGGCCCTGTCCAAAGCGTCCAGGATTTCCACGACGTTGTGACCGTGGACTTCTTGAGTGTGCCAGCCGAAGGATTCCCATTTATCGGCGATGGGCTCGGTCGGCATGACATCAGCGGTAGCCCCGGTCTGCTGAATCCCATTGTAGTCCAGGAGAGCCGTTAGATTGCCGAGACGAAATTTAGCGGCCGCCATGACGCCCTCCCAGACAACCCCGGCGTTGATCTCGCCGTCGCCCAGTATGGTATAGACGCGAGCTCTCGATGCCTTGGTCGAAGGGGCGCTCATGGCCGATGTCTTTTCCGCGCTGCTCATTCGCAGAGCCAGTGCCATGCCGACCCCGATGGCTACCCCGTGGCCCAGGGGACCGGCGCAGGCTTCGATGCCGGGCAGCCTCACCCGGTCCGGATGCCCCTGAAGTCGGCTGCCGAACTTGCGAAAAGAGGAAAGTTCCTCCACGGGGAAAAACCCTCGGTGTGCCATGGCCGTATACAGCATGGCACAGGCATGGCCCTTGGAGAACAGCAGGCGGTCCCGCTCGGGCCAATCCGGACGGTCAGGGTCCAGCCGCATGTGGTGAAAGAAGAGCGAGGCGGTCATTTCGGCCACGGAGTAGGCCCCGCCGAGATGACCCGACTGGGCGTTGTATACCATTTTCAGGACTTGTATGCGAAACTCCTGTGCTTTGCGCGATATGTCCCGTACCAGTTTCTCAGAGTGATAGTGCATTGTTCCGGTTCCTCCGTTCTAGCTGTTCACCCGCGAAGCGTTGTATCGTTCGATCATGGGCAGCACACGTTCAACTGCCTGCCGGGCCGCCGTGTCCGGGTCCGGCCTGGGCAGGATCTCGATCGAAGCCCACCCATCGAAATCAGCACGCCTCAGGCCGTCGAACACATCGTCGAAATCCAGGTGGCCCTGCCCTGGCGCCAACCTGTTCGAGTCGGCCAGATGAATATACAACACCAGGTCTTTGTAGCGAGCAAGATTTTCGCCGATATGAGCATCTTCGATATTCATGTGGAAAACATCGGGCATCAGCCCGAGGTTGGCACGCTCTACCCGCGCGAGCAACTCCGCCCCCTCGTCCAGGTTGTTGACGAAATTGATCTCGTAGCGGTTAACAGGCTCTATTATCAGTGACACACCCTTGGGGGCCGCGTAATCGCAAATGCGCCGCGCCGTGTCGATGAAAAGCCCCTCCACCTCTTCGCGGCTCTGAGATTCCGAGTAGTATCCCCTGGACCGGCCCACATTCACCATGCGACCATGATCGGCGGCCAGGTCGACCAGAGCCTCGAAAATCGCGATCAACCGCTCGCGGCCGGCCGGGTCGGGGTGAGTGAAATACAGCCCCAGGCCGGCGAAAACCTGGCCTGTGCTGATACAGCTCACCTCCACGTTCCGCCTCTGGAGCCAGCGATCCAGCTTGGCGGCATCAACCTCGTCCGCCGTCTTCAGGGCCAGCTCGATCCCGTGGAAGCCGTACCGGGAGGCTTTCTCGATGGACGCCTCGAAACCCCTCCACACAACAAACGCCGAATCCGGCGCGCTGTCACTGGCAATGGCGACGGCAAGTTTCATGCTTCCTCCTGTCGTGTCGAGCCTATAGTAGCAGCAGGCAGGGCCGCGCCCTTGCGCGCCGAACGCTCTGCGATCCGCGGCGCTAACATACAGCATATCCAACGAAACATCAACGCGGCGTGTCGTTTGCCGGATAGTATTATTTTTGCTAAGCTGGAACGGATACGACATCCGCCGCTGTGCAGAACGGAAGGAGCAGACGATGGACACGGAAGTCGTGTTAAGTGACGCCAATGCCAAGTGAAAGCGTCAACGAACAAAATTTACGGATGTAATCGGGGTCGTACCAGCATGAAGAAAGAGAAGCTCGTGGCCGTCATAGATGTCGGTTCCTTGGCTATCAGGATGGTGATAGCCGAGATCCGTCCCGGGGGAGACTGGCACATCCTCGACCGAGCCGAACGTCCGGTTCCGTTGGGACGGGATGTGTTCACGACGGGCCGGATCAGCCGCGACTCTATGACTCATTCTTTGAAGATAATGGGGGACTTCAAGGAGATGCTCTCGGGCTGGCAGATAGAAAACCGGGATGTGCGGGCCATTGCCACCAGCGCGGTGCGGGAGGCCACGAACCGCGATATATTTATCGATCGTGTCGAGTTGCAGACGGGGTTTCTCGTCAATGCAATAGAGGGCATCGAGGCCAACCGGCTCACATACCTGGCGGTCCGGCATGCGCTGCGCGACACCGAGCTCCGTTTCGACAGGTCCAATTCCCTTATCATCGAGGTCGGCGGGGGCAGCACCGAGTTGATGCTGCTTGAGAGCGGGCGCATGGTGGCGGCTCACAACATGAACATCGGGACTGTGCGGGTGGAGCAGCAGATAAAAAGCGTGCTTGGATCGGCGGACTTCTTGAACCGTTACCTGATGGAAAATACGCGTGCAGCATTGGAGATCATCGACAAGGAGTTCGAGCTCCAGCGAATCGAAACATTTATTTCCGTGGGGGGCGACGCAAGGCTGGCTGCTCGCAAGGTGGGTCAGCCCGTCTCAGACCGTTACGCCGTAGTCGACAAGCAGCGTTTCGCGGAGTTCGTTAAAGAGCTGCAAAATATGCCCGTCGACGATCTGGTGGGCCGGCTGCAAATCCCCTATCACGACGCTGAAGGTCTCGTGCCCGCGCTCTTGATCTACGAGCTCTTCCTGGCCAAAACCTCGGCCGACAGGATGATCGTACCCGATGTCAGCATCCGGGAGGGTGTCCTGCTCAGTTTGACAGAGACGCCCGAATCGGACGTTCAGCAGGATTTCGACTCCCAGATCATCGCATCCGCCGTGAGCCTCGGAAGAAAGTACCACTTCGACGAAAAGCACGCCGAAAAGGTAACCGAGCTGTCCCTATCTCTTTTCGATCAACTCCAGGAGGCCCACGGGCTCGACAAAACGACGCGACTGCTGCTCGAGGTGGCCGCCTGGCTGCACGACATAGGAACGTATATCCACTACAGCAGTCACCACAAACACGGCCGGTACCTCATTGCCAATGCGGAAATTTTCGGGATGCACAAAGATGATATCAACATTGTGTCCAACGTAGTCCGATACCACCGCAGGGCCCTGCCCAAACGCTCTCATATGGAGTACATCCTGCTGCCCCGAGAAAGTCGAATCATCATTATAAAGTTAGCGTCGATGCTGCGCGTTGCCGACGCGCTGGACAAGGGGCACCGGCAGCGAGTGATCGATCTGAAGGTGGAAAAGAGGGAGAGAGAGCTGGTGATACGCAGTTCCCATCAAGGGGACCTATCCATCGAGCGATTCGGGCTGGCCCAGAAAGCCGACATGATGGAAGAGGTGTTCGGATTGAGAGTAGTGCTGGCATGAAGGTGTTTCCCGCCGTGGCAGGAGTTCGAGATGCGCAAGAGCACCGACCCGCGATTCTTTAACCGGGAGTTGAGCTGGATCGAGTTCAACGCCCGCGTGCTGCAGGAAGGGCTGAGATCGGGGATACCTGTTCTCGAGCGACTGAAATTCCTGTCCATCGTCAGCTCGAACTTCGACGAGTTTTTCATGGTTCGCGTCGCTGCCCTACAGCAGCGCGTCAAGAGCGGCAAGAGCTCGAGCTGCCCGACCGGCATGAGCCCCGCGCAGCAACTGAAACGCATAAGCCTCCGCGTGCGCCAAGTAATCGAAAGCCAGCATCTCTGTCTCGCCGAGGACATACTGCCGCGTTTGAAGAAGAAAGGCCTGGGGTTGGTTCGGTCCAGCCATTATAACAGCGAGCAACTAGATTTCACGTCCAAGCTGTTCAAGCGCGAGCTCTTCCCCGTCCTGACGCCGGTCCGAGTCCAGGACGACCGGCCTTTTCCCGGCACCGGCAACCTGCGCACCCTGGTCGCTTTCCTGCTGCGAAAGTCCAGCGGCTCGGCGGAAGAGCTCCTGGCCATCGTCCAGATTCCTCAGATGATCGACCGCTTCATCTGGCTGCCGGGAAGCGAAAAGGCCTCCGCATTCACTCTCGTCGAGGACGTCATCACCAGCCACGCCCCGCGGCTGTTCCCCGGCTACACCATCCAGGAGCACCTTCTCTTCCGCGTAACCCTCGACGCGCATCTGGAGGTTGACGAGGAGCTGGACCAAGACTTCATGGGCGCCATGGAGCAGGCCCTGGTCGACCGCCAGCACAGCCGGCCTGTGCGCCTGGAAATTTGCGGGGAGAGCGCGAAGCTCGAGAAGATACTGGGGCAGAAGCTGGAGCTCGATCCCCAGGACATCTATCATTATCCGGGGCCGTTGGACTTGAAGAAATTCATGGACATATGCTTCACACCGGGATTCGACTCGCTGCGATTCGAGCCCTGGGAGCCCAACCCGTCCCCGAGCGTAGGTCGGGACGAAAGCATCTGGGCAACACTCGAACGTCGGGACGTGCTCCTGCACCATCCGTACGAGTCTTTTGAGCTCGTCTCCCGCCTCCTGTCGGAGGCAGCGGTAGATCCCGATGTGCTGACCATTAAGATGACGCTGTACCGAACGAGTGGAAAGTCCGCCGTTATCGAGGCCCTGGCCACCGCGGCGGAAAACGGCAAACAGGTCACCGTGCTGGTCGAGGTAAAGGCCCGTTTCGACGAGGAACGCAACATCGGGTGGGCCCAGCGCCTGGAGCAGTTGGGTGTCATCGTGATATACGGCATAGCCGGTCTCAAGATACACGCCAAGGCCCTTCTGATAGTACGCCGGGAACCCGAGGGAATCAGGCGCTATGCCCACCTGGGAACGGGCAACTACAACGACACGACCGCGAAGCTGTACACGGACATGGGGCTGTTGACTTCTTCCGACGAGCTTACATACGAGATTTCGCTCTTCTTCAATGCCGTTACGGGCTACTCCGCGGCGCCCGATCTGCGCAAGCTGGCTATGGCGCCCATATCACTCAAGGAAAGACTGATCAGCCTCATCGTTCGCGAGGCCGAGCGCAGCACGCCGGAAAATCCCGGGTTGATCATGGCCAAGCTCAACTCTCTGGCCGAACCGGACGTAATAGAAGCTCTCTACCGAGCTTCCTGTGCCGGAGTCACGATTCGGCTCAACGTCCGCGGCATCTGCATGCTGGTGCCCGGTGCACCCGGTCTCAGCGAAAACATCGAGGTTGTCAGCATTGTGGGGCGTTTTCTGGAGCACAGCAGGATCTGCTATTTCCGCAACCGCGGCAACGACGAAATCTACCTTTCCAGCGCAGACTGGATGCCCCGCAACCTGCAGCGACGCGTGGAACTGCTGTTTCCGGTAGAGCAAGCCGACCTGAAGGAAAGGCTGAAGAACGATCTGCAGCTTTTTTTCCAGGACAATACCCAGGCGCATGTTTTGCAGATGGACGGCACCTACCGCAAGAAAGTCCCTCTTGCGTCGGAAAAGCCGTTCCAATGCCAGAGGTTCTTCTACCAGGAGGCGCAAAAACGCGCCAGAACGGGACCCCTGTCCCCCAGGCGTGAATTCAATGTCAGGCGGCGAGCGCCGGGTTGATTCGCGGCACTGTCGTGTTTCACCCTGTCACGCTATCCCGGTGTGTCTTTATCGTGGGTCAACTCCGTCAGCCGGTCAATCAAAGGCCGCAGTGTCGGAAAAAGCGGCTTGTAGACATCGCTGTACAGCATACTATAGAAAGCGTGACGTTCGGTGTCCGGCTCGAACCGGGCGCCCGTGGCTGTCATGGCCCACGCCGCGCTCAGTATGTCGCTGTGCATGCCCGCGGCGACGGCGGCTAGAATCCCGGCCCCCAGGCAAGTCGCCTCGGCCTGCCCGCGCACCACCTCGACCCCGGTGACATCAGCCATGATCTGGCACCAGAGATCGCTCCGGCTGCCTCCGCCGATAACGGCATACTCTCGAAGGGTGTGGCCTCCCGGCGCTGCATTCGATGCCGCACCGAGGGCCGAGACGAGGCCTTCGCCCGCCAGACGCTGCTCGAAAGCGACTCCCTCCAATATGGCGCGATAGAAGTGCTCCCGGCCGTGGGCGCCGGTCCAGCCGAGGGTAATGCCGCTGGCCGCGGGATCCCAGTAAGGATTGAGCACATTGTGCCAGTAGGGCACCAGCATCAAACCGAGGCATCCCGGCGGCACGGCCGTCGCCGCAGTTTCCAGTATCTGCTCCGGGCTCCAGCCCGAATCCGCACCGAGCAAATCGCGGGCAAAGTGCCGCACGAACCAGCCCACGGTGTAGGCTCCGCCTTTCAGACAGGTTTCCAGGTAAAAAGCCCCGGGAACTGGAGCGTAGAGCGTGCGGAAGCTCGGGTTCGTCCTGTAATCTCTCGAAAATGCGCCGCTCACGACGGCCGTGCCCATGTTGAGATAAAAGCGTTCGTCCGTTACCGAGTTCGTACCCAGCCCCGCGCACTGGCCGTCGCCCGCCCCGGCCACCAC
>SDBV01004022.1_pt1 | contig 21311 bp, 20 predicted proteins | sample 2277081 | NCBI WGS metagenome assembly SDBV01 (sample SAMN10402039, study PRJNA504765) | marine sediment metagenome | isolation source: marine sediment core GS10_PC15, 223 cmbsf | place: Arctic Ocean: Southern Knipovich Ridge | collected 2010 | reverse complement strand
TTCTTTTCCGATTTTGCATAAATCTTCATATGTCTTTTTTAAAACAGGTACACCAAGTTTATTGCTTTCCTGCTCCATTTCGTATTCAGGTAATCCGGCATACAGTACTCTTTCTTCATCTTCAGCAGGAGGACTTTTTCTTAAATCATTCAGCATTTTATCCATATCATTTTTAAATTCCACAGGATCTCGAAAATTACTTATTTTTATAGCTCCAAAAAAATGGCTTACGCGTGCAGAGGATTCTTTTGTGTCCTTGACATTATTTCCAAAAGGAGCGCCGCATAACACAGAACAAAGGATGTCAACTAGCATAGCAAGCCCGAAACCTTTGTATCCTCCAAATAATTTTCCAAGGCCGCCTAAAGGCAGGATTCCACCGCCGACCCTATCATTCATCTGTTGTATAATATCGTGCGCGTTATGCGCAGGCAGGCCTTTTTTATCTACTGCCCAGCCATCGGGAAGCTCTCTGCCAAGCTTTTCATAAACTTCTATTTTACCTCTTGTAACAACTGTAGTAGCCATATCAAGAACAAACATAGGTTCTTTATTGGCAGGTATTGCAAAGGCAAGAGGATTTGTACCATACATTGCTCTGCTTCCGAAAGTCGGAACACCTAAAGCAGCAGTATTTGTCATTGCTATACCAATCATATCCTTTTCTGCGGCCATTCTTGCATAATATCCTGCAATTCCGAAATGATTGGAATCTCTAACACATCCGAATGCCGAGCCGTTATTTTCCGCTTTTTCTATTACCCTGTTCATAGCCTTTACGCTTACAAGGGCACCCATTACCCCTTTTGCATCAATAATAATTGATGATGGTGTGTCAGTTAATACTTCAATTTTAGCATTGGGAATCATTAAACCTGTTTTTAAGCCATTCGCATATCTCCAAAGCCGGCCGACTCCATGAGACGCAATACCAAAAGCATCCGCAGCAACAAGCACTAAAGCTGCTGTTTCTGCATCTTCCGGAGAAAGGTTTAAAACTTGAAAGACCTCTTTACAGAATGTTTCTAATTTTTTTCTGTTTATTCTAATATTTTCTGTTTTCATTAAATTTAATAATTATCCCTCGGATTTTTCTAACGCATTAGCAATCCAGTTTCTCAGTTCTTCTGTATTTTCAAGTAATAAATAAGTTTCCAATCCTCTTGAACCGTAAAGTATTGTCATATTATTCTGTAACATAAATAAAGCTGATAGAATTCCTGAATACTGTTCTTCAACAGGATCATATTCCTCTTCTGTATTTAAAATTGCATATTTTGCCATTCCGCACAAATAACTGAATACAATTTCCGGATTGAATTGATAATCTTCATCTTTTAAAACAGGTTCTAAAACATCCGTATTCATATTTATTTTTATTGAAGGATTCTCCGTAAGCCATATTAAAACAAATGTTTTAAGATTCTGCCTGAATTCAGGTTCAGCATCCAGCGGCGCAGTTACATACCAATTTATGCAGTCAATAATTTTCTCTTCATAATAATCAAAATCTTCCTGAGTCTCCAGCCTATAACTGTCTGGAAGAACAAGAGGCTCGGCAAAAACCGAACCCAATATAATAAATATATATAATAATATAACAATTTTCTTCATTTTATCTCCCTAGAAAAATGATATTTTATAATTTAATATCAGTCAAGCAATAATATATATAGAAATATATTGTAAACAGCATAAAATTATTAACTCTTAACAGATATTAATAATTATCACATAAAATCTAATAATTCCAAAAAGAGAGATTATTTTATGAGATTTATTCTAAGTTCCTTAAGTATATCCCCTGCATTACCCGTTAAAATAATATCTGCAGCAGTATCCTGTACAGTAGATGTATTATTTATAATCGCAAAAATACCGCCTGCTTGTGTTGTTATTCCCGGAATAGATGCAGCAGGGTATACCTGGAGCGATGATCCGACTACAACTAATATTTTAATCTTGCGAGCAATTTCTAATGCCATTGCAGTTTCTTTTTCCGGCATGGACTGGCCAAAGGAAATTGTTGCAGGTTTTAGCCATCCCTCACATTTAGCACATTTAGGAGCTTTTACACCTTTATCAAAAAGAGGAAGTATATCTTCCCATTCATATCTTTTTCCGCAGGATAAACATGAAATATAAGTATTTGAGCCGTGCAGTTCAATTACATTTTCTACAGGTATTCCTGCTTTCTGATGCAGGCCGTCTATATTCTGGGTAATCACATATTTAAGAAAACCTGCCTTAAATATTTCTGCTAATGAAACATGCCCGATATTAGGTTCTGCGGAGCTTAATGCAGGATATAGTTCAATTTTCCTGCGCCAGTATTCCTCTCTGTCCTGAGGATTACTTAAAAATTCTCTAAGCATTATTGGTTTATACTTTTTCCATATCCCCCTGGGCCCTCTGAAGTCCGGTATTCCGCTTTCTGTACTTATTCCGGCGCCTGTAAAAGCAACAAATTCTTTTTTATCTTTAATTAAATCCGCTAGTTTCTTAATATTTTTACTAAGTTTTTCTGATAACATTTTTTTACCTGGCTTAGAATATATGATTGATTGGGAATTATCAATAGGAAATTTTTCGTACAAGATTAATATTTCACACAAAGATACAGAGTAAATATAGGGTTTAGGCCAATCAGACCAACATGAAGAAAATTTCTCATCCGCTTCCAGACTGTATGAAAATCACTCTTAAAAACTCAGTTTTCTGAATTTTTCAACTTCTTTAAATTTTAAATACAGCAAAAGATATGAACTTTTACAATTAAACAGAAAATCCGGTATAAGGATTAAGTAATACCTGTCTTCAATTTAATATTGCACCACCTGACAACTAATATATTATTTTTACGAAAATCAGCTATCGTTTTGAAATCAGGTGCTAAATTACATGTAAGCCATATTAATTCATGGTTCCTGTTACATTCTTTTTCAATTTTCCGGCTACTCCTTATTTTTTTAAAATAACTGTATATATACATCTTCAACAAATCCGCAGGAGAATATGAAGGTTTTCCTGCTTTCATTTCAGGTATTTTTATTCCAGGATTTATTAAATCAATAGAGTCCACATAGCATTAATAAATCTATCAGGATTATCTTTAGAAATAATTTCATCAAGATAACTATTAAACATTTCTAATTGTTTTTCGCGGTGTCCCTTCTATATAGTGCGTATATCCCTCTTAAGGAAATGAGCTATTTGGTTGGTTTACCATAATTTATTGTATAGGAATTTCAATTGAAATTCCTATGAAATAGTGGAGCCCGGCCACATTTCGCCATGCTGGCTCAGCCAGTATTCGTCCATCCCTGGACATCACAGCCTTCCTCCAGCTTGCAAACTTAGTTCTTTTACTGTATAGTTTTGGATATTGGCGCAAAGTTATTATCTTTACACTATATTGCGAAAATGCGCGCGGTGTTTGGCGGTTTAATACGGAAATTATTATTTCGATGTTTATTCATATTATTACAAAGGATTTAAGATGATAAAAATAGGTTTACTTGGATTTGGTAAAACGGGAAAAGAGGTTGCTCGAGAATTGCTAATTGACGAATCTGTACAATTAGTCTGTGTATTTAAGTATCATGATACATACATTGTAGGTAAAGAAGTAGGACCATTACTTGGTATGGAGCCTACAGGTGTTAAAATATCTCTTTATGATAATTTTGAAGAGATTATTGCAAAGTCAAAACCAGATGTTATAATAGATTTTGCTGCAAAACGAAGTGTGATGCACTATATGGATGCCATTGTAAAATGTTTTGTAAATATAGTTATCTGTTCTACAGGTTATAATGAAACTCAATTAAATATACTAAAAAAATATGCAGATAAAATTGGAATTATATGGGCTCCCAATGTTACCGATGGAATTAACATCATATCAAAATTAAGTAAAATAATTAAAAATAGTTGGCCTGAATCTGATATATCAATAATTGAAACACATCATTCGGATAAAAAAGGAATCTCTGGAACTGCATTTAAACTAGCAGAACATTTTCGTGATACTGAACATATAAAGGTTGGTCGAAAAATGGATAGTGCAAGAGAAGAAAATGAAATCATAATACATAAAGTTAGATTAGGTGGTGTTATAGGTCAACATCAGATTATTTTTGGAAATCCACACCAAACAATTACACTTACACATAATACGATCTCACGAAGAGCCTTTGGGAGAGGTGCGATGCGAGTTGCCCATTGGATTCATGGAAAAAAAGGTTTTTATACTATGGATGATGTGATGAGTTTTAATAATAATTCAAAAACATCAGCATAAAGAAAATTTCTCACCCCCTTCACTGACTCTGCCAACTTTTCGGGGTCCCAATTTCCACACGAAGGTTCAGAATAATATTATTTAAAATATTTTTCCTGTCGATAAAATAAATATATTTTAAAAACTATTTACTTAATACAAAGGCATAATAAAACAATGAGGAAAATATGGCAGGAATAATTAATGAAGAAAATCCTAAATACTTAAGAAATATAATATATATGCTTATTTTCATATTTTTAAATTCTTTTTTATTTTTAGCATCCTGCTCAACCTATACTTTAAGCACTATCAATGAACTTTCTGTAAGCAATACGAAAAACACAGAAAATATTGTGAAACTGCCTTCCGAACCATCATATATAATAATGGGACAGGGTATGCGAACTAAAGAAGAATTAGCTTCATTTCTTCATCAGAATAATCCGGAGCTTCCGTATGAGTATACTCTAAAACTTGCAGAAATATATATTAACGAAGCACAGAACGAAGGCGTGAATCATGATGTTGCTTTTTCCCAGATGTGTCTAGAAACAGGGTATCTGAAGTATACGGGAATTGTTTCACCAAAGCAGTATAATTTCTCTGGGCTTGGTGCAATTGATCTAAATCATCCGGGGGAGAAATTTCAGACTATTGAATTGGGTGTTAGGGCTCATATTCAACATTTAAAAGCATATGGGAGTACAGAAGAATTAAATAGTGAGGTCATCGACGCAAGGTTTAAATACGTTCAGAGGGGTATCGCACCGACTATTTTTGACCTGACAGGAAAATGGGCCGCAGATCCTGAGTACGGTGAGAAAATTAAAAACCTTCTATGCAGGTTATACAAATATCCGGTAGAAGAAAAAGAAAAAAATTAAGTTTTTATTAAAAATCATACTGCGCGTCTATAAGAGTTTCCAGCCTGTTGTTCGTGAAATCGCCTACCAGAATTAATAATGAATTATCATAGTGATTAAACACAGATACCATACCATATAAATAGACATCATTTCCAATTCCTATCTCATCATTCAGGTATATGTCAAATTCTTCCGGCCAGAGGAGTATTACTTTTGTGTTGTTTACAACAATTTCTGTTGATATTTTATAGAATTCCATAAAATCAGCCTGATACTTTGAGCTTAGTGAATTATCAGCTACTTCGAGTAGTACAGCGGCATCCTCCGAAATTTCTTCAGGCCGGGTATCGAGAGTTATATAAAATCGAACGTTATCTTCCATTACCTCTATTGTTTGTGTATCTTTTCTTGTTTCCTCAATTGTTTCTGTAAAATTTCTTAGATCTATTTCTCTGTATTTAAAATAGTTAAAAGTATTGTATTCCTCATTAAAAAGAAATCCGGGATTATACCAGTGTGCATCCAATAAATTTGTGGATACTGATTTTGTTAAGTAACTTATATATGGATCTTTTTGGAATGTATAAACACATATTAAAAGATTATTATCAAACAGGCTACCGCCGGACTCACCGATTTCTGTACCCCGTTCTATCTTCTCTCCTTCTTCCGAAGCATATACTTCTAAAAGATTGGAATATAAAATATAGAACTTAATAATTCTTTCTTCGCCATTATAAAAATATGTATCCGAGCATTCAAGCTCTAAGAATTTTCCAAAATTAGTGGGATTGTCTTCGTTTCTGCTGAATCTGTAAACTATACCGTCTATTGAGGAAAAAACAGAAGACTCCTCCTCATTGATGGAAAATTTTAAACCCAGATTATATATATTTTTTACTTCTTCTGTTAAAACAGGCCCCGGATTGGAAAGGGCTTCATTTTGCTCTCCGTTTCCGAAAAGACTAAAAACCATACCTAAAAAAATTAGTGAACATATAAATATTTTCATAATACCTTCCAAAATCTAATTATTGTTTATTCTGGCAGCCTTCATCCTCGCAGTTCTAGTTCGGAGATGAAGGCGATGAGCTGGCACGGCTTGCCGCAGCCTTCCTGAGCAAAGATACCTCAGAGTCTTGTGTCCTTTGGGTGCTCTGATCCATGGTTCTTCATTTTATCTGAAACTTTCTTAAACGTCCAATCCTTCCTGTCCATCGACTTTCTGCTTAAGATTATTAAACACAGATTTTGTAAAGTCATCAATTAAAGGCAGGCGCAAATTTTTGCTGTCCCTTATTATGATTATTTTTATAACTCGATGTCATTTATTCCAAGCTTATTAAGTTTTTTTTCTGTAGGGATGCCTTCCTTATCCCAACCCCTGAATTTGTAGTAGCTTTTCAACATTTTATAAAATGTATTTTTACTGCTGCTTTCTTTATTTATAAAACTTTTTAGCCCTCTCTTGCAGAGTTTATCATCCCTGCCATCTATGCCCTCTCTAATATTAAACATCCTCTCCAAGTTGTAGCAAAGTTCGCCAATATGTAAGAATCTGCCAAGGGTCATTTTTTTGCCGGTAACATATTCCAATGCTTTTGGATATGGAATTAAATTTAAATTAAAAGAAAGTACTTTTTGATTTTTTAAAATAAATTTAAGAAAATTACCGGAAACAGAAAGAATAAAGGAAATAAGATTTAAAAATATTGGTGTTATATGTTTGCTGAAAAGAATATTCGGAAAAATGCTATATAATGTAAAAATGCACTGTCCGCAGGAAGATATACTTTCTAAAAAATTTTGAAACAGAACATTTAATGCTGCTTTGCTTTTAAACGCTTTGCGTCCAAGCCTTAAAGGCCCCGATCCCTCTAAAAATGCAAGATATCCTCCGTTTAGATGACATCCGCCTCTGTTGGATGTAGCAAATCCAAGGCCTAAACCCGGTACCATCCTTGGATTAAATGCAGGAAGTTCAAGCCCTTTCGCATGCATTGCAAAATCCTTACCTCCGTATTTCTCAGATAACCATTTAACGCCGTTAGCGAGTTCATCTCCTTTGTTTTTGCGGTATGCAATATCTCTTATAATTTTTTCTATTGAATCATAATTATTAAACTGTAACCCATGATCTGCAAGGCCTTTTTCTTTTAATTCCATAGAGAATGCTAAAACATTTCCAAGGCTTATTGTATCCATTCCATAAATGTCTGCTAAATAATTCCACAGTATAATTCGATTAAAATCATCATTTAAAATATTCGGTCCCAGTAAACCTGTTGTTTCGTATTCAGGGCCTTTGATATTAGTAATAACCTTATTATTTATTGTTACGTCTGTTACTCTTCCGCATCTCATAGTGCAGGAAACACACCCGGAATTTTTATTTAGATGATGTTTTGCAACATACTTCCCTGTTAATTTATCCGGCTTATTAAAATAAGTCTCCTTGAAATTTTTTACAGGATATATCCCTTTATCAAATGCTGTTTTGGAAAGCCACATCGTACCGTATTTTGCAAGCAGGCTGCCTGTTACTATGTGTTTTTTCAGTCGTTTAATCCAGGTCTTTATAAAAGCCTTGTATTTTTCTTTGTTAAAAACAGGTATTTTCCTGTCACCGTAAGCAACTATTGCTTTTAAATTCTTAAAACCCATAATTGCACCGATTCCTGTTCTTCCGGATACCCTTTCCTGTGATACTACAGATGCAAAAGATACAAGGTTTTCACCTGCAGGGCCGATCACCAATTTGCCGTATTTATTATCAAAGCACTCCTGCGTTTTTTCTACATTCATTCCCCAGATATGTTTTGCAGGTAGTATTTTTACTTTTTCGTTAATTATTTCTATATAAACAGGGGCCTTTGCCCTGCCTTTTATAATTATACCATTGCAGCCTGACTTTCTTAATTTAATGCCGAAGTTTCCCCCGGAATTGGATGTGGCAATTCCGCCTGTAGCAAGATTTTTTGTTGTAATATTAAACCTTGATGTCGAAGGAGCTCCTGTGCCGACAAGAGGGCCTGTATTAATAATAATAATATTTTCAGCTGATAGTGGTTTTATTCCTTTTGGAATCAGATCGAGCAGGAGTCTTGCCGCAAGCGCTTTCCCGCCGATATATTTGCGCAGGTACTTTTTCCGAATTTCATATTCATTTACCTTGTTTGTTGATAGATTGATAAATAAATATTTAACCTGATAACTGCTCATATACTTTTAATACCATATTATTAGTATAAATTTAAGCATTTTAATGGATAATATGTAGTATTATATTTTTAACGTACAGGATATGTCAATATTATCTAACATCGCAAATTGCTTAATAGACAAATCTATTTATAAATGATTATTTTTAGTTGCATATGGAAAATCCTTGTATTACAATTAACATATATTGTTCTCTAGCAGGAGGTCTAATTGGTGAGTGAGAAGAATAAGGACGGCTTTATACGGCTGAAATTTGGGCCCAGGTGGAAATATATAGCATGCGCTCGATCATTTATTCAGAATTTTCTGGCAATTAGCATAGAAGATAAAGTTAAAGCTGATAAAATTGCTATGGCTGCAAGTGAATTATTAGAAAATGCTGTTAAATACGCAAGCAGTGATACAACGGATATATATGTAAATGTAGATCCTCATGATGAAAAGATTATAGTAGAGGTTTCTAATATTGCTTCAGATGATAAAATAAAAGAATTGCGGGTAGTATTTGATAAGCTCAAAGAAAGCAATACTCTGGAAGCCTATGTTTCTATGATGAAAGTAGCTGCTTTACGCCAGGATGGTAAAAGCCAGTTAGGATTGGCAAGAATACAGTATGAAACAGCTGGAGAATTAAAACTCGATCTAGACGGCAATAAAGTAACTTTATCAATTGATATAAAGTAAAATAATAATGGAGGAATATTGTGAATAAATTAAATATAGAAGATATTGTTCAGGATAAAGTTAAAATAGATATAGAAGATATCCCATCCGGATTAGGTGTAAAATTTGCCGGAGAAATAGATATGGAAGATCCTGGAATAGTTTTAGATCCTTTATTTGACAGGATTCATAGCGGAGCTCAACAAATGAAATTTTCAGAAGTTTTAATTGATTTAACACGGCTTAATTTCTTAAATTCAAGTGGTATTAAAGCATTGGCAAAATGGGTAATGAAATTATCCGATTTATCCGAAGATAAAAGATATAAAATAAAAATTAATCACAATAAGGATATTACATGGCAGGTCACCAGTTTGCCGACTTTAACATACCTTGTTGTTGGCGCAGTAGAAATTATCTAAAAAAATATAGAGAGAGGATTAAATTATTTTAACTAGTATGATTTTTAGGATTAATTTGTGAATAGTCAAATAAAGAAACTACAGGAACTAATTAGACTCGATCAGGACCTGCAGAGTATTCAGGATCTCGATATTCTGTTAGAAAGAATTCTGTATAATACCAGAAAATTTGTAACCGCAGACGCAGGTACTATATATATAAGGGATGGAGATGTTCTTGTTTTCAGTTACGCGCAGAATGATACAAAAGAAAAAGAACTTAAACCCGGACAAAAACTTATTTATTCTGTTCTGACTGTTGATATAAATGAACGCTCTATATGCGGATACGTAGTAGGTACAAAGAAAATACTCAATATACCTGACGTTTATAAACTACCAAAAAACTCGTCATTTAATTTTAATTCCAATTATGATAAAGTATCCGAATATAAAACAACATCCATGCTGACAATTCCCTTAATGACAAATGCAGGAGATGTTCTCGGAGTTATTCAGGTAATTAATGCTCTGGATAAAGACGGTAAGGTTATTCCGTTTGATACAGAAAATGAGCTCTTTGCTCTTCATTTTGCAAGTACCGCAAGCATGGCACTTCAGAGAGCCCAGTTAACCAGGCAGATTATTTTAAGAATGATAAGCATGGCAGAATTAAGAGATCCAAAGGAAACCGGTCCGCATGTCAACCGTGTAGCTTCTTTCGCGGTAGAATTATATGAAAGATGGGCAGGAAGGAGAAAAATACCTGCTAAAGAAATAGAAAAGAACAAGGACCTTCTCAGAATGGCTGCAATGCTTCATGATGTAGGAAAGGTTGGAATTTCTGACATTATTTTAAAAAAACCTGGAAAGTTTACGGATGATGAATTTGAAATCATGAAAACGCATACTTTTCACGGAGCTACACTATTTAAGTCCATGCAGTCGGAATTTGATGAACTCGCTGCAAGGGTTGCTCTAACTCATCACGAAAACTGGGATGGAACAGGATATCCGGGACATGTAGATATAGAAACAGGAAAACCATTAAAAACAGATAAAAATGGTAAGGCTATTCCCTTAAAAGGTGAGGAAATTTCTATTTTTGGAAGGGTTGTCGCGATAGCAGATGTTTTTGATGCTCTTTCATACAAACGTGTTTATAAACAGGCATGGGAAGAGGCAGATGTCTTACTAGAAATGAAAAATCTTTCCGGTATAAAGTTTGATCCGGAGCTCATAGAGATCTTCTTCGAAGCCCTGGTACATTTTAGAAACATTAGGCACAGATATCCGGAATAACCCAGCACCAAATCTATTGTTTTATGCCAAAGCCTGGTGATTTGCGCTAATTTTTACTAAAATTTCTACTAAAAGCAACTAAAATATACTAATTTTCTTCATATTTTAAAAAGCACAAATAGCCGATGGATTTGGTGCTGGGTTATTTCACAAAATAAATATCTTCCAAAAGCATATTTATTAAATATAAGTTACCTTCTTCTTTTAGAGTTTGTTCATCCGCGTAATTATCTATAACTGTCTGCATGGTTGTTAAATCAATAAGTTTATAATTATTTCCGGAAATTATAAGTTTGTATAGAAAGCCCTCGTTAAGAGCCTGAATTGGATCTGTCTCCGGCCGGATTTCCAAACCTGACTGAAAAAGAAGATCTATTAGTTCTAATCCTGGAAATATATTATCAAAACTCACTACTAAAGGAAGCCCAAGGCCGTTTTGTATAAACGCGCCTGGATTTATTTTATAAAGCCTGTTTAATACACTTCTATATTTTTCGGTTCCTTTTTGATAAATACCTGTAAGTGCTATTAATGATTCTGCTATTGCCTGTTTTTCCCAGTACAGATCAAATTCATTCATAGCTTCTAATATGAGTTCCGGAGCTCTTTTTATTCTACCCTCTTCTAATAGATAATAGGAAGCAGAATGGGGGATTAGCTCTGATTTTATTTCTTTTGCATAGTTTAGATATTTTAATGCTATATCCGGATAGTCCTTATTTATTAAGTATAGATGCCAGAAAGCATCAAGAAAATTTCCTTCTTTCATATTTGCAAGTGCGATAATAACTGTAAACAATCTATATTTCTGCCTGTGGTAGTACGATAAGGTATTATAATATATGCTTTCTCCAAGCAGGAATAACTTTTCTATAATGTTAAGAGCCGGTGTAAAATAAGCTCTATTTGAAAGCCCCGAATAAATATCTGCCAGTAGTTCATGGAGTTCCTGATAATGTTCGTTTTTATCCATTCCAAATAAATGTATCCAGGTATGATCTGTTTCTAAAAAAACTTCCTCTGCATATTCTTTTGCAAAATCAATGAATCCGAATTGTAAATATAATCCCGCAGTATTGATTTTTGAAAGAGGCGTATTGTCATTTATATAGCCTCTCTGGTATTCTTCCAGAGCATAATGAAAATTCATTCTGCTCTGATATAAATTGCCCTTTGAAAGGTGGCCTGTTGGCCTGTCTAGCTGGCTTAACGATTCATCTGCATATTCCAGGGCCAGATCAAAATTATAAAATCTCTTTTCCAGAAGCGAAAGATTATAATATCCAATTGCGGCAGATTCAGGGGCAGAAGCGTAAGTTGCATCAAATAATGCATCTATTATTGCTTCGAGATAGTACTGTTTCGAGTTTTCATAATCATACATCCCAAAGTATAAAGTACCGAGTTTGAAAGAAAGTCTGCGCGAAAAGCCATGTTTCTCAATAGCATCTAAAAGTAAATTAACACCCTGTCCAAATCTGTAGGTTTTGTAGTACATCCAGCTGAGATCATTAATTGCAGGCAAATCATCCGGATCTACTTCTAAAATCTTTTTTAAGTATAATATACAGTTCTCATAATCATTTAAATAATCATAACATTGCTGAATCTGATTGAGAGTTTTAATATTATCAGGCTCTTTTAAGTCTGCTTTTAAATATGCATCTAATGCAATATTATACATTTCTTTATCAAAGTAGAGGTCTCCGAGTTTTAGATCAAAATCCGGATTATCCGGAAAAGCTGTACTTGCTTCATTTAAAAGGTTTATAGCGGTTTCATAATTCTCATTTATAATTGCCTCTTCTATTTTTAAATCATACCAATTTATATTATAAAACGATTCACTAATTAATGGATCCGTATTCTGGCCGAAAACATAACAGGTGCAAAAGAATAAAATTAGTAAGATACCGGTTTTTTTCATCTTTTTACTCCGAATGGATTAAAGAATCCTATAATTCTTAAGAAAACTGAAATATTCTTTTTAAATTCTTTTTGAAAATGTTTAAAGGTTTTATATGCTTTTGTAAGGTCTCTATCTGTAATTGATTCCGCGAATATTGTTTTTAAATATACTTCTGTGAAACCATTTATACTAATTGATTTATTACTGTATATTCTTCTTGAAAACTCTATTAAAGATTCATTCGGTATTTTTATAATTCCGCAGCTCTTTAACATTTTAAAACTGTAATAGTAGAGATGTTTAATTTTATCCTCAGGCTTTTTGCTTATTTTAAATGCAATAAAATTATAATATTTTAATAAAAACATTAAGAGAATATAAATTACAGGAATGGTTAAATACCAGTAATTTATTATGTACTTAATACTGTTTAAAATTATAGCAATAACTTCAGAATAGTCATTATCATTTTCACTTGTTTCTCTACTGTCTTCTATAAGTTCATTGCTTAATATTTCCTCTATCAGGCCGGATAATATCTGCCAATCCGGCCCTGCCGGTATCTGGAATTCTTCTCCCGGGGCTAAGAGGCCGGAAGTAGGATCAAATTCTATCCAACCGTAATCATTAAAGAATACTTCTACCCATGCATGTGCCTGATATCTGCGTATCTCATAAAAGTTAAGAATATTGGAATTGGGAGGCACTAGAAAACCTAAAGCGACTCTTGAAGGAATACCAATACTTCTTGCCATTAAAGTCATAGCAAATGCAAAGTATGAACAGTATCCTTTTCCTTTCATCTGTGTGTCTTCCTCTGTATTGTTTATAGTATGGTTATTTCTGAATAAAAAATGATAAAGCTGGTTCCCGTCTTCTGCAATCCCGGGTTTTAATGAATAGTAGTAATTATTTTTTAAATAGTCATTAATTGCATTTACTTTATCATAATATGCAAATTCGTTTTTTGTTATTTCCAGTGCAAGTTCCCTTATTTTTTCATCGTTGCTGAAATCCGTATAAAAATCTAACAAAGATCCTTTCATTACAGGAGTAGTAATTTCTTTTAAGTTTTCTTCTGTGGCTTCGCTTATTTTAGAGTCCACAGAAAATATCCTTATAAAAGAGGAGGAGTCCCAGTTTTTAAAAGGTGTAGACTTAACAGGGTAATTTAATCCGAGTAATGAGGTTGGATCAAAGTTTACAATAAAGTATTCCTGGTTTACATCAGCTCTTTTTAAATATTCCGGATCTTCAAATACTGTTGTTTTATCCGGAACAGTAAGCTGTATATTTTCTATGGATGTATCTGTTATTTGACTAAATCCTTCAGATTCTTTGTACCCGGACAGCACAAATCTTCTTAAAAGCATTTTCTCTGCATGGCCGTTTTTTCTGAATAGCATTACAAGCTCGTCGGACTGTTCAATTTCACTTTGCAGAGTTATATACGATGTAAAGTCAAACCTGAAAAGAGTTGGGCCAATAAGCCCCCCGCCTGTTTGAACCATTCCTTTATTAAATTCTGATATTACAAATATAAAGACTAAAAAAAGAACAAATAAAACTAAAGGCAAAAAAGTAAGAACATGTTTATAATCGGCATGCTTGTTTTCGAGTTCCTTTTTATTAATTAAATAGAGTATTGATATTTCTATAAGAATGAAAAAAGCTATGGAAATTGCAAAAACAGTAGGATGCATCAATTTAATATGGAAATCAATTTCTGTAATAAATACTAATATTAAGAATAAAACATTTAATACTATTTCTATAGGAATAAAATTCCGGAATCTGAGTGCAAGGGCATTAAACAAGCAGACAAGCGCCCAGGGTATCAGCATTGGAAAAAAGTTTATATCAAAATAAAAAAAGAGGAGATCGTTCTGCGGTGTATTTTGAAAATAAATGATTATATTTAGACATAAGAAAATTCCTGCTCTTAATATATACGGAATAATTATGAGTACAATTATTGCAGGAATCAGTCTTAATTTTATTTTATACGTGAAATATGAGCATGCAGCTGCAGTAAGGAATGTAATGCAGAGGTAAAATATATTCAGCTCAACTTTAAAATGATTATAAGTATTAAATACAAGATAAAATAATGCTATGTTTCTAAATGCGAATATTATCCTGTTTAAACCGGGTAGGTTTTTTTTACTCTTAAAGCGCTTTAACATTTGCTAAATTCCAGGGTTCTCTTTTATATTTAATAATTTCGTTTAAAATTATTTTATTAATTGATTTTGAATATTCACTATCTATGGTTTTTACAGCAGGAAGATTATAATAGAATATATCCTTAAAAGATAATGATTTGTACTCCATTACTGGAGCTTTAAATAGTTTAAAATATAGATTTACACTCCATCTACTCTTTTTTATATTTTCTAATAAATTTTTAAGCATATAAGAATCTGTGGTTGAAAATAGTACTGTGTTAAAATTATTATTTAAAACCGGCAAATTTATATCTTTATAATTATTCCAGTATACTTTCGACAGGAGTATTAAAAGTTCATTTGTACTATTAATTGTGTGAATATCTCCATATCCCGGAATATAAACCATTGCGGATAGATTATCCTTTAAAAATAATAGGATTATTGAATTTGCAAGCTCTATAAGGCTGTCCAGATACTCATCCGCATATTTCCGATCTATTATTTGTGTTTTGTATAAATCAATTATAAATAAAATATTAGATTTAGGCGGAGGAGTCTCCTCTTCTTTTCTTATGAAAAGTTCATTTGAATGCGCAAACATCTTCCAGTTGAGTTTTTTAGGATCATCACCAGGATAGTATTTTCTTATTTCATAAAACTCATCTGTAATTTCCCGTTTCTTTAAATATTCAAGAGAATCTATACCTCTAAAACTGTTTAATATTTCATCCGCATTTATCTGGTTCGGTAAAACAGGTATTTTCTCATCTATATTAAAAAAAATAAATGATTTAAAGAAACCGAAATAATCTCTTACTATAAGTTTAAATCTTTCTGTTTCAAAGTAACCTCTTTTTATTGCTTTAGAAAATAATGAATGACAGTTTTTTCCCGGATTTAAAATTTGTGAAAAAATTACTGGCTTTCTATTTTGCCAGTTGAATGAAATATTAAAAAGAATGATAATTCCTGGAATAAATATTTCCGGCAGTTCGGTTTCCAGGCGGATTGTAATTTCATCGCCCGGAAATATAGAATTTACTGGCACTTTGAGATTCAGACAGACTCTTTTTCTATTTAATAAATAATAAGTTATGTGAATTGAAATAAATGCAAGTATAAGAACTGTAAGAATACCCGCAGACCAGAATAAAGCAGCAAGGTCTGAATTTATAATTCCAACTGCAAGTATTATTAAACATACTAAAATAAAGAACAAACCTCTTTTTGTAAAAGGAAATAGTTTTCTTATTGTTTTCATTGCCTCTTTTAATATTTTAATTCCGCTAATTGATTTATAGTATATGACCTTATTTCATATTCTATGTCCAGATTAATATCTTTTAATTTAAGCCTGTGAGCTATTATTAGTGATGCCAGATCTATAATGTCCTGGTCTATTACATATTCTCTGCCCTTAACAAGGGCATATGCTTTTGCAGCTTTAATGAGCATTATAGAGGCACGCGGAGAAGCTCCCAACTCTATACCCTGATGTTTTCTTGTCATATTTACTACAGATACAGCAGTCTTAATTAATTTTTCGTCACAATATATATTATCCGCTATATTCTGAATTTCAAGTATATCATCTTTTCCACAAACAGGCTTAATATTTGGCATTATTTTTATAGATGGATTTTCCTTAACAATATCAATTTCCTGGTTTTCATCCGGATATCCGACTTTGAGTTTCATAATAAATCTGTCTATTTGCGCGAATGGAAGTGGATATGTTCCCGCAGTTTCGATAGGATTCTGCGTTGCAATTACAAAAAACAGCGGCTCCATACTGTATGTTCTATTTCCAACTGTTACCTGTTTTTCCGCCATTACTTCGAGTAATGCAGATTGGACTTTAGGTGTTGTACGGTTAATTTCATCCGCAAGCACAATATTCGCAAAAACAGGGCCCTTAGCAAAAACAAACTTCTTTTTTTCCGGATCAAAAATATCAACTCCTGTAATATCATAAGGAAGAAGGTCCGGTGTGAACTGTATTCTTTTAAAGCTGACAGATTCCCCTTTTTTGTTTTTTGAAATAAGTTTTGCAAGAGTTTTTGCTATTGTAGTTTTACCCAGGCCCGGCACATCTTCTATTAGAACATGCCCTCCGGATATTAAACAGGTTAAAAGAAGTTCTATTACTTCATGTTTCCCCCGTATCACTTTTTCCATACTTTCTATTAAAGAGGAAATTAGTTTACAAGCTTTTTCTTTAGTTTTTGAATTCCTGGACAGAATCGCTTTAGGCATAATATATAATGTATAATTTTATAGCCTGAATGGCAAGAATACTTATTTTTTATCTTTAGAGGCGCTACCAAATGCTAATAACTCGAAATTTATGCTAGTTTTTAGAGGTTTCCTTATAATGCTTTAACTGTCGTGAGGGTGTATCCAGGAGATATTTATGCAGTTTATCAAAACCGAAGCTTTCAAATGTTTCAAATAAAAGGCCGACATCACTTTGGTTCCTGATTACTATACTGTTAACAGTAAGTATTTCATCACCAATTTGGAGAGAGCAGGATGGTATTCTATCCTCGTCTTCAAGATCTTCCGGAGGATTAGTAAGGTTAAAACTTACACCATTTACAGAAATATTTGAAATATTGCCAATTATAAGGTACTTTTTATCCGGATGAGAGAATAAGAGTGATATTCTGTCGTAAGGTTTTGGAATAATTCTTATGTCTTTACGCTTGTCATTTATTTGTGTATATCTTTTTAATAATCTATGCAATTGCATTATTGACTCTTTGTCGAGTAAATTTTTTGGAATAATTCCATTAATTTTCAGGTAAGCTGCTTTTGCCGCTTCTTCAAAAGGAAGATCATCTGCAATTAAAATAAATATTGTCTGTTTGTTGTTTTTTTCATCTCTAATAAATTTTAAAAGAGGTTTCCAGTGTCTGGGAAAATCAACAGCATTAAATAATATCATGTCCGGGATGTTACTCTGAATATTGCTGATAATTGTGTCTGGATCATTATAGTGAGTTATTTCAAATCCAATTGGAGACAGGTGGTATTGAAGTGCTCCTGTATAAGTACTTTTCTCTGATATAAAACAGATATTCTGTTTTTCTGCTGTATTATTTTCATTCATATATATACCGTTTTATTAAATGATTTTACTGATTATACAATAAATATCGGCAATTAATGAAGCAGTGATATTACTATTTAGAAAAAATCCATTTTTCAGTATTAAAAATATACAACAGGAAAAATGCTTTTTCTATACCAAACTTGTCGCACTTAATGGTTGAACTTGGGATTTGCTTTCTAAATAATTTTTTATAGTATAATAATTTAACTTAACCGTGGAAACCAAATTACCCAAAAAAATAATCTACAACCAACATGAATATTATTTTAACATCACAAAAAGCTTGGTAATGATTCTTCTTGACAACTCATGATTCGTAACTTAAGCTTTTACACAGGTGAAGAATATACTTTTTAAAGCAGCAAAATATGAAAATATCCGGGGATAAAACAGGAAATTTTAACGATAGCTCCGATTTTTTTGGCAATTCTGATATTAAGTTAGTCCGAAATGAGGATATTAAGAAAAAATCAAATAAGGAAATAACAATACTTTGTATTGATGATGAATATCTTGTAAGAAAGAGTATATTTCTATTTCTAAACAGGAGCGGATTTAATGTCTTATAAGCTGACAATGGGCGTGAAGGCCTGGAAATGTTTGATAAATATTCACCGGATGCTGTTTTAGCAGATATAAAGATGCCAGAGTTATCAGGCCTCGAATTACTTGCCATACTAAGAAAAAAAGCCCCGGATATTCCTGTAATAATTATTTCCGGAGCAGGAATTATGAACAGTGCAGAAGAAGCAATCCGGCTCGGAGCATGGGACTTCATAACAAAACCGATTTATGATCCCGCAATTGTTGAGCATACAATAAAAAGGGAATTGGAACGAGCACATATGATTCGCGAATTAAGATTGTTCCAGAGGAACCTTGAAGATGAAATAATCCGAAGAACTAATGAAGTTTATAGAGAATTAAAAGAGCGGAAGGTTGCAGAAAAGGCTTTAAAAAAGAGTTATAAGGACCTGGAAAAAATAATGTCCGGGACATTGTTTGCTTTCGGACGGCTTTCTGAAGCAAGGGATCCTTATACTGCAGGCCATCAGAAAAGGGTTTCTAAACTTGCATGTGAAGTAGGTAGAGAATTGGGTTTAAGCGAGGATAAATGTAAAGGTATAGAGGTTGCAGGTTCATTACATGATATTGGCAAAATCAATATTCCTTCGGAAATACTTAATAAGCCCGGAAAACTTACGGAAATAGAGATGAATTTAATAAAAACACACCCTCAAATTGGATATGAAATTGTAAAAAATATACCTTTCCCGTGGCCTGTATCAGAAACAATAATACAACACCATGAACAGGCTCGATGGTTCCGGATATCCGTATGGGTTAAAGGGTGATGAGATATGCCTCTATGCAAGAATAATTGGTGTTGTAGATGTTGTGGAAGCTATGTCTTCTCACAGGCCTTACAGGCCTGCACTTGGGATGGATGCTGCTCTTTCTGAAATTACTCAGAACCAAAATACAAAATATGATAATGAAGTAGTTAATATTTGCATAAAACTTATTCGGGAAAACGGATTCAATTTTAATGAATAGATAGTTCCCCGAAGCTTGTTGTTAACATACGGAATAAGTATTTAGAAAATTTACTCTTTAAGCATAGATTGTACATATAGTGCTTTATTAAAGCAGAATAATCTGTGCTCCGGTATTGGTGTCCAGCCTCTTCCATCAGAATTATATGAAAGCAGGAGCGCTTTAAGTAGTTCGAGTTCTTTTTTCTTAAATTTTCTGTTCATTTTATAAACCTTCCGAAACATATTGTATGCTTCTTCGCATACTTTATTTAAGATTTCATTATCTGCTTCTTTTTGCCATAGATCAAAATTATTATCAGAGCTCCACGACCCGGATTTTAAGTAAAGTTCTTTATATCCTTCTTTGTTTTGTTCCAGATACTCGGATGGAAGGATCAGATTAATGTCATTACAATCCAGCAGATAATCTATTAAGCTTTCAAACCTTGAAACAGGAACAGGGTCCTTAATAGTATTGCCACCATAACCATAGAACTCAATATCTGAAGAATACGGCATAAACAATCCAGTGTAATTTTTCGCGTATTTCGAAATTGTTTTAATTAGTTTTTTTTCATTCATTATAGAAATTCTTGAAAGACAGATAAGCGAATAAGTAATCCAGACACTTTTACAGCTAATTCCTGTAATTGAGCTGTCCTTAGCCCCAAGCCATGTTACCGGATTAAAATCCCTGTCGTTTTTTAAAAGATTTTCCATTATACTTAGATGACGAAGTTGTTTTTGTATTCCGCCGTATTTAGCTATTGCAGTAACCTTCGTAAAGGATAATGGTGTTTTGGGTTCAAAATCATTATAATTATTTAAATATCACTTTTCTGTATATTGAATAAACTCATTATCAAAAAAACTATACTCATATCCTAATTCTTTTAGTATGGGTGGAAGTATAGGGGCAATGCCGAGCTCCGGAGGGAAAAAACCCTTTGGTTTATATTTTAGTATTCTCTCGCAAGTCTGATTGTGTAATTCTATATCTTTTTTGATTAATGAAATCGGAATTATTGGAAGAACAGCATGAGCCCAGCTTGTTCCTGTTAGTTCAATCTGATTATTTTTTATTCCTTCTTTTAATAAAGAGATTACCTCCGGGCTGCCTTCATAAATATCCTTGTGTTCTCCATTTAATACCTCCAGAGTAAAACCGGAAAAATTTAAAACAACCTTTATTTCCGGATTCTTTAGAAAAACATTTATTACCGGTATATAGCTGTTTTCCACCACTTTTGGAATATTTTTAAAAGGGATTTCTGCATACAGGATATTTGCATGCAGTAATAAAGTTGTGTTTACCATTTTTCCTGCCTTTTGGATTTAGTTTAAATGAAAAAGGTCTGTATATCAAGAATATTTTAGGAATCATACAAGGGGCGCGTAAAGGGATGCAAAGATATCAGGAAAAGATTATTGGAGAGAGATTAATGTTTGTATAAGAGAGGTTGTTGTTTATTGTTATATTTTTAGGATCTCACAAAGCTCACAAAGAACACGGAGGGATGCGGAAATATAAGGAAGAGATTTACTTTTAAAGTGGTAATGATTTGTATGAGTATTATATTTATATTTGATAAGGAAAGCAGGAGGGGAGGGATTTATGGAGATGGATAATCTGATTCCCAGGGAGTATTTTCATTTGTTGGTATATTTTATTTTTTTATTAGATCACCGACGTACATGGATGTACTATCATCGCCGGAACCAGGGATGGTTGCACTGAAAAATACATAATATAACCATTGACCCTGAAAATTTATTATGAGAAAATAGATTTGAGGGGAATTATGAGTTTAAATCTAACTAATCAAGAACAATTATTTA
>SDBV01004021.1_pt1 | contig 21313 bp, 14 predicted proteins | sample 2277081 | NCBI WGS metagenome assembly SDBV01 (sample SAMN10402039, study PRJNA504765) | marine sediment metagenome | isolation source: marine sediment core GS10_PC15, 223 cmbsf | place: Arctic Ocean: Southern Knipovich Ridge | collected 2010 | reverse complement strand
CTGTGCCGCTCTGTTGACTCGAAGGGTCCTGTGTGTCGTCTGCATCTGATTTTCGCTCAGGATCAACGGCTGAGGGCTGTACGTTTGCTTGTGAAGGGAACAGGCCATGTTTTTTAACATGGTCAACGCATACGCGAACAACATGAGCGCGCATGTTTTCGGCTTCAAAGAATCGCTCTTTGATTATTTGATCGATCCAATCGGCTGCGTCGCTGTCAAAACGCACGTTAATTTGAGTTGTTTCGTTTGAGTTGATTGTTCTACTTTCTCTACATGATCTACCTGATATATACCATACGCATCCGAGAAGGCAAATAAAAAGTAGAGAAAGTAGAGATATTAAATAATGTAGAGTGTAATTGCTTTTTAGATATAGAGTTACAATTATTAAAATAATGAACTCACTTGCCCCCTTGAATGTTAAGCCTGATCCGGAGATGGTGGACTGGATCAAAATGCACACCCTGGGCAATGACAGCGCTGTCATCAGGGCGGCCATCTGGTCATTGATGCAGCACCCGGACCCTGACCGAGTGATCCGGGCGTACATCCAAAAACCCACAAGTCCAAAGGAACTCAGGAGTTACGAAGAAAGGTATCGTCGAGAAACGTTGAAAGTTGGTAAAAGAAAACGCGGTTAAGCTGGCTGATCTGCTGACAGAGGGCGTTCAAATCCTTCGGGTCAACCCCCTCCGAGAGTTGTAAAGTTATGTGTACGTGGCTGTTACATACCAAATGTGGCCCATTATGATCATTCTTTTTTGCCAAGTACCATTCCTCCGCCTTCTACTTAGACAGCATAGGTCTGTAATGGTTAGGAAAGATGGGTAAGAAGGAGACCGGAACCATGAGACGCCGCTTGTATAAAACTGGTGCTCAAACCACCTTGATCTGTTTCGCCATTATGGCGTTCATGTCCTTTCGCATCGCCTTTGATTACTTTGGATGGCCTGGACTGTTCCTGAACTGTGTTTTGTTCCCCTTCACTGCTTGGGCCGCACCCTATTTAGAAGGATACTGGTATGGTCATTGGCAATTAACCATATACTTCTATCTGACTTTGACCATCGCCTCTATGCTTCTGAACTTTGGAAAGCTCGAAGGCGAGATTTTCCCCATTTTTACATGGCGACAGCCGGAAGCCACAGAGCCGGAATCCCCCAAATAAGGGACAGAAGAAAATGGGTTCATTTTGGGTTCACTATATCGTGACAACGAGTGACAAGGTTCCGACCGAAACCACGATAGCAGCCAAATAACCGCGTTTATGGGGTAGAAACACCCTATTTGAAGGGATTTGCAATCCGCTGCCTTAGTCCACTTGGCTATGCCGCCTGCCGTTTAATACCAAATACTTACGTCTTTTAACCGCTCTCCAGATACACTTAATGGGTTCATAATGGGTTCACTGTAAATGGAATTCGGCGGATTTCAGTATAAAATTCGATAGATCATAGTTAAGATTTTAAGCGGTCTGAAGCCGATAGCAATGCGCAAATTCAATATCAGCAAGACGGATGAACCCAGTCGCAAGGCCGCCCCCTGGCAAGTCCGCTGGCGGTCGCCGGATCAAACCTATAATCGGAGGGGTTTCAAGACCAAGGGGCTCGCTGAGAGATTCATCGCCAGCATGGTCGCTATACTCCATGCCGACGCGTTCGCCGAAGTTCATGGTATTCCCTGGGATCATCTCGTCTCGGCGTTCCTGGACGCCAAGATCGGTGATAAACTCCGCCCCAGCACCATAAAAGAATATGAGCAAGCCTTCGATGATTTCGCGGCGGCCAACGTCAACCCGCTCAGCACCAGAATATCCCTGCATAATATCGATCGGTTCAAGACTGCGGTTTCCCATAACTCAGCCCCAACAATCAACAAAAAGCTCCGGCACCTGGCGGCCCTCTTTAATTGGGCCGTTACCAGGCGAGTGCTCGGGAGAAACCCGATCTCCAGGTCCACCTATCTCCGGGAGGATGAGTTTGTTCGCCACATCATCACGCAGGAGGAATTTTACAGGGTTCTTGACGCTTGCCCTAACGATCAGTGGCACCTGTTGATTCAGCTGGGAGCCCAGGGCACCGGACGGCGGCAGGACCTCGTTGATCTGGAGATAACCGCAATCGACTTCGACGCCGGCACCGTGAAAGTCATGCGAAAAAAACAACGCAAGGAGGTAGAGGTTCCGATCCACCGGGATACCCTCACCGATCTGGCGAATTATATCGACACGATCCCAGCAGGACAAACCAAGCTGTTCACCTGTAAATTCTCAAACAATAGCTGGCTGGTGATTCTCAAGCGAGCCGAGGTTGTGCATAGTCGGTTCCATGACTTGAGGACGGCAATGGTCAACTGGATGGATGAGGCCGATGTCCCTAGCTCCATGCCGACACAAATCTTTGGTCACTCGGATCCGAAAACTGTCCATGATAAATATAGAAAGACCCAGCTGAAAGCTATGAGGTCCGCGATCAACCGTCTATCCATGAAACCCCCTGAAAAGGAGGTGCTGGAGGACCATGACGAGAGCGATCGTTGCTCCTGAGCGGGCTGGTGAGAGCGCGCGGGCGGCTAATGTCGTGTGTTCACCTCGATCTTCATCAACAGGTCCTCAAGTCGTTGCATCCGTTTCTCCATCAGATTTGAATAGGTATTAAACTCCGCCAGGGTCACAGTCCCGGCCACGTCACTCTCCAGACCCTCCACCTTCTGGGTCAGCTGACCATACCCAACCAACACTCCGCCGCTAAGAACCAGCAAAGATATAATGAGCGCAATTGCTTTCCAGGATATTTTAACACTTCCGCTGTTAGCCATGATTGAATCCTCTCAATTTAGGTTTTGAACAGTTCCCCGCAGGGCTTTGGGTACTCGTCGCATTTCTTTTTCGTCGATGGTCATGTTGCGGGTTTTCATTTCATTCCGCAGCCTGGTTCTCAGGGTGTCAGCTGTGATGGCTGTGTCTGGGTGTTCTTTCACGTAGGCTTTGACCAGGATGATTGCCTTGCCCTGGTCGCCGGCAAGATACGTGTCAGCAAACACGCTCATCATATCCTGATAATTCTGAATCAGCCGGCTTATCTCATAGTATTTCATCGTCTTGAGCTTGACCCGCTCCAATGATTCAGACAAACCTTTGTCCGCCTTCACTAGCTTATGCTCCAACACCCGATCAATGTTGGCGTTGAAAGCAATAAGTTGGGCGGGCTTGATCTGGTCACGTCGGATCACCTTTAACAATTCATCTTTTTGGTCCCTGAACGCATAGAAATTCCGCCAGAGATTGCCCTTTTTTCGCTCCGCTTCACTTAGTCCAGTCCGCACCCCAGCCGTTGCAGTAATGAATGCCATCAGCGGCTCGACGTTTCTATCCAGAGAGTTTCGCAAAACGCTTGCGGGGATCGGCTCGATCCGAGCATACAGTTGAGACACGATTTTATTGAGCTTCTGGAGCGGCGGGTCGGTGATGTAATAAACCTGGTCGCCCTTCCAATCAACTAGGGTCTCGTTTGCCACTATCGTCAGGATGTCTTTAGTCAACCCCACCATCGACGATTTCATGCCGCCCAGGGTGGTCACAATTTCGTGCGCGACAGTCTGGGCTGCTTCACCTGGTCGCCCGGTCGCCAGTTGGAGCATCGGGATAACCAGCTGCTCATAATAATCCCTGTCAGTGGTCATCAGGTCGATATAAATCCGGCGGCCTTTCCAGTCGTAGAAATTTGTTTTGATTTTGAACATATCCCGCAGCCGGTCCTCTGGCTCTCCCTTATCCTCCGGCTCATCCGGGGCGTCGGGTGGCTCCGGCCAAATGCCGGTCATTATGCGGCTACCGATCTGGGAGAGTAAAAAGGTGAACATCAGATATTGCGGGATATTCAAGAAACTCCGCCAGTCGCGGCCACCGGCGCCGGCTTGTCTATCCCATGACACCGATGCTGCCCGGTACATCGTGCGATAGTTTCCTTCTCTGAAGCCTGGTGCCAAAAAGAAAAACCGCAGGGTGCTGATTGCCGTTGCGCTGCGTCCGAATAATCTCTCATTCATTTCACCATAGAAATTCTGACCCACCTTTATGATCTTAATCAATTCCTGATCGGTCGCGGGACGCCCTTCTCTGCTCTCTAACTTGCGCTGCTCCTCTAAAAACTTCGCATACTTAACGGCGGGGATCATAACCTCAAAGGTCAGATGTTGTAATCCCCTGAATGGACTGGTAACTCCGCGAACGCCGTATTGAAAAAACTTAACCGTTCCGCCGGCGATCCGAGCGGCCGGATGAGGCCCAAAATCAAAGTGGCCTTTGACAAATTTGTTAAACGCCGACAACCCTTGCGCTTCCAATGAGAAGTGATGTCCGCCGCCCAGGCCGATGTAACGCAGGTAAGCCTCCCGGCCGGATGAATCTTTAATCACGTTGCCAATATGGGTATAATTCTTAAACCATCGATGCGGCATGAAGATGCCGCCCACTCCACTGTCCACGGCAGCCTGCGCTAAAATTGTCCTGACATGGAAAAACGGCAGCAGGAATTTTAATGGATTCAGGGTGTGGATGATCCCCCGGAACACCCGCAGCGGTCCCGTTGATGTTTTATTGACCGCTATCATATTGTTAATCATGCGTGCAACGTCTGGGTGGACAAGCAACCCCTGAAAAGTAGGTTCTTTATTCGATGAGAATTTGTCGCCGCCCTTCACCCTACCCCGGTCAAATATCACTTTCCAATTCTTTGCCATATCCTCGGTGGCATCGGCCAACTTCACCACGGCAGTCCCATACGCTGTTTTTTGTAGCTCGTCATTCAGTCGCCGCATCGCAGCCAGATTCAAGATGGCCCTTAATTCACGGGCTGCATTATCGACGGGGTTAATGTCCCGAAGTTCAAGACCAAACCCAAAGGCATCGGCAACGGTCGGCAGCTGCTTTTTCTTCAAGAACCGCGCCGTTGTCCTGAAAAATCCGCTCATCTTCACCTGTGCCTGGTCGGGGTTTTTGTAAGCCCCATAAAAGTAGTCATTAAAATAAAGTGCATCCAGGTCCAACTCCTGCATCATCTTGTAATTAGTATCATAAACCTCCTGCAAGGCTTTGGCATACTGCCGCATCTTCTCCGTCGCCCGGCCAAACGCTTCCCGCTGGGCAATGTTACCTGACCCCGTGACCGGGTTGCCTCGCATGAAGTGGATGTCTCGCTGCTGTTCCGGGCTCAACTTGTTAATGCGGCCCCGCAGCACGTCGAACGTCACGTCCGCTAACTCCGCAACTCCCTGGATAGTGTTTAGCCCCCACCGCAGCCGGCCAGATTCGGGGGCATGGGTCATCCGTACAATGGCCGCGTGTATCGCTTCGCCCTGTGATCGGCTCCATCGTTCATTGACAATAATCAATCGATCAGGGCTCACCCCAGCTGCACCCAGCACCCACTGGCGAATGCCTGCGGCGCCCAGGGCCCTTGCCATCCTCGGAAAGAAACCGGTCTTGTCCCCGGGCGCCCACTGATCGATCTCGCGCAGCATCACCTGTCTTATCCGGGCATAATCAGCTTTGTCCTGACGCGCTACCTCATCGGCCTTCAGAGCAAACGGGTCGTCCGCTGCGTTCCATTCTCCTTGCCAGCCGGTTGTGCTGTCGGGCTCTCCTTGCTTTGGGGCCGGCTGTTTATCTTTTTTGAACGCATCACCCAAAGGTTTGGATGGTTTTTTATCATCCGGGATGTCGGGTTCTTCGTTTGTTGGCTTGGCTTGGAATCTTCTGTTTGTTTTGCCTTCTCTGGCGTCCCTATAAAATTCCGCGACCTGGCTAACCAGTGGATTCTCAAGGTTTGCGAAATAAACTGAGGTGCCCCTAAAATCCTCGCTATCCGGTGGACCAAGTATTTCCAATCCCATCACAGCAATGCTTTTCGTTTTGCTTTTAATGATCTGCGAATTTTTCTGGATTTGCAATTGCTGGGCCTGTGTCGGTAGGCCGAGTGATTCGGCTACACCAAACCCACTGAGTTTCGTCCAGACACGGACTGCTCTGGTATATTTCATCATTCCAAAGGTCGGATCATAATCAATCGACTGTTCTTTTACCTCAATCGCGTCCCGCACCGCTATTGGGAGGTCGTTATGGCTGTCTCTGCCTCTGAGGTCTAACATTCGGCCATCAGGGAGAATCCAGCCGGCCCGCAAGGGGTCCTGTGTCAAACCAAAATGCTGCGCCGCCAGTGCGGTAATCTTTTCATCGGGCTCACGGGCAAAAAGTTTTGCTCCTTTGGGGCTTGCCTGGAATGATCGCAGCCCCCTCTTGTCGATAGCTTCGCTTTTTACGCTTGGCGGTTTAGTGGGTCTCTCGGCGGGGGTGGGTTCGGTTGGTTTATTTAATAAAACACCTTCCTCCCGGATGTCCTTTCGGCGGGCCTGGAAATTTCTGCGGCTCTGCTCGTTGCGGTCAAACTTTTTGAGATGCGAATTTTCATAGAAGTTTACAACCTCACTCATCAGCCCCACGTCCATTGACGTGGTCCTTTCAACTGCGCCCTGTTCTGGCTCTGATATATCAAGCCTCACCTCTGGACGTTCCTCGCCCTGGTTTATTGCACGCTGTATTACCCGCATCTGGCTACTGTTTGGAATTCCAACGGAATGAACAGACAAGCTGCCAGTATCAAACCCGAAACGAATTGCGCGGGTTCGCTTCATAAATTCAATCATCGACGCATAAAGATCACCGCTATCCTGATTTTCTAAACCATCAAGTGTTGATATTTGTCGATGGTCTCTCCATCGCTGCCCAGTTGGAGAACCTGCGGCAAAGTCCAATAGGTTCCCGTTGGGAAGTACATAGCCGGCAGCGTTAAGATCGTCGGTCAATCCAAACTCCTGCACCGCTTCGTCAATCAATGCAAAATCTGCATCGCCGTAAAAAATAGGAGCCTGGGGTAGCCGGCCTCCGGGTTTGCGTTTGGCCTGAAATAGTCTCTTGTTGGGAGCCCTGACAACATATCTCGATGATTTTATATCTGAGAATCCCCAGGGCGTCGTGAATTCAGAGAGGTCCTTACTTACCAGGAGCCGTTTTGCGGTGCGCTCAGAGTAATCGACTAGGCTCTGGATAATTCGGGGGCCGTGTTGTCTTTTATTTGCCGCATAATTCTGCCGCTGGGGGAAATCAATAGGGGGTGGGTCTATCGAGTCCAGGGTCACGGAGTCATCGTTCTCATTGATCTTCGGCCAAAGATTTCCAATGTCGTCGATCTTATACCTGTTACGCAGCACCTGCGCGGCCTGGTTAAAATCGTCTCTGTCCTTAAATATCGGGGCCTCATCTGATCCGAATAGGGCGGCCTGGTTAAGATCATCCCTGATCCGCCTGGCCTGGAATTGCCGGCGCCCAGTGCCCCGCCTGTCTTGTTCAAACGTCCGACCGCTTTCAACGCCCCGAAAGACCCGCTCTTGATCCGGTACCAACCCCAACAGCTGCTGAGCAAATTCTTTGATTTTGGTAAAGATTCGTTCGATGAGGTTTTGGTTACTTCTTAATTCCAACCTGCCGGCGTGCCACGTGCCGTATGCGTCCGCCGCCGCTTCTTCTGAGCCGAAAACCTTTTGTAATACACGTCGGTCCTGGTCGGTCAATGCCATCCCCCAGGCCGCATGAAAAACTTCGTGACTGAATGTATCGTCCCCGCGCCCGTCTGCCAGTTCGATAATACCCTGCACGTCCAGTGTCGTACCATTGACGGGGTCAGTCACCGTGAATTGTCCAGGGCCCGCAAACGCCCCGGCTAATAAAATATCATCCTGCTGCTGCGGTCGTATCCCTGCGGCTGCCAGTTCCGCTGCGTCTGCGGTAATTTTATCCTTTTGGTCAATCAGGATTCGCTGGCCGTTTGGCAGTATGACAATAAATCCGGGGGCCTGGGGGTCGCCGGTTACTTCTATTTTTTTCGCCTTCGGAAATTGTTGCCTGACATCCTGCTCACTGATTGGTTTCTGAACGGCAACCGATGATGGGGTCACGTCGAAGTCAATCAACGCCTCCTCAAGTTCACTATTGATTTCCGCTGCGTCTAGCCCAGCCTCCAGCCCCTCCAGCCTGACAAACAAAGCATTGACCAACGGATCACTGCGGGCAAATTCGGCAGCCTCCAGGTCAAGACCAAACTGCCCGCGTCGGTCTGTTGTCCCCCGTTTGAATGATCGGTCCAGGTCCTCCAGAAAACTAGATATGTCGGTGTGTCCAGTTTCGTCCCACGGGGCAACCTCGGCTGATTGCCGCAGGGTCAGGTATCTGCGAAGATAAGCCCGGCCCTGTAAGAAAATTCTTACCTCCTCCCTCTCTTGTTTGCCATAGCTGTATTTTTTAAGTGGAACCCTGGTAGCATCCTCGTCGGTTTCAACAAGAGCGTCCTCATTTTGGATTGATTCCAGGGCCTGTTGATAAACGGGCTGCTCTTGAATCGCTTTGCGGGTCTGTCGAACAAGTCGCTTGCGTTGAATCCCTTTATTTTCGTCAAGTCGAATGTCGGGCACGAGTAAAGTACCAGAACGCAAATCAAGCTCGGTGTCATCCTCGATTGCTGGTGGTTTCGCCGGCTCCTGCCTGGCGTCGTCAGGGATCCCTTGCGGGCCAAATACAACCTGCTCACTTGTTGGTGGTTCATCCGGGGGCCTTTCTGTAGCTGTTGGTTCGGCTGCCGGCTGGGTCTCTGGCAATAGTGGGGCTGCCGGCTGGAGGTCTGCTAAAAGGCCCAACCGCTCGGCACGGGCGGCCTCATCTGTTGAAAAATCATTATAAGCCTGGGCATAAACCTCTCCCTCTTTGCCACCCCGCTCAACTCCCAATGCCTCCAGCTGGTCAAGCCTTTGCTTTCTGGAAACGGGCAGGCCCCCAGCTGCCTTACGGCGGGCATCCTGTTCGGCCTGGATTGCAGCAATTGATATGGTTGGCGAACCCAACTGGCCAACAGGACCAACAAGGGCCTCCAGGTCAGCATCTAAGCTGACCCCCTCCTCCACCGCAGCAAGCCCCTGGTCGATGATTGTAGCTGCTGATGGTGTTACTCCAGCCGCTGGCTGGTCTGTCGCTACGGCCTGGCCTGGAGCGTTTTCTGGCCGGCTCAACTGCCCTGCCCGCTTAACCACTGAATCTCTGAATCGTTTATACGCCACGTGATAGGTGTCAACAAATTCGCCCTCTGTGCCAAACCCGGCTTGCCCGACATCCTGCAACCTGGATTCAGCTGACTGTGGCTGCTCACCTAACGCATCTGATCTGGCATCCTGCTCGGCGTGGGCAGCCGCCAACGATAGTAAATCTCCGGAAACGTCAACGACATCCTGATCGGTGGCCGTTTCTGGGTCTAGTCTCGCGGCCCTGCCGGATCGCATGACCCGCGCCTTGATTGATTCGGGGTTGATCTGCTGGGTTTGGACCGCTGCCGCTTCGGTTTTCTTCCTGCCCCGCTCTGAAATTGTGCCGGCAACGGTCCTGACTGTGCCTGGTACGGAAAGCACGGCCATCTCAACCAACCACTGCTCACCGTCTGGGATCGCGGACAACATCCGCTCAAACACATCGGCGCCATCACCGGCGCCGAAGTCCTCGATTCCCGTCACGGCACGCATCAAATCACCCAGCCGCTCCTCACCTAACTCCTCCAGAAAGCCGTGAAAGCCCACCCGGTCAAATAGGGCATTGATATTTTTCCCTGGGTGCAGCCTGGCAAATTCTCGCTTGAGCGCTGCCGTCATCCGTCGCGGCGCCACCTTCGACAAAATTGCGCTGCCAACCTTGCCGATGCCGGCCCCGGCTGTTTCGCTCATATTTTCGATTAGAACGTCACCATAAGCCTTAAATAGACTCATTGCCGGGGACTCTTCGACGTCATTCAGGTAAACCGCTCCCTGGGGGGTAATGTCAACCCGGTCCCTTAATCGCCGTTCAGCTGCACCACCGAAAACCCGGTGCGGCATCAGAGTGGTCCGCCGCAACCCTGTCCCCATCCACCTGGCCCCTGTTGCTGCAATGCGGCCTGTCCGTGCCAACTTGCCGGCTTTTTGAACCCTGCGAAGTTTAGCCAATTTGCTTTGTGTTGCCCTGGGCCCCGTGACAAGAAACTCAATCATGTAGGATGGCAGATTAACGATGCCCCGCCCGATCTTGCCGCGTGTCGTGACCCCCCGGACCACCTGTTCTGACTCTGCCATCAACCAGGCATCAAATACGTTCTCATCTTCCAGCTGGGCCTTGTCGCTGTCATATTCAAATTGACCCTCGGCCTGCTTATATAACCGCTCGGCTGCCTTCTCGATGCGTCGTTTCTTTACGGCTGTGGGCACATTAAATGGGACTGACTCCGGCCAATTCTTGCCCATACTTTCCCAGAACCCCACCCCAGGACCCTTTTGCCACTCTAAGATTTTTTCTTCCGGGATGTTCAGGTAAACAAAATCTGGGATTTCATCGGCCTTTACCACCCCAATATCTTTTGCGAATGCTTTAGCTAAATCCGCCCGATCAAACTGCCTGTTTCGCTGATGCCTTTGGTCTGCAAAAAACTCTCCCTCCGGTACGTCACCAATAGGACCCAGGCCCCGCATCAGCAACTCGTTAGCCGGCGTGATGCCGGTTTTGGGGTCGGGGATGTCCATGACCGACCGCGTTTCAGGGGCCTGCTTTTCTGGTCGATCGCGCGTAAGTACCTTAAAAAATTCAGACGTGCTGGTATCTGGGTCCGGCTGCAGCGCCGCACCTGGCGTGAGAAAATCCTGAACCTGCTGCCGTTCCGTCAATTTGGGGCGTGGTGGTTCTTCGATGATCTTTGGGGGTTTGTTCCGCTCGATCAAACGATCGCGCAGCGTCGTGCCGGACGGCTGCTGCTGTTCAGCGGCCGTGCCGCTCTGCTGACGGATACGTTCGACCAAAGTTGGCATCATTCACCTTCTGATACAATCGCGTCAATCATTCCCGGCGTCAACCCAAGCCCAGACAGCAGGTCTGCTGGCGCCTGTGTCGGATCAATCAGATAATCCAGGATCAACCCTTCGCGCTCCGTTAGATTACTAATGTCAATCGACGCCTGGATGTCCTCGGTTGACGCACCATCCGCCTGCATCTTAATGATTTGGTCATGGGCCGTACTGAATGCCTTTGTCTTTTTACCCAGAACGTTTGCGGCCAACTTATTGCCGATCTGCTTCATCCGGGAAAGCAAGATTTTGGCCTGCTTCTCGTCGGTGTGTCCAGTGAGCCTGTCCTGTAGGTCACGGACCTCAAGTGCTTTCAATTCAGAAGCCTGGGCCTGGTGCGCCCGCTGGAGCCGCAGGGCGTCCCTGCCCTTTTTAACAGACTCCGACTCTGCTGGTGCTTTTAGCCTGGCATCGATTTCTGCTGCATCCTGCTTCTGGCCTGGGTCTAGCAAATCGAATTGCTGCTGACCAACTGACGGGGTATGTGCTGGCGCTTGCAGCCCACCGGTAACAAGTGCCTGCAAAATCTGTTGGGCCGGGTCCAGCAAATCAAATTGCTGCTGACCTAACGACGGGTCAGTTGCTGGGGCCTGGAGCCCACGACCTACCAGGGCCGCCGACACCTGCTGTTCTGGGGATAAAAACGCTGATTGTGGGTCAAGTCCCAAGTGCCTCAATCCCATCTGATCCAATAGGTCTAGTCCGTTCTGAGTTCCACTCTGCGCCAGGTTCAAGAAATTCCCCGTGGACTGTTGAAGCAATTGGGCCACATTCTTACTGGTCTGATACCCTTCGGGGTTTAATTTCTGGAGAAGTAGGTCATTCGCTTTAACCGCTGACAAATTCTCCAGCTGCTCTAATGACATCCCCTGAAATTCTTGGCGCTCATCCTCCGAAAATGGGGACAGGGCTTGCTCCCGGCGAAGCATCAAATCTCGCCCTTTGGAAAAACCAGCTACTGCGTCAACCAGTCCTGCGTACGGATTCGGTCGATTGTTTATTATCACTCCGGGCATCGGTTTCTCCTTTCAATAGGGCATAGTCAACCATCAGGTATTTATTTTCATCCATTAGGACTACATCGGGGCGGTCTGTCTGGTCGTCCTGGGCAATAACTCCCTTGCCCTTGCCACTCAATCCATAGAGCTGCTCGGCCCCGAACGTCCAATCCCACTCCGCTTCGGGTACGCCGCCGATCATGTCGCCGGTATAAGTGATGTTTTCTTTTAGCCGGCGATCTGACTTGGCCATCATGGTCGTAAGGGCGCCCGCGCCCGCTTCGCTTCCCAGAAACGCTCCGGCTGCCGGACCTATAACGCTGCCGGCCCCCTCTGTTTGCGTAACGACCGGCTGGAACGCTTGTGTCCCCAATATCGTGCCCAGGAATTGCAGGGCAGGATTAGCAAAAGGCTGCGTCTGGTCAAATCGTCGCTGGTCGTCGGTTAAACCTTCCTGTTCAATGCCCCGCTCCACTCCCCCTGAACCGAACAAGGCTGACAGGATTTGTTGCGGCAATAATGCCTGGTGGCCTGCGGTCTGGGTTGCCGATAACCTGCGGTCGTTGGTCGCGTTTTCAGTATTAAATAATAACGCTCCAAGTTGGGCTGAAAGGTCTGAGGTCAGGTCCGCTCCCGCTGTTGCTAGGCTCTGGCCAAACGCTCCAGACTTTAGGGCATTCTTGCCAGCAAACCGCTCACTGATTCCGGGCACTATGTTTCTTTGAAAATTACGAATCGCCGGGGCCGCAACACTCTGGTTAAAAAAGTTAGTTGTGGCTTGTGGGTCAAACGACTTCATCAAATCTTGTAAAGTGTTTGACCCCTGGTTCAGTGTTTTAAGTGAGGTTTGGCCGAATGCCCCTGCCGGCTCACCGAACCCGGCGATTTGATCGAACCCCGTTTGCAATGATGTGGGTGTCCCGGCAACCGTTTGGCCGCCAAAGATTTCAGCACCCTGCCCGATCTCACCGGCCACCTGGCTGCTCAATCCCTTTAATAAGCCTTTTTGCGGCCTGGTTAATAACGATACCCTGTCAGTGCTACTTGAGTCACCCATCGGGAGCCTCCGTGGTCTCTGGGGTTTTCCCAGTCTCTTGTGTTTCGATTTCATAAACCATGCGGGTCAGGTCGTGTTTCTTTAATCCAGCTTTTTCAAATACCTGCGGCCTGCTCGTGTCGAAAAATATCTTATTAAATGTAAAGCCGTCCGTGGCTTTTATTTTCGCTAACTCATCCACCAGGAATTTTTTGACTTGTAGCAGCGGGGACTGCTCCGCTGTCTGGTAATCTGGGTCAACGCTGTATATGTTGACATAACAACGGTCCGTGAGCATGTCCAAACTGGCCCACAACACTCCCCGGATGGCGTGTGTTGGGTCCGATAGGGCGTAGAGCATCGTCAGGGGGCTGCGAGTCAGGGTGTTGCCCATCAGAAATAACCGATCCAGGTCCATCTCCAAGCCCTTTACCTGTTCGTACAGCCTTATAGGTATCAATCTAAAATCGTAGATTCTGATAAACTGTAAATCCCATTTGTCCATTTTATGCTCCTAGAAATACGACTTCTAAAACTTATAATTGATCCACTTCCGGTCTCAATACACCCAGGGCTTTTAATAATGCGTACACTTCGGGCTGATTCGTTTTGACTGCAAGGATTTCTGTTTTAATCTCATTCAGCCCCGACAGGATGCTTTCGTCTCTGTCTGAGCGTTTTTGTGCTACGCGAGCATCTATTTGCGTCTGCGTCAAGGCCACCAGTGACCCATTCACAATTATTTTGTTCAGATAATCAACGTCTCCTTGTATTTTTAGCACCCTGCCAGATACCTCAAGATCATCCTTTCGCGTGGTGACAGAGAAGATCTCTCCAGACCCATCATACTCAATATATGTAAAACTCATTTCTTTAATTCCAGAATAGTAAAATGCGTCGGTACTGTAATCTTATGGTTGCCCGCTCCCGCCGTAGTCAAAGCCTTCACTCTCCATGTTTGAGAAATACCCGTTGAGACAAGAACAACATAGTGCATAGTCCAAGTGTTTTCTAAACCAGTACCAACTCTATGATCTCCAGTAATAAGAGGTGTCGAACCGTCTTTGTCTATTTTCCAAGTTATCGTTTGAGGATTATTCGCAGTGTTTTCTAAAACCATTGTGGCGATCAAAAGCAATTTACCAGTTGTCGGTGTGATGGTAATGGAACAAACGTCTTGGAAGGAGGCAGTCAATGACAGATCGCCGGTTCGAGCATTATTCAATCCCTGCGATATTGCATCATCTTTCACCTTTTCCGTCTCAATGGCTGCGTCAACCATATTGGCCGTGTCGATCCCTTCTCCGGTGATTGTGAGGGAACCTATGTTGAGTGTCCCCGTGGTGATGTCATCGGCAACAATGTCGCCGCGAACCTCCACTTCAGTGCCCGTCCACCGGACAAAACGAGTTGCGTTGCCTATGACAAACTTCGGTGTACCACCGTCTAACCCAAGCCACCATCCAGCCGTGGTGTCGCTGTATGTGTCCTTTCCGGCAGTATGGATTTTATTGGTGACGGTAATGTCAACCGCAAAAAGATTATCCACGTCAATGGCGGCCGCCGTCACGCTATTCGTATAAATGTTGCCTCCGTCTATTTTGGTGAGGTCTGCGCTACTACGCCAGTTGGCCAGGGTCGTGCTGCCGGAAACAATCACCGTGCTGGCTGTCAAGGTCCCGCTAACGATGACGCTGTCGGCGTTCAAGGTGTTGGCCTGAATAAAGCCCCCGACAATCACCGGCCAGATCAGAGATGTAAAAGTGGTGCCGCCGTTGACGCGGTGGCTTATTATCACGTCGCCGGCGAGCAGGGTGATTGCAGCCGATACGCTTGCCCTACCTGTCCGCAGGGTGATAGTGGTTGAACTGTCCCCCCAATCGCTGGGCCTGAAATAAACATACACCACTTCGTTCGCCCCTGCTCCGCTGGTCGGAGCATTCGTCGTGACAATGGACTTGGTTGTTCCGGCATAGGTGATGTTTCCCTTTGTCCAGGTAATTTCCCAGCTGCCTGAATCAGCAAAGTCGGTATCTTCCAGCAAAGGAACATCGAAGTCCCCCCCTGCTACTGCAATTTGGGCGTTTAGGTCGGGTATCTCTGTTTTGAAAACCTTGTTATCGTCACGCAACATCTCCCGGTGGCTGGTTTCCAACTCGTTCTGCATGGCTTTCAGCCAGTCTTTGACATCAACTAGGTTGTTAATGTCATCGATGGGGGGAAATCGCAACGTCGGGGCAGAGCCCTGGTCGGTGGTTTGTGACATCAGATCAACTCTCCGCCTTGCGCAAAGTATGGGATGATGGCGTGGATTCGCGGCCTGTTGTCCGCTCCTGTGTTGGTGATTTTTATTCTATGCCATCGACCCACAGCGTTGATTGGGACCCGCTTAATTACTTTCTCATCCTCCAGCCCCTCTGTTTCAATATCATCCACCTTTGCTGTCACACTGAAACTCTGCGCAAATATGGTATCATGGTCCAGGTAATGCTCAACGGTCAGGGTAACATTATCATCCCGATCTAAAATTATATCCATCCATCCAAACTCACAACGCCGGCCCTGCATGGCGAAGGGGTTCCAGCGGCCCATAAATGCCTCCATTGCGAACGCTGCCCCGTCGTGGTCGTTGCCCACGTTAAACTCAAACAGATCCCCGCTTCGATCACCAAACACATGAATCACCTGGCTGCCGGCAGGGAGCCCGGTGTCAAAACTGTAATCGATGGAATCCAATAATGTATCACCCATATCGTCAATCCGCAGGTCGGTGGTTGCATTACTGTCGATGATGTTATGAACCGGAAACTCATAGACTGCAAAAGATTGGTCAGGGTGACTGAAAACCAGGACGTGGCCAGGAAAGCCATCCACGTCGTTTTTGTCTGTGTAGATCACCCATGACTGCTCCAGGCCCACAAAGAATTTCCCTACGGTATAAATTTCCTTACCGGGGCTGATTCGATCCGTGAAATCTGGAATCTGGTGGTCCACCTCCCGCACAAACCTACCATCAGTTTGCAGCAGCCGTTTCTGCCCCAGGGCAAACTGTTCGATCCCCCGGACGAATACCGATTGCGGGGCTATCGTCCCCCGCTCATCATCGATCCGACGCCATTCAAATGGGAGTGTTGGATCCCCAGTATAAATGAGTTTCCAAACGCTCCGGTCAAACCAGACTACTAAATCATTGTCAATAAATTTGGCGGCCTGGATGGTGTGGTCAGTCGGAGCATCCACGAAGCCCGCTGCCTTCCACGTACCTGGTAGATTCACCTCGGAGATTCTTGCCCGCTGCCGGTAGGTGGTCCCCTTCTCGGTGGTGTGCAAAACAACAAGCCGGCCCTTAAAATTAACAATGAATTTACAATTACCCAGATCGTTATCAGGGCCACCCTCAACGTCAAGATCAACGTAAAGCCTGGACATTTCCGTTCCATTATACTTAACCAGCTGGTCCACCCCGTTGGTGATATAGATGACATCATTCCAATTCACGCCCGTAAAATAATCACTGTCGGCGCCGGTGAACAGCTGGTCACTGCTTACCCCGTCAGCATCCCCCACGATGTTTGATGGTGTGCCGTCCTCCTGCAATTCCTCGGCATCATTAAACGTCCCGGTCAATGTTGTATCGTTCTTAAAAATGATTGTGCCGTCAGCATCGCCACCCGCAATCGTGCCGTGGTCGATAATGACAGCCTGGACCGTTCCAACCGTGCCGCTGACTGCCCCTTTGATGATGTCGTCAACAGCCGGCGCCCACGCCTGGGAGCTTCCGGGTTTGAAATGGACTTTGTGCCTGGTCAGGTCCTCGCAGACGGTCGTTGCTGGGACATACTTGTTCAGCCGGGTGGTGGATCCCGCCAGAAGCTCTACCGTACCGGCCCCGTTATAATTGAGCAGGGCAACCACGTCGTCAGTGATATTGCTTTGGGCGCCCGTATCAGTGTCCCACGATTCCAGGCTGCACAACTTTTCGTGACCCCGTGCTTTTTCGAGAACGCCCCGCTTGAGGTGGCAGTTGATTAGTCGGGGAAATGCGTCACGAGCAACCAACCAGGGATCACGTTTAGTAACCAGGCCGGCAGCCATGTTTGCGATTGGGTATGCTTTGAAATCCACGATGACTCCTTACCCAAACGCTGTGATTTGATAGACAACAGCACTTTTATTCACGTCGGCATCGGTTGTTTTAGTTTTAAGCTCGGCGCTGTTTAGATAGACATCGTCAGTCCCCACGTCGTTCCCGTTGCCACGTCGATTAGATACTGCCCCGGTGGGCCCAAAGACAAAAACCGGGGACCTGGTCGCTCCTGCGTTGTCCTCTTTGCTCACTATGATGACCAGCACGGGGTTGAAACCAAACGTGTGCCGCACCAGGTCGGTGGCGGTTCCATCCCCGGTGTATGTGTCTGTTTCAATGTTGGCTGCAAGCTGGGTATCGACATAGTTTTTAGTTGCCGCATCCTGGGCCGCTGATGGGTCTGTCACGGCATTAACCAGGTTAGACCCCATGTTCAGGGCCCCGGTCATCGTGCCGCCGGCCAGGGCAAGCTGGAGAGCAACCTGGTCATCGATGTATTTCTTAATGGATTGCTGCGACGCTGTCAAAATCGCAGAATCGCTGCTCATATCGTCCTCGTCTAACATACCGATCAACTGCGTCAATGGCGTCCAAGTTACAGGTCCAATCGCGGTCAATACGTTCAGGACGTCTGGAGTGCCGGACGTGTCCAGCCATAGCCGGCGATTGACGTCCGCAGCTGCCAGGGCAGTCGATCCATCCTCCTGGGTTGTCGGCGCCGATGCCCCCGAATAGATGACCGCTGACCCCTGGTTATGGATTCCGGTCTGTGTGCCCCCGCTGCTAAAATCGTGACCCGCAGTGAGCGCGGCTTCCAGGCCCACATTGTTGACCCTGATCTCATCGTTGAGTGACTTGGCCAATATCCCCTCTGCTGGTTTTGCTGCGTCAAAGGCCATGCTTTATCTCACAGATAGGCGTAGTAAACGCTCACGCTTTCCGCTTCGACGCCGGTACCGTCCGCGTTGGTGATCTCCATGAATACCCATGAATACCCATACAAGTCCCCGAACAGCTTGGCAGCCCGTCCGCTTCCACCGGCATCAGCCACGGTCCACGCTTTTGGGAATCCGGCAGTCGTAATTGTCAGGGTGTCGGCATACCATCGGCTGGTAGCAGTGGCGCCGCTATCGGGGTAATTTACAACGTCCTGGGTGCCGATGACGCCGGTTCCTTCACAGATCAGTGCTGCCGGTCCATTGCCATGGCGCCAGGCCCATAATTTCCAGCTGAACGTATCGCCATCCGCAGAGGCCCCGGCAATGATAATCTCGACGGCGTTCGCTTCGCTGGACTGTTGGTAGGTCGGCATAAGGATCGCCGCTGCCGGCTTACTGGCAAAATCGCCCTCAGAACTGGACACGTCAATGGGGCTGGCGTCCTCATTCGCTTCCGTTCTCAGCAGACTGTATCGTGCGGTCAGTGTCGATTGCTTGACGACCGTGACACCGGCATACAGAAACGCAACCCCTACTATCACCAGGATCACCACCAATAATCCAAAGAAAAGCGGCCTGGGACACACTCCCAGCTGCCATGCCATCGGAAACTGTTTCTTTTTATTTTCCATCATAACCTCAAAATCTCCGCCCGCCCGCCATCGAGCTTTGCTGCTGTAGGTGGTTGCGGTTTACTAAAGTGAAATAATACTCAAACCATGTCTGCATTTCGGCCATCTTCCCAGTAGGATGACCGCCATATAACGCCAGGGCATTGCGGGCGGCTGCATACGCTAACGCAGAGCCCCAATTTTCCCAGACAGGAACTTCTGTGTCTGCATCCAGTTTCTCCGGCTTAATGACTGCCGGGATTCTGATGGTATAGACTGCATCCGGGACCGGACGGATATAGATTTTTCGGAATTTGTCATCGTCGGTGTCGTTGTCGTTGCCCCATAACAAAATGCCCTGGGGCTCATTCTTGTCCGGGGTGTCGTCGTGTGGAAAATGTTTGAAAAATGCAGCCTGGTCACGCCAAAAGATTATGGGGACCTCCTGGTCGCCGTCGTTGTCATCCAGGGTGGCTCCGTCAAGTAATTCCACGACGTTTAATGCCAGGTCGTGTGTGCCCTCGCCATCCACTGTTGAAAACTCATAAAACTTTTCAAGGTCTTTGCCGTTGATCTGCTGCGGCATTTCGTTTCGATAGACCAGGTTAATGAGCCGGGCCCATTGGGCATCAGTCACCTGGAGGGTTGACCGTAGGCCGCTGAATCGCTTGGCGGCATCACGAATGTCACTTAATGCCCAATCCTGTGCCATGCTGTTACTCTATCGGCTGCTGTTCCCGGTTTTGCTGGTTGGCCGTTGCGGGTGCTGATTGGACTTCCTCTGCTTTGATCTGTGCAACCTGCTGGTCGGTCAGCGGGGTAATGCCAAATCTAAAAGACCAGCCATTCTGAATAACCTGCGCTCCAGCTGGTCCGTCGGCAACGTATTCCATTTTGGGTTGCTTAATACCGGTAAGCAATTCAGCAACACACTTCGGAATGCGATAGGACATCCCATCGACCAAAGAGAATTGCACCCCACCATGATTAAAGGTATGGGTTTGCCCTGGGTCCAGGATGTTCTGGAATCGAATCGGGACCATCGGATCAGTTTTGACCGCGATCATTTCCGGGGACGTGTGCCCCACTTTCGCCGGCGTTTTTTCTACCGGTTTGGCTGCCGGCGTGTCAGCAGGCTTCTCATCGGTGACTGCCGGCTTTTCGGCGGGGAAGGCGTTAAGCGGTGTCGGCTTGTCGATGACTGCCGGCTTTTCTTTTGAATCATTTTTTTCATTCTTAGACATTCTATATCTCCAGTTATAAAAAAGGTGGCGGCTGGGACCACACTCCCAACCGCCAGGCCGACAGTTAAAAGATTTTAGGCGTTGATGTCGCCGTGGTCAGTGACCTTATCGGCACGCATCGCTACGTACCAGATTTCATCGCCATCGTCCATGAAAGTAGCATCCAGCTGGATGCCAAGTTCGCCCACCCAGGTCAAAAGCCCAGCGGCAACGGAGGGCGTAGTGGTTTCAACCAGCGCCTCAACTTCGCCTGCTGCTGAATAATTGTGATTCAGGTTGCTTGTCGTTCCATCGTCAGCAAGGATTTTCGTTTGAAACTCTTTGACGATTCCCTGTTCTTCACCAAACCATTCAATAATAGCGACCTCGCCTACGGCGGCGGCCTGATTGATGATTCTCATATAATCGGGCTTGAAGCCGATAGGGATTTTTACGTCAGCCCCGTCCGCTTCAAAATGTCCTGTTACAATTTGACTCATGGTCATATTCCTTAAATTAGCCGCAGATTTCTACGGGGTTACTTTTTCAGTGTCCTGCCGGCTTTAGGTCTTGGTGACTTTCAGCAAGTGCATGAAATTGTCGTTTAAGACTCTGGCCGTCATCAGTGCTTTCCAGCCACTGGTGGCACGCTGGTTCAGGGGATCGGATGACCCACCTGACCCGAAAGGCTTGATGATGCTCCTGGCGTTGCCGGCATCCAGCTTCGTGATGCCGTAGGCATTCGCTCCGATGATGGGCAGCCAGAAGTAAGTGCCAGTCGTGAAGGCATCGTTCACCAGGCTGGGACCGTGGGCATTGCTCGACGTCAGCCATCTTACATTGCCAGTTGCTCCCCATTCGGCGGGGTCAACATTGGTTTGTGCAGGATAGGCAGACGTGCTAAGAAAACCGGTGACGGTTTCAAGCTCATCGACCAGGTCGGTTTGGAGGATGCCCCAGAATGACGGTCGGACCGGGGTTGTCCCGATGCCCGTTGTCGCGCTGACCAGCTGGGTGAGAAAATTCGCATCGTTATTCAGGAGGGTCTTGACCACGAGATCAATGTCCGTCTTGTTCAGCTTGGTCGCCGTGCCGCTGCCGTTGGAGGCCGTGGTGACTGACGAACAGGTGAGCATAACATTACGAATGATTTCGTCCAGGGTCTCGGCCATCTGCTGCCCCAGCAACTTGCCTGCTTCGTTCAGGGCTTCGTCACCGGTGGTCAGATCGACGATGTCAGTTACGTGAACAAAATCACCATACTGCGCTAAAGTCGATTTGATGTCCGTTTTGGCTAATTGCTTGCCGGGTGGGGTGATCCCTTCGGTAAGCTGGGCGGTCGCGGTCGCTAATTTGGTATAGCGCCGAAACTTGATGACTTTCCCAGAACCTTGTGGGATGGGCCGCATCTGGGCAAATCTATCATGCACCAGATGGGGGGTGGCGAACACCAGGAGC
>SDBV01004020.1_pt1 | contig 21315 bp, 20 predicted proteins | sample 2277081 | NCBI WGS metagenome assembly SDBV01 (sample SAMN10402039, study PRJNA504765) | marine sediment metagenome | isolation source: marine sediment core GS10_PC15, 223 cmbsf | place: Arctic Ocean: Southern Knipovich Ridge | collected 2010 | reverse complement strand
GTAATAGTCGGCAAGGTCGTTGTTGATCTCTTGGAGAGTGACCCCTAAAAAGCCTCTTGTTACCTGCCCGTTGTCGATGAGTTGGTGGATGATCTGTTTGGCCATGGAACTGGGAATGGCAAAGCCGATCCCCATATACCCTCCAGTCTCACTCACAATAGCTGTATTGACTCCAATCACCTCTCCTTCCACATCGAGCAAGGGACCTCCAGAGTTCCCTGGGTTGATGGCGGCGTCTGTTTGTATAAAGTCTTCAAAATCAGCGATATGGAGCTGGTTTCTCCCTTTAGCGCTTACAACACCTACAGTGACTGTGGCCTGGAGTCCAAAAGGATTCCCAATGGCAATCGCCCAGTCTCCCACTTCGAGGTTGTCTGAATCGGCAAAGATGAGATAAGGGAGGTCATCCCCCTCGATCTTGATCACGGCAAGGTCGGTCTTGGGATCGGTTCCGATTACGTTCGCCGTTACTTTTTTGCCGCTTGTCAGGGTGACAGAGACTTTTTGTGCTTTATCGACGCAGTGGTTGTTCGTGACGATATAGCCATCTTTTGAGACGAGAAAACCCGCTCCTCGGACAGTTTCAGGCGATTTGGGCTTTTCGGGTTGGGGATTCGGGAAACCGAAGAAACGATTGAAAAAATCGTCGTTGAAGTAATCAAAGGGGTTTTCATAAGGGCCTTTTCGGAGAGGGGGACCTCTCTCTTTTTTCTTTTCGGTTCCCTGACTTTCGATATAGACGACAGCAGGAGTCGCCTTCTTGGCAACGGTGGAAAATCCTTTTGAAATTTGCTTGAGAAGGGCTTCATTTACCGACTCTGCTTCTCTTTTCGAGTCGGCGAAAAGGGAAGAGGCAACAAACGAGAAGGCGAGACTAAAAGTTAGGCATTTCTTAGCTAGTGGATTCATACAGATTCTCCTCCAAAATAGGTCCGTGTTAGAGATGCGGAGTATATCCCTTTGCCCCATTTTCCGCATGCCCTCTTTATCATCACCACGAAGCAAATAGACCATACTTGCGTTTTTTGACATAAATTTACGGAAATAATTGAACCACAGAGAGCGCAGGTAGGAAAAGATTTGTTTGGTCTTTTGTGGTTGGATAAATATACGGAGAATTAGGCTATGTGGGGAGTGTGGCGAGGAGTTGGATGATGTGGCAGATGGTGAGGTAGCCGAGTGCGAGCCGGTCGAGGCCGAAGTGTTCGTTGGGAGAGTGGACGGCGTCGTCATAGAGAGCAACGCCGATAAGGGCAGTCTCTCCTCCTGTAATTTTCTCTAAAGCGGGGACGATGTGGATCGTCCCTCCGAGAAAGACCTTCTCGATGGGGAGGGCAAAGACATCTGCGTAAGCTTTTTCGAGAACTTTTGCCACACGGGAGTGGGGGGAGGCACGGAAAGCGGGCCCCCCTCCTGGATGGATCTCTACCTCTGCACGAAGAGAGGGGGGGGTATTTTCTAAGAGGAAGTTCCGGACGAGATTTCCGATGGCTTCGGGGTCTTGGTTTGGGACTAGGCGGCAAGAGAGTTTTGCGTGCGCCTCGGCAGGGATCACGGTTTTGAATCCCTCTCCCGCATACCCGCCTGAAAGGCCGTTGATCTCAATTTTGGGGTGGAGAGTGCTCGCTTCAATGGGAGAGATCCCCTCCTCCATTCCTGAGGGGGTAAATCCGAAGTTCTTTTCAATATAGGGGGTATCTAAACGGAAGGTGTAGAGCTCTTTTTCTTCTGGGGAGAGGTGGGTGATCTGATCATAGAAGCCGGGGATTGCGACACGTCCATTGGAATCGTGGAGTTTTGCGAGCAGCTCGACAAGAGCCTTGTTGGGATTGTAGGCAATTCCTCCAAAGATTCCTGAATGGAGATCTTGGTTGGCTTCACGTAAACAGAGGTCGATGCAGACGATCCCTCTTGTGCCGAGGGTGATACCAGGTCGATCTAGGGATATAAAACCGCTGTCGACAATGAGGAGCGAATCGGCTTGTAAGAGCTCTTTTTTCTCCTCGATTTTTTGGAAAAGGCCGGCACTTCCACTCTCTTCTTCTCCCTCGATGAGGAACTTGATATTGATCGGGAGGTCTTTGAGTTCCTGGAGGAGGAGGCGTAACGCTACGGCTGTATAGAAACACTGCCCTTTATCGTCAGAGGCTCCCCTCGCGTAGACCTGTCCGTCTCGGATGGTAGGTTCAAAGGGGGGAGAGTCCCAAAGCTCCACTGGGTCGACTGGTTGGACGTCGTAGTGGGCATAGAGGAGGAGAGTCTCTCTCTCAGGACCTGCCCGCAGATCTTGGGCGAAGAGGATCGGAGCTACCCCATTTTCCCAAGTCTCTACCTGTAGACCGCTCTTTTTGAGGTAGTCGGCAAGCCAAAGAGCACAGCCGGTCACCTCTTTTCCGAAGCTTGGATCGGTTGTGACGCTGGGGAAGCGAAGGAAGGTGAAGTAGTCTTGCAAAATCTCTTCTTTTCTCTCTGCGTAGATCTTTTTGAGTCTTTCGAGTTCAATCATTTTGGTTCTCCAGGGGGTAAAGGGGGAGTGGCGAGGGGAGTTTTGTGTTTTCTTTTTCTAGAAGCTCTTTTCCAGCAAAAGAGACGGTTACTCCCTTCTCAAAATTAGGTAAGAGATGGTTTTGAGCTGCTTCCTTAACCTCTTTTTTTCCGTAGGAGAAGAGATTTTCTCTATACTGTTGCCGGATTTCAGGGGTTCTCCCTCCGCGCAAACGGGAGTAGGCGGTAAAGGCTCTGCTCCCTGGAGGAGTGGGAGAGTCGAGATCCTGGAAAAGGCCGAGCTTAGCCTCTTCGAGGTCTTGCTCCGAAATCTCACCATTCGCAACGGTCTCAACCCCCTCTTTGAAAGCTTGCAGCGTCGAGGCTAACTGGGGATCACGATAGGAGTAGAAGTAAAACTGGCCAGAAAGAGAGCCATGGACGGCTCCTGCGCCGTAAGCTCCCCCTTGCTCGCGGATGCGGGCGTGGAGGATCCGATTTTCCATGATTTCAGAGGCGATTCCTAGAGCAGCTGCAGACGGGTGGAGGTAGGAGAGGGAGGGGAAGAGGTGGGTTGTAAAGGCTACAGGGGAGGCTGTGAGCCTACCTTGAGAGGGGGATGGGGAAAGGGGGGAATCAAAGGACCACTCTCTTTGCTTTTGGGTAGGAACTTCTAGAAGCCCAAAAAAGTCGCTCTTTTCGAGCTCGTCTACTGTCGATTCTGAGCCGCTGATGATGAGATGGGGGTGTTCTTGCTGGAGACAGGTCTTTTGGAATTGTTGGAATTTTTCGACAAAAAACTGGGGATCTGCTTCCAGGCGAGCGGCAAGGGCTTTTAGGGTCCAGTAGTAGTCGAGACCATACCATGCGTTGAGGATTTTCGAAGGGAGGGAAAACCCTTTTGCAGCTAAGTTGACTGCATATCTAAGGGGATGGGATTGGAGACTTGCCTCGACTCCGGAAAGGTGTTGCATGAAGAGCTCTTGGAGACGGGGGATATCGGTGAAGTCGGCGCTTGTCAAAAGGTCGAAGAGAAGGGGAAGGAGCTTCTCTTCTTTTCTGTCGAGAGCCTTTGCCCGTATGACAAGAGCGGGTCGCATGTGAGAGGGGTTTTCGGCTTGGAGAAAGAGGTCTAAAGAGGCTCCTACCCCTCCTGTGTGTTCGAGTTGGTAGTCGAGGGTCTCTTGGTAGGTCCGCCCTCCACATCCAACTTGTGAGAGAAAAAGGGTAAACAGACGGAGTAAGGGGAGGTCTTTCTCTTCTACAAAAGGTAAGTCGTAGACAAGGTCGGTATAGACGAGTCCATTGGTAAAACAGGGGTGGTAATAGAGATGAAAGGGAGCCGCATCTCTCTCACAAAGGGGAAACTCTTTCCCATGTGTTGGGACATCATCGAGATGGACTTTGGGGAGGACATCGAGGTCTTCATTTTCTTTTTCTACTTGTTCAAATGCGAGCTCTTTTGCCTCTTCTAATAGGTTTTGGATCCCTTTATCATCGAGTTTCTGGCAGAGGTCTACAAGTTGGGTTTTCTCTTCTTCTACTTCTTTCTTTTCTAGCTCCTGGTCGGGAACGAGGGCGATTCTGGCAAAATGGGGATTTTCGAGAAACGTGGTTTTGATGAGGTTGGGTAGGTAGGCGGGGTCGGCTATTTTTTCGCAGAGTTTGTGGAAGAGGGTGTGGATCGAGAGGCCCTTTTCAGGGGGAATACCTTGTTGTTTCAGAAGGGCCGAGCGGAAAAAGAGCGAGAGGCCGTAGGGGGACGAATTTCCCGTAATCTCAGCACGTGACATCTCGAGTTGGTGGATCGCCCCATCGACTAAATTTGGGGGGAGGGGAGAGAAGGAAACTGTCTCAAGCGTTTGTCGGACAATTCTCTCTAGCTCTTCCTCAGTCCCCTCCTTACACCCTTTACAGACGAGGATGAAGGGGGCTTCGCTCATGTCATTTTCTAGATAGGAGTCGACCTGTTTACACAAATTCGATTGGAGAAGGGCGAGCTTGAGTGGAGAGGCATCGGTTCCCATTAAGACAAGGTCGAGGACATTGAGTGCAAGGAGCTCTTCTTGGTTGTCGACTGTAGTTGTGAGCCATCCCATTCCTACGAGTGTTTTCTCTTTGCCATCTTCATGCTTCGGGATCGGGTAGCCGAGGTTTTTGACGACAGGCTCTTTGAAACGGGGCTGAAGGGGAATGGGAGGAAGGGCAGAGAGTTTCTCCACTCCTTTTAGAGCCCGCTTTTCTAGGAAATCGAGGTGCTTTTGTAAAGGGAGATTTCCATAGAAAAAGAAGAGACAACGACTCGGGTGGTAGTACTCAGCATGGAAGGCCTTCAGCTCTTCATAGGTAAGGTTTGGGATCTGTTTTGGTTCACCTCCTGAATTCACTCCGTAGGTAAGATCGGGAAAAAGGGCATGCATCAGAGCTTCGCTCAATCTCGCATCGCCTGTTGCCATAGCCCCTTTCATCTCATTGAAGACAATCCCTTTAAAAGAGAGGGGTGTGTTGGGGTCTTCAGGATCGGCGAATGCGAGCCGGTGTCCTTCTTGCAAGAAGCTCGATTTGGTGAGCTTGGGATGAAAAACGGCGTCGAGGTAGACCTCAAGGAGGTTGTAGAAATCCTTAGGGACCTGGGAAGCGGCCGGATAACACGTGAAGTCAGCCCCTGTAAGGGCATTCATGAAGGTGTTGAGGCTCCGTCGATTCATGCTGAAAAAGGGATCTCGGACGGGATAGTGCTCAGAACCACACAACACGGTGTGCTCAAGAATGTGGGCAACCCCATTAGAAGAGGTGGGCCTTGTTTGGAAAGAGAGGTTGAAGAGGTTCTCCTCATCTTCATTTGCAATCTGCATGATCTGCGCCCCTGTCGGCTCATGCTCCACCTCTATTAGGGTACATTGGATCTCTTCGATCGGGACCACTCTTCGTACTACAAAATCACCATACCGTTGCCCCACTTTGTCCAGGTCCATATCCTCTCTCTTTTACATTGACTATTGAAGGTCAACTCTAGAGGATCTTTTTCTTTTAGGCAACTTCACATGCCATTATTCGTTGGCGGATTCCTAACCGCGAAGCCCAGGGAGACAAGCTTTTTTGAGGGTGATCAGGAGGTTGTGGAACCAGGATTTGATTGGGAAGGTCTCATGGAATATGTTGTGGGCTCGGCTAGAAGCGAGCTTTTTGTCGAGGCTCCATTTTACCTTTTCCCAACTCTTCTGACGGTCGAGGGGTTTGTGCCAACTCCGGTTCGGCATCCCCTCGCCTAGACGGAGGCGCCAAAAGAGGGAGGCCTCGTCAAAATCGAGGTTCTCAGGGGCAGGTATATCCTTATAGTGATGCTTTGATAGAGTCATAATTACTACCTAAAATTACTACCTAAAATCGAAATTAAGCACTTATTATAGCAGATAAGGAGTTTTTTATCAAGTTTTTTGTTTACGCCGAAGGACATACGTGAGGAGGGAGAGGAAACTGACAAGAACGAAGAGGGCGCAGGCATAAAAAATCAGTTCGATCGAAAATCCTGCCAAGAACCCTCCTAAAAAGGGGGAGAGAAATTGGGCAAGAGAGGTAACAGATTGTCCTACCCCTAGAGCCTTCCCCTGTCCCTCAGCGGATATTGCCAGCGAGATGAGAGTCATGGTGTTTCCGAGACAAAATGCGATAAAGATCCCTGAAAGGATGTAGGCAAGGGTAAAATAGAGGAAAAAGTTGTCGATTGCGCAGATGAAATAGAGAAAACTGACCAGGAAAAGAGACCATAAAGTGAGTGGCCAAATCGAAAACTTGCTGAGGAGCCTTCGATTGAGGAAGACCCCAGAAAGGGCCCAACAAAGGCCAAAAATGACCAGGAGCCAAGTGATTTCGTCTCGCGAGGCTTGGAATTTTTCAACTGAGAGAGGGACCACCCACTGAATCGAGAGAAAGAAGCCAAAAAACCAGAAAAAGAGGAAGAGATAGATTGGATGAAGGGTTTTTTGCCCGATTACCGAAAGAATATTGCGAAAAGGTTTTGTAAAGGAGATCTTTGCATCAGGGGATATTTGGGTAGCTGTCTCTTGGTAGAAGAGAAAGAGAACAACTAGGTTGAGCAAGGAGACAACGGCAAGGGCCCAAAAAGCGAATGCGGGGGAAAGAGCTGAGAGAATTTCAGGGGCTGTAAGAACCCCTCCAGCAACGATGGCTGCCGTGATCCCAAGACCAAGGCACGAAGCAGCTACACTCATCCCCTTCGCTCGTTTCTCCCTCGAGGGGTTGAGGTCTGAGATGATGGCGAGTGAAATCACCAGATTCCCAGAAAAAAAACCCGATAGCAGACGACTAAACAGAAGAAATGAGTAACTTTTTAGATAGATGGCAAGAGCAGACAGAGCATACCCCAAAACCGTTCCAGCCAGGGTCCAGATGAGGGTTTTTTTCCTCCCAAATCTGTCTGCGGTATCTCCAAAGAAGGGGGCACCAAAGAATTTTGCTAAGGGGAAGGCTGCCAGTAAAATCCCAAGTAAGATATTGCGGGTGGAAGTCAGCGTCGCTTCGGGGAGAAAGTCGAAACTTGTGGTGAGGAGCAAGAGTGGAAAGAGGGGGAAGGTGACTGCGTAGCCGAAGTTGTCCAAAAAGAGGATAAAATAGGCTGAGAATAACGATTTTTTTGCACGTTTCATATGCTCCACATATTCCCCACCCCCTTCTTTTTCCACAACCTTATGCTGCGGTAAGCTCAGCCAGGGGTATACTTTTGGCTACCTTTCGTCCCACTGAACCACAGAGGACTTGAGAGATCAACGGAGAAGAAAATTCCCTCTCTGTGGTCTCTCAAGTCCTCTGCGGTGGTATATCACTTAGTTCCAGTCGAGGTTGGCCGCTGTTTGGTATTCGGTGACGCGGGTCTCGAAGAAGTTCTTCTCCTTGTTCAAGTCGATGGTTTCGCTCATCCAAGGGAAAGGATTTTTTGAGCCGTAGATCGCTTTGAGTCCGATTCTCTCCAACCTTCTGTCTGCAATGTGTTGGACATAGTCGCGGAACATCGGAGCACGTAGGCCTAGAATTCCTCTGGGAAGACACTCTTCGGCATACTCGATTTCGAGTTCAACAGCCTCTTGGATCATGCTGGTAATGTGTTTTTGGAACTCGGGGGCCCAAAGTTCGGGGTTCTCCTCTTTGATTCCGTTGATCAGGTCGATTCCAAAGTTGAGGTGGATCGTCTCGTCACGCAAGATATACTGGTACTGCTCTCCAATCCCTGTCATCTTGTTCTGCCGTTGGAAAGAGAGGATCATCACAAATCCGCTGTAGAAGAAAATCCCCTCCATGATGAGGTAGTAGCCGATCAAGTTTTCGAGGAATTTTTGGGCCCCTTCAAATGTTTTCGTCGAGAATCCCTCTTGGAGTACAGCCTCTGTGAGTTTCATCTCAAAAGCGTCTTTTTTCTGGATAACGGAAATCTCGTTATACATATTGAAGACAACTCCTTCGTCCAGGCCGAGAGATTCACAGATATAGAGGAAGGTGTGGCTGTGGACGGCCTCTTCAAAAGCTTGTCTGAGGAGGTATTGGCGTGCTTCGGGATTTGTGATGTGGCGGAAAATAGCCAAGACAATGTTGTTGCCGACGAGGCTCTCAGCAGTGCTGAAAAAGCCGAGGTTACGCATGATTACATGTCGCTCATCATCCGATAGGTCGTTGGATTTCCATAGTTCGATATCTTTTGCCATCGGTACTTCTGAGGGGAGCCAATTGTTGGCACACCCGTTGAGGTAATGTTCCCAGGCCCATTTGTACTTCAAAGGCATGAGCTGGTTGACGTCTACCGTGTTGCAGTTGATCAGTCTCTTTTTGCTCGCTTTTACTCTTTTTTCTTCTCCCTCATGGGCTTTTGTAACTTCTTCTTTCATTGTTAACATATTTTTCTCCTACTTCTATTATTGACAACTTTCACACGATTCATCATTGAGGTTGCAGGCCTTTGGAGCCTCTTCCTCTCGTTGTACCACGATGCGGCTAGAGGCCGACTCACTTTTCATCCAGCGGGGTTGTAGGCCTCGCTTGTTGATATCAGTCGTCGATTTTTCGATGTGGGTAGCGCCAAGTGACCGCAGGTAGTAGGTGGTCTTGAGCCCCTTTTTCCACGCTTTTTTATACATCTCATCGAGCTTTTTCCCACTCGGCTCGGCTAAGTAGAGGTTGAGAGATTGCCCCATATCGATCCATTTTTGCCGTCTGCTTCCACACTCGATGATCCATTCAGGGTCGATTTCAAAGGCGGTGTAGAAGAGGGTTTTGAGATCATCAGGAATCGTCTCAATCTCCAAGGTTGAACCATCGAAGTACTTCAGATCGTCGAGCATTTCTGCGCTCCAAAGGCCGCGACTTTTGAGCTTCTCAACGAGGTAGGAGTTGAGGACTGTGAACTCTCCTGAAAGATTCGATTTCACAAACAGATGTTTGTACATCGGTTCGATCGACTGGGTTACCCCTACGATATTAGCAATCGTAGCTGTAGGGGCAATTGCCATCGTATTGCAGTTGCGCATCCCGTACTTTCGGATCGACTCACGGACTGGGTTCCAGTCGAATCGGCTGGTGGTATCCATGTCGAGATACTCCTCACCACGCTCTTCAGCAAGGAGGTTGATCGAGTCGATCGGCAAGATCCCCCGCTCCCATTTCGATCCTTTGTAGGTCGAGTAGGTACCCCTCTCTTTCGCAAGTTCACTTGAGGCGAGGATTGCGTAATAAGAGATCATCTCCATGCTCATATCGGCAAATTCGATCGCCTCATGGCTTGCGTAGCTGACGTTGAGCTTGTAGAGGCAGTCTTGGAAACCCATCATCCCAAGTCCGATCGCTCGGTGGCGGGTATTGGCCCGTTTTGCCTCCTCAATGGGATAGAAATTGACTTCGATCACATTGTCAAGCATCCGGATCGCCGTTTTGATCGTAGAGGCAAGCAGCTCTTCATCGAGTCCCTTTTCTGTGATATGGGCGGCTAGGTTGACAGAACCGATGTTACAAACGGCCGTCTCTTCTTCTGAGGTGTTGAGCAAGATCTCGGTGCAAAGATTCGAGCTGTGGACAATGCCCATGTGGTCTTGGGAGGAGCGGATGTTGGAAGGATCTTTGAACGTGATCCAGGGGTGTCCTGTTTCGTAGAGCATCCCGAGCATCTTCCGCCAGATCGGGACAGCTTCGATCTTTTTGAATAGGGAAATTTTCCCTTCTTGAACCTCTCTCTCATATTGGAGATAGCGGGTCTCAAAAGCCTGTCCGTAGAGATCGTGCAAATCTGGGACATCATTTGGGCTAAAGAGGGTCCAGGAACCATTTTCCATCACTCGCTTCATGAAGAGGTCGGGAATCCAGTTGGCAGTATTCATGTCATGCGTGCGGCGTCTTTCATCTCCTGTATTCTTTCGTAGTTCGAGGAAATCTTCGATGTCGAGATGCCACGTTTCGAGATAGGCGCACATCGCTCCTTTTCGTTTTCCACCCTGGTTGACCGCGACAGCAGTGTCGTTGGCAACCTTCAAAAAGGGGATCACCCCTTGGCTCTTCCCGTTGGTCCCCTTAATCAGAGACCCAGTCGCACGGACATTTGACCAGTCATTCCCGAGTCCTCCGGCCCATTTAGAGAGCTGTGCATCATCGGCGATTGTCTTGTAGATATGATGGAGGTTATCCATCACTGTGGAGAGATAGCAAGAGCTGAGCTGTGAGTGGCAAGTTCCGGAGTTAAAGAGAGTAGGTGTTCCAGAGATATAGAGGAATTGAGAGAACACATTGTAGAATTCAATCGCCCTTTTCTCTTTCGCTTCTCCTTCGTTAAGGGCGAGCCCCATCGCAACGCGCATCCAGAAAATCTGTGGGGTCTCCAGCCGCTTCCCCTCCTCATGGATGAAGTAGCGATCATAGAGTGTTTGGAGTCCAAGATAGGAGAATTGGTCGTCTCTCTCTAACACGAGGGCGTTTGCCAGTTTTTCAAGATCATAGCTAAGTAAGTTGGGATCAAGACGATCGTAGGTGACGGCTTTTCGGAAATATTCGATAAAGTATTTTTTGTATATCTTTTTCAGGTTCCCATGAGAGACCTCTACTCCTAATGTTTCTCGATACAACACATCGAGAAGAAGACGGGCAGCCACAGAAGCGTAGAGAGGATCGACCTCTACTTTGGCGCGAGCTGCCAGAATCAAGGCTAAGTCGACTTCATGCTCTTTCATCCCATCGTAAAATTGGGAGATAGCATGATCGACAAGATCGTCTATCGCCGCCTCTTTTTCGTATCCACGGCAGGCAAAAGAGATCTTCTTTTTCAGTTGTCTTTTCGAAAAGCGGTAGGTTGACCCATCTTTTCTGATTACTTTGAACTGGTGTTTTTCCTCCTTCTCTTCTTCAGGAGAGATCTCGATCTCCTCTTGAAGAATGGGCTCTTCAAATTCTTGGGTTTTTCGCCTCTCAGTTGCCCTTGAAGCTCGGAAGAGGATGTAGTCTTTGGCAATCTCAAAACATCCTTGGTTCATAAGCTGTTTTTCAATCGTATCTTGGATCCACTCGACGGTAATCAACTCTCCCTTACTGGCTGCTTCGACACAACAAGTGACTACTTCATTGGTAACGAGATTGACTGCATCAATCGTAGAAGTGGGGGTGGGGCCTAAGATATGGAGTGTATCGCGGAATCCTCGTTCGATAGCCGATGCAACTTTCATCGGATTGAAACGGACAAAAGAGACCCCATCGCGGCGGAGGACGTGGAGTGCTCTTGGGGAATCTTTTCGGAGTTTTTTGTGTTGTTCTCTATAGAGAATATAGTCGCGGGCAACATCGTGGTGTTCTGTATCCATCAGCTTGATCTCAACGATGTCCTGCACCCCTTCTACAGTGAGGAGAGTTCCTAAAGCTGCCATACTTTCAGCTTCTTGTACGACTAGATCAGCAATCTGCTCGATTGTGTGTTCAAAAGCATCGGGAAGGTGGCTAAGCTTAGGAATTTTCTTCGTATCACGAAAAGCTGCTTCGATCGCACGGGAGATCCTCTCTTTCCGGAAGGGGACAAGAGTTCCGTTACGCTTGACGATGGTATATTCTTGGGTGGCGGTTTGCTGCATAATCCTATTTTCCTAAGTTCAATCTTTCTTTCTGCTTGCAAAAAAATCGGCCGATTTTTTCACATGAACCCTACAGGTTGTGTTTTCCTGTTTGATAAACCACTATATATAGTATTCCGCTCTTCCAAGTCCACAAAAATCCACCCTCGATTTTCGATTTTTGCTACACTGAAGGGGAATCAATGAGTTAGCGTAACGAGGTATTTTGAAACGGGTCTATTTTATCCCAAATGGGATCACAGCTTTTGGTCTTTCGATCGGCCTTTTTGTGATTTTCAAAACAAGTCTCACTGATCCATCAGGTGATCTCTTTTCTCTTATCCAAGCAGCAGCGATTCTCCTTTTGATTGCGGCTGTTGCTGATCTCGCGGATGGCACTGTTGCCCGCTTAATCAAGGCTGAGAGTGAGTTTGGAGGGCAGTTTGACTCCCTTTCTGATGCCGTTACGTTTGGGGTTGCTCCCCCTATTGTGATGATCAAAAGCTTGTCTGGGGATTTAGGTCGAGTCCTGACGTTTTTTGTGATCATTGCCGCAATGATCTATGCCTTATGTGGCATCTTAAGGCTGGTTCGTTACAACGTACAAGCACGGATAAAACTAGAAGAGAAAGGAGAGAAAAAACCGGTTCATTTTACAGGATTGCCAATCCCTGCTGCGGCTGCAGCCTCTCTTTCTGCCGCCTTGATTCTCCTCTCTCCTTCTCTTTCTGGAATGTTCTCCCTTTCTCTCCAGACGAGGGCATGGATCATGATTGTGGCCTTTATCCTTTTGGGCTATTTCATGGTGAGTCGATGGAAATTCCCAAGTGTGAAAGCACTTCATTTCCGGATCCCCTCTTTTTACCTTGTTTTTGTGATTGGGGTGATTGCTGTTTTGTTTCTGTACGGGATTCTCGAGTTTTTTCCCATTGCCTTTTTCGTGATCTCCTGGCTCTACCTTCTCATTGCGTGGACCTTATCGATCACTCGCTTGATCCTAGGGAAAAAAACCGAGACTCTTGCCGACTTCGAACCCGAAGAAGACGGCTCCGAAGATTTTTGAGGACCCGAGCTTCGGGAGATTCTTTACCGCGAAGGGGTCTAATCATTTATCAAGTATTTACATGACAAGTTTTGTATTAGCCCAAGTTCCCATCCTCAGGCACAAAGTAGGGGGCATGCAAGAGCCTGGTATGCTTGTGTCTGAAGACCAGAATCTTGGTTTTTTAACTGATTTGGGTTACACCCGAATGCCCCAAAGATTAATGCCTTAAAGGCGTAAAGTTACACACAGATGTTGACAGGAGCAGGAGAAAGGGGTATGGAGAAGGCAATCGAAGGAGGAGAGTATGCGCAATAAGATCTTGGTGGTAGATGCTGACCTGGAAACGTGTGAGACTTTAGAGCAGATCTTGGAGGAGTTTGTCCAAGAAGGGGGAGAGATCTTCTTTGCTCATGACCAGGAGAGTGGGCTCTCTATTCTTCACAAGGAGAAGCCTCGTCTTGTCTTTCTCGATACCCATTTAGTCGATGAGTACGAAGGGCAGTGGTTAGAAGATGGCGTCCACATTGTTTTGATGCGGCAGAAGCACGAACCGACCCAAAAGAGCGAAGATTTTATCTATAAACCTCTGAAGAGGTCTCAAGTTCTGGAGAAGTGTCAAGAGGTCTTGAGTCGAGAGACTTTTGCGAAGATCCCCCCCATGTAAATACAACTCGATCGGTTCCAAGAGCAACGAGCCACATCAAAACAGGGGAGACGATCACATCTGAAAAGAAATGTCCCCCTTGCCCAACCCTAGCAATCATCAACCCCCCTCCAAGACTTGCTGTGAGGAGGATCCCGGTTATGACGAGCTTCTGGTTGTTGTAGCGCCTTCCAACAAGGACAAGAGAAAGGAAGTAAAAGCCCATCGCAACGTGACCACTTGGAAATGATCTTTGCGGTTCAGGGGCAGCATGAAAGTGGGGTTTCCAAAAGGGGCGGTAGTCGTGCTCTCCTCCAAATTCGACGATCTGTTTGGGTCGTGGGCGCCCCCAATATCCTTTGAAAAGAACATTTGTTAAGAGTCCGGCTCCAATGACCAAAGTAAGGACCATCACAAGGGCCCCTTTCTGGAAGGGGCGAATCTTTTTGATTCCAAATGAGAGGAGATAGACAAGCAGGGCAAGGGCACCTGTTAAGAGGCCGAAGATCTCTCCATACTTGAAGAGGATGTGGAAGGGGAGAGGATTTGTAAATTCCCTTCCGTCCATATAGAAAAGAGAGGAGAAGTAGAGATCCAAAAAAGGGGTGAAGGGGGCGACAAGCCCTAAAAAGAGAAGGGGGAAGAGCCAAATTTTCATGCGCTAAATGCTAGCATGAGTTAGGATTTCCCCCTATGAAGGATCTGATTTTGTTCCTCTTTTTTGCAGTAGGGATGTTTCTTGGGTGGCTCTTTTCCTATTTCCGTTACCAGACAAAGCGGAAAGAATTTTCTTTGGAAAAGGAGCGGATTGAAGAGAAAATGGGTTTGCTCGAAGAGATGCAGGCCAACTACAGGGAGCAATTCAAAGGAATTTCTGCCGAAGCTCTAAAACAGAGCAACGAGACTTTTTTGCAGATTGCCGAAAGCTCTTTTGAAAAGAGAAACTCCACGATCAGGGAGTGGATGAAGCCGATGAAGGAGTCTCTTTCCAAGTTCGAGGGGAAGATTCAGGATCTTGAAAAAGCCCGGACAGGAGCCTATTCGTCTCTCAAAGAGCAGGTCGCCTCATTGATCGATACCCAGAAAGAGCTTCGCAATGAGACCCAGAACCTCTCTCGCGCTCTTCGTGCACCAGCGGTGCGTGGTCGGTGGGGGGAGATGCAGCTGCGGCGAGTCGTGGAGATGGCCGGAATGCTCGATCATTGTGATTTTTATGAGCAAACGAACCTCTCTACAGAGGAGAAGCGGTACCGTCCCGACCTTCTTGTCCGGTTGCCGGGGGGGAAAAACATCGTGATCGATGCCAAGGCTCCTCTTACCGCCTACCTCGCTGCGATGGAAGAGGTGGATGAGGAGAAAAAACGGCTCAAAATCTCCGAACACGCCCGGCAAGTGCGCAGCCACATGACCGTTTTAAGCCGGAAGGCGTACTGGGAGCAGTTTACTCCCACACCCGAGTTTGTCGTCCTCTTTCTCCCCGGGGAGATGTTTTTTAGCGCTGCTCTTGAGCACGATCCGGCCCTGATTGAAGCAGGGGTCGACCAGAAAGTGATTCTTGCCACTCCCACAACCCTGATCGCTCTCTTGCGGGCTGTCGCCTATGGGTGGAGACAAGAAGTCTTCTCAAAAAATGCTGAGCAAATCAGCGAACTTGGCAAAGAGCTCTACAAACGGATCACCGATATGGGAGGCCATTTCACTAAGGTGGGAAAAAGCCTCTCGCAAGCAGTCCAGTCGTACAACAAGACGGTTGGCTCTCTTGAAACGCGGGTCCTTGTATCAGCCCGTAAATTCATGGAGATGGGGGGCGACCAAGAACTTCCCTCCATCGAACCCGTTGAGACGATCCCCCGCCTCCTCCAAGCCCCCGAATTCCAAGATTCTGACCGAAAAGAAGAGTAAGTCCTTCCTAAAGAATAAGTTTTTGGAAGCAGCCGAGGAGGTGGTCGACCCCTTGCATGGCCCTGTGTGGGGAGGCTTCTTTAGGGAGTCCAAGGGAGGAAGCGATCGCATTTTTGGAAAGATCGCTCTCTTTTAAACAGCGGGCATTTTTTGGGTCGCGCTTGAGGGTTAGGGCAAAAAACATCGAGGCGAGATCGAGCCAGTGGTAGGGCCAACCGTAGTGGACCTGGAGTTCAACTGGGACGATCTGGTTAAAAAACGACCGATCAAAGGTCGGATTCTGGCAGATAAAAGCTCCCTCCTTTTCCCCAAGGGCCATCCGGTTGAAATCGTTGATGATCTCGCTTGCGACGTTTTTCTCGGAAATCCCTTCGAGAGTCTCTTCCCACGTGAAACCGTTCACTGCAAGACTTGCTGGATCGGCCTCTGCCCACACCTCTGGTGTTTGGCTGACGAGGCTTTCAAAACGGTTGAGAGTCTTGCCTGAGAAGGGGTCGACAATCTTGTAGGCGATTTCAAGGGCTCGGTGCTTCTGCGGGTCGAGCCCCGTTGTTTCGGTATCTAAAAAGATTAGTAGCATATTACACACTCTACCTCATTTCTCCATTTCTGTAACGTCCTCCTGCTTCAAGAAAGAAAATAAAAAACGCAAAGACGCAAAGACGCAAAGACGTAAAGAAAAACAAAAAAACTTTATGTCTTCCGTTCTCGTTATTTCCCGGTAGGGGGCGCGAAAAGAACCTGGTTTGCTGCGTGTTGTTTTTTGCCTTTCGGAAATTCTCTTGTGTGATTTATAATCTTCTTGCTATTGGTCAGAATTAGGTGTGAAAGGCTTTGACCCATAGATTTCCCAAAAAGCTCAAATGCGAGCGCTCGGATAGGAGGTAGAGTATGCATCTGATTGAGACTTTCTATCGGCTGGTAAGCCGGTTTCGGTACCCCGTCTCTCTCCCTGAAGAGGTCGCATCCGATCTTGGTTTACATGTTCCCAATTCGGTCTCATTTCAAGAGTTTATTCAATACCTCTCCTCTCCGGAGCACCGTCCTACCAAACTCCGCCGCGATATGCCTCGGATACTTGCCGAGTCAGCCTTCGAGTCGGCTCTCAAAAAAGAGTCGTTCAAATCGTGTTCTTTTTTTTCTTACTATTTCAACAAGAGTTGGCTCGTCTTCGCCCTCCACTACGACCCAGAAGGGCGTCTGAGAAGGGTTTACCTCCAATGCCCTAACTGCATCTCCCAGGAAGGTTTCGATATTCCTATTTAAACTGCGGAGAGTTCAACTTCGATGCTGGCGACGTAGAATTTGGTGAAGCCCTCGTAACCGGAGTCGGTTCCAAAGAAGAGCCAGAGGTCTCCTCGGTTGTCTGTTTTGACGAGAAGCTCTCCTGAGAGAAATTTGGGCTCATAGGTTGGGTAATCGGGATCGACAAGCTCATTGGCAAGGTCTCCGATGACCTTTGCATTTTCTCCTCCTTGGGCTTGGTTCCCCTTATCGACATTGAGGTAGTAAAAGCCGTTTTTCGCTACTTTTTTTGGTTCTTCTGGTGAGCCTCCGATCTTGAAGTAGACACTCTCCCCGGGAGAACCACCGATTCCAAAGGAGTTGGCAGGAACATTTGTCTCGATCCAAAGAGAATAGTTGCAGAGATACTCGGAGTTGGGAGTAAATCCTTCAATTTTTTTCTTGAAGAACATAAAGAGATCGTCACTGTGATTGTTCCCTTTGCTATAGAGTCCTTTGGCATGGCCTTCAAAAGTATAGGGGAGATCGCCCCATCCCCAGCCCAGCTCGTAGAACCGTTCTTCGCCCACAGGAAAGTCGGTGAAATCTCCCTCCCAGCCGTCGGCTCCTTTTGAAAAATCACTTAGGTAGGCATGGCAATGTAAGGAAAAGAGAAGGGTAAAGAGGAGAAAAACTTTTTTCATGATAGATATTTACTTAGTATTGATCTAAGAGTATAATAATGCTCTGTTTAAAACTCTCGGAAAAAATGGAAAAAGAGCTCCCCCCCCAAAAGTTTCGTGAAGTGGTCTTCCAATGTCTTTTCTCCTTTGATGCAGGAGAAGGGGATGAGAAGGGACTTGTAGCTCTTTTGATGAAGCAGCTGGCCCTTTCCAGCAAATATGTGAAGAGAGGTCTGGAGTATGCCCAAAAGATTTGGGAGGAGCGAGAGGAACTCGATGCTCGGATTGCCAATCGCTCCCAGGAGTATGCTCTGGAGAGAATCCACAAAGTAGAGAGAACCGTTTTACGAATGAGTCTTTTTGCCCTCTTGCATGAAAAGGAGCTCTCCCCCAAGATTGTCATCAGTGAAGCTCTCCGTATCACTCGGAAATTCAGTACGAAAGAGGGGAGCCAGTTTGTGAATGTGATCCTAGACGAGGAGTGGAAAAATTCCCTTGGAGTTCCCCTTTCCCCACAAGAAGAACCTCAGCCTCAGTAAATTCTCTAGCCTTGGGATTGGGGGACCTGCCCGCTATTTTACAGAAGCCTTTTCCATAGAGGAGATGCAAGAGCGGCTTTTCTTTTCCCATCAAAACTCCCTCCCCGTCCTGATTTTGGGGAAAGGGTCGAACCTCTTATTTGGTGACGAGGGTTATCCAGGTCTTGTGGTCCTCAATAAAATCGATTTTTTGGAAGAAGAGGCAGGGAATTTTTCTGCGGGAGGGGGGTATAGCTTCGCAAGGCTGGGGAGTTCAACGGCAAGGAGAGGCTGGAGTGGGCTGGAGTTTGCAGCAGGGATTCCTGCGAGTGTAGGAGGGGCGATCTATATGAATGCAGGGGCGGGAGGGTACGAGACGGCTGACTCATTACACGAGGTGGGATACGTGACAGAAAAAGGAGAGTTTATCTGCCTAAAACGTGGGGAGCTTGTGTTTGGCTACCGCTCTTCTCCTTTTCAAGAGAAGAAGGGGGCGATTGTGTCGGGCAGTTTTCTTCTGAAAACCTCACAAGATGCCCATAGGGAGCAAAAAACCTTGCTCGACTACCGACTCAAAACTCAGCCTTATGGGGAGAAAAGCGCCGGTTGTGCCTTCCGCAATCCAGAAGGGGTGAGCGCTGCTAAGCTCATCGACGAGTGTGGGCTAAAAGGGATGCAGATCGGGAGAGCAAAAGTTTCGGAAAAACACGCCAATTTTATTGTAAACATCGGAGGTGCTAAGGCACAAGATGTAAAGGAGCTCATGAACAAAATTCAGATGACGATCTTCGAGAAAAAAGAAATCCTTCTAGAACCAGAGATCCGTTCTATCGATGTTCCGAGCTGATCTTCACTGTCATAGCACGTTTTCCGATGGGACCGACACCCCTGAGGGGTTGATCGATCAAGCGATCGAGATTGGCCTTTCGGGCCTTTCCATCACCGATCACGACACCCTTGCAGCCTACTCTCGGGCAATTATCCACGCAAAAAAGCGGAATTTTCCCCTCCTTCCTGGGATCGAGTTTTCGGCGATGCTCAAAAAAGAGCCGGTCCACATCCTCGGGTATGGATTTTTGCTAGAGAGCGAGTCGATTGCTCATCTGATCGAGACGCACAAGAGAAGGAGAGAAGAGAGAAATCGGTTGATTTTAGAAAAGCTGCGGGATCTTTCGATTAGGATTGACGAGGAGGAGATTTGGGGAGGAAGAGGAACGGTCGGTCGTCCTCATATCGCTCGCGTTTTGGTGGGGCGAGGCCTTGTCGACTCGATTGAGGAGGCTTTTAGAAAATACCTGGGTGATGGGAAGGTGGCTTATGTTCAGGGAACCCCCGTTTCAGTAGAGGAGACCATTGAGACGATTCATCAAGGAGGTGGGAAGGCCGTTATCGCCCATCCCCATCTACTTAAGAGAAGCTCGGTGATCCGTGTGCTTCTTGAAATGCCTTTCGATGGTATTGAGGGGTATTATGCCAGGTTCCCTCTCGACCAAGAGAAGCGGTGGATCCACGAGGGGGAAAAACGGGGGTGGGTGATTACAGGAGGCTCCGATTACCATGGAGGAAATAAGCCCCAGAGTCGTCTCGGCAGCTCCTGGGTAGGAAAAGATGTATTTGATGCGCTCGCGCAAGGGAACAAGGAGATGAAATGGAGTTAGAAGACCAAGTAACCCTCTATGATGAACTATGCAAGCAAATCGAGATACTCGAGCAAAGAAAGAAGGAGCTTGGCTCGCAAATTCTCGACCAGATGCACGAGAAAAAGATGGAAGTGGGGGGCTTTACCGTCCGGAAGGTGGGCAGGCTTTCCATCAACATTTCTATTGAAAAAGCCCATGCCCTCAACGCCGTCGTCTTGAAAGAGGCAGTCAATCGGGACAAAATCAAACAGCTCATCAAACAAGGGGAGCAGATTGAAGGCGTTTCTGAGATCGAATTCGTCTAGGTTTCCATACCTAAAAATACACCTTAGTTTCTGTAAAAAAACAATTAAAATTGCATTCTATTGAGATTTTTTATATAATCGTATTATTCTATTAAACTGGAGGGCTTAAAATGGATAATTCTATTGGTTCAGCTTCTTCTCTCTCTCCTGAAGTGTCACTAGTATTTCAGAAAGAGCAGAATAAAGCTTCTATTACTTTTGCAATTGGAACAATCGCGAGTCTCGGTGCTCTTTTTGTTTTCCTAGCTGCCATGCAAGTGTTGCCAGCTAGTCCAAATCTTTTGAGTCAGTGGAAAGTGGTGAGCTTGGCCGCTGGTTCTCTCGTGCTTGCAGGTGGCATTGCTGGAATGGGGTTTGGGATTTATACGGCTTACCACTTGTCTGGAAGAAAACAAGCATATGAGAGGGGCTCCCAGAATTCTGGGGATTCAAAAAGCGACTTGGTGGAGTTTTTAGCAACGCAGCTGGAGATTGATGACAGTACTCAGATTGCTGGGAATTTTTTTCAGTTAGACGGGGAACACCAAGGCAAGTTGTGTGCTAGAGGGGCAAAAATAGGAAAATTGGATGAGGTTCTCGGTCAAATCCCCAAAGATGTAACGGAACTCAAGATCAGTGCAGGGGAGCATCTAACTGATTTCTCAGCTGGTTCTGATGCAGTGAAGCTCATACTGGAAGAACTCCCAAGGTTTACTGAGTTAAAAACACTGCATGTCGATCTAAGTGGCGTGGCTTATTATTCTGAAGCTGTACAGGGGCAATTGAAGAGTGGAGCACAAGCAATTTCTGCCTCTGAAGGCGTGCACGTGAGTACTACTCTATTTATTGGACAGGTAGAGTTTGAAGGGTTTGTTCGAGATAGTAATTTTCCGGCTGCTGTGGCAGCGATTAACGGTTTGCTCGGCTACCTGAAGAAGCATGAATCTCTTACGGAAATTCGGATAGATTTCAAGGGTGGTGGAGGCACTCTGCAGAAAGTGGGCCCTAACAACATCCGGTTCTTTAACGTGTTGTGAGCCAGAGGAGCGAGGGAGCATGAGGCTGGTTGATGAGGTGGTAGCGATAGACTCTCCATTCTGAGGAGGAGAGTCTTTCCAATCTTGTGAGCAGGGCCTCTTCCTCGTGTTTCCCTTCGGGGTGTCCGGGGTAGCAGGTAATCGAGATGGCGTGAGTAGCAATTTCGAGTGCGTGCTCTATACTTGACAAGGTCGATTCTCTTCTTGTTGTGATCGACTTGTCTCCCCCTGGCAAATACCCTAAATTATAAATAATCAATTTTGGATTTACCTCGGCGAAGGTTGCATGGGAGGCGAGCTTGAGGGTAACGATCTTCGGGAGTTTTGTAGGGAGGGCGGCAAGCCGCCTTTCTGTCTCAAAAAGGGCCTCTTTTTGGATGTCATAACCGACCAGTTGCCCTTTCCCCTGAAGCAACTGAGCTAGGTAGAGTGTGTCGTGTCCATTGCCCACGGTGGCGTCGATCACCAGGTCTCCTGGCTCCACAACCTCCTTCCACAAACGATGCGCAACAGTAATATGCCCTTTCATGAGGAAGAAATTATAGATCAATAATTGCTAAATCAAAAGATTTTTAATTTTCCCTAAGAGCTTTTGGGGATTTTCGTGAGAACCTGATCTTTGGATTTATCTTTTCGAGAATCGATGGATATTTCTTGAAAATTCTTGGGATTTTCGACGCAGGTAATGGCCTTTGGCCATTTTCAAGTTGAAAAGCACAAGAAGATCGAGAAAGATTCCTGATAATCGGAAAGAGAAATTCAAAGA
>SDBV01004019.1_pt1 | contig 21318 bp, 16 predicted proteins | sample 2277081 | NCBI WGS metagenome assembly SDBV01 (sample SAMN10402039, study PRJNA504765) | marine sediment metagenome | isolation source: marine sediment core GS10_PC15, 223 cmbsf | place: Arctic Ocean: Southern Knipovich Ridge | collected 2010 | reverse complement strand
CTCCGTCGAGGGCGAGCCTCTTGGCAGGGCTCGCTTCTCCTCGCCTCCGGTCCTTGCTGCCGGCCTGCGCAACCGCTATGCTCATGACAACGTTTTCAACCCACTACGAATGCAGGAGATGCATAATTTTTTAGTGATCTCTGTCCTGGGAAGTTCGGTTGCCTTCAGTAATTCTGCCAGATCATTTTTCAACTTTACCGGTTTGCTCAATCCTTTTGCTTCTGCCATTTTTAACTCCTTCATGTTTCGGTTTGAATTATGTCCGTGCTCAGTTCTTCTGCCAAATACATTATTTTCTCAGATAACGCCAAGCTAACCGGCGCGGGCCTTGCGCGCGTCCGTGTTGAGCGACCTGTTATACATTTTTCTGCACCGAATACGTGATCTGCGCGGATAGGCATAGTTTGTGGATGGCGTCCGCTACAAAACTGCCCTTCCAGAAAGCACTATATCTCAAGATAGGGAATGAAACAGCCGAATTTTCGGCTCAGTCAGCTAAATAGACCCGCCCATTAACGCGGGTTTCCAACAACTTCCCCTTCCACTCGCAGGGGAAGCCTGCCCGCCTTGGCGAAGGCGGGTCCGGGAGACTTGAAGGTTAGCTATTCAAAACCCGCGTTCCCATGTCACAGACCCTTGACAGTTCGCCGCACAAGATGAAATAAAGATCGTCTTTCACAATCATCAACAACCGTTTGAATAAGGTGGCAAGCCAATGATGCAAAATCCGCAATATTCGAAGATCAAGGTGGAATTGATACGAGATGATCAATTCCTGCACATCGTCCTCGCGACACCTCCGGCCAATATCCTGGACGGTGCGACCATGGGGGAGATAGTCGATTGCCTGGACCGGGAAGGCACGGGGAAATCCCTCAAGGGGATCATTTTCGAGGGCGAGGGCAAGCACTTCTGCTTCGGCGCCAGCGTGGAGGAGCACACAAAGGAGCGAGCTGGGGAGATGATCGGCTCGTTCCACGGGCTCTTCAAAAAACTGCTCGCGACGACTGTCCCGACCGTGGCGCTCGTCCGCGGACAATGTCTGGGCGGCGGAATGGAGCTGGCTCTGTTTTGCAACTTCATCATCGCGGAGCCCTCGGCCAAGTTCGGCCAGCCCGAGATTCAGCTCGGCGTGCTCCCGCCGGTGGCTGCGCAGCTACTACCGGGGATCATCGGTCAACTCCGAGCCGACGACATGATACTCACGGGCCGTTCCATCGACGCTCAGACCGCCCACGAATGGGGTCTGGTTCACGAGGTGGCTGAAGACGGCAAGGCGACCCTGGACAAGCTGCTCACCAAACACCTGGCCCCAAAGAGCGCGCAATCCCTGAGGTTCGCAAACCGTGCCTCGCGCTCATCCTGGTATCGGGAGCTTCCCGAAAGGCTCGACGAGATGGAGCGCCTTTACGTCAAGGAGCTCATGGAGAGTGAGGACGCGAGCGAGGGCATCAACGCATTTCTCGAGAAACGTAAACCGGAATGGAAAAACCGCTGAGCATTCGATTCAGTCGAACTATCTGGACAAAGGAGAAAACAAATGTCTTTCAAAAAGAGTTACATCCCTTACGGTGGTTACTGGAGCAGCCCTTACGCCAAATGGCAGGGGAGTCTGGCCGAACTTCACGCCCTCGAGCTCGCGGCCACCACCGCGCGCAAATTCTTCGAGATCAGGAAAATCGATCCAAAAAAGTTTGACAACATGTATCTGGGGATGACCATCCCGCAGACTCAGTGTTTCTACGGCGGCCCATGGACGGCTGCAATGCTAGGCGGCGAGGGAATCTCCGGACCGGTGGTCAACCAGGCCTGCATCACGGGCATCGTCTGCACCAAGATGGCCGGTCTGGACGTGGACGCCGACATCGTCAAAACCAGCCTGGTGATCACCGCCGATCGCTGCTCCAACGGGCCGCACCTCTACTATCCCTCCCAGACAGCCCCCGGCGCCACCGGCAAGAGCGAGGACTGGGTATGGGACAACTTCGGCTACGATCCATGGGCAAAGAACGCCATGATCGAGACCGCTGAAAACGTGGCCAAGGAGCACGGAGTCACCCGCGAGCAGAACGACGAGGTCGCCGCCCGCCGCTCCGAGCAGTACCAGGATGCCCTCAAGGACGACAGCGCGTTCCACAAGCGCTTCATGATCCCGGTGACGGTTGGCCGCGGCAAGAAGTCCAAGGACATCACCACCGACGAGGGGATATTCCCTACAACTATCGAGGGCCTCAGGGCCCTCAAGCCCGTGCTGCCCGACGGAACGATCACGTTCGGAGCACAGACCCACCCTGCGGACGGCAACTCCGGCATGATCGTCGCCACCAAGGAGATGGCCGACGAGTTCTCGACCGACAAGAGCTTGACTATAAAGCTCATCGGATTCGGAACCGCCCGCGAAAAGAAGGGCTACATGGCTGCGGCGACGATTCCCGCCACAAGGATCGCCCTTGCTGACGCGGGTTTAAAAATACCCGACATCAAGGTGGTAAAAACGCATAACCCGTTCGCGGTCAACGATGTTGCATGGGCGAAAGAGTTCGGTTTCGACATAAATGACATGAACAACTACGGCAGCTCCATGATCTGGGGACACCCTCAGGGACCGACCGCCCTTCGTACGGTGATCGAGCTCATCGAGGAGCTGGTCATCAAGGGCGGCGGCTACGGGATGTTCACGGGTTGCGCTGCCGGCGATACCGCCGGAGCGTTGATTATCAAAATCGACTAGGAGGACAGGATGCATCTCAAGGGCAAGAGCGCGATCGTTACCGGCGGCAGCCTTGGTATCGGCGCTGCCATCGCAAAGAAACTGGCCGGCCTTGGCGCCAACGTGGCCATCAATTACCGCAAGCACGACACCGAAGCGAAGCAGGTCGTCGCCGACATGGAAGCGACGGGTGTCAAGGGGCTGGCAGTCAAGGCCGATGTATCCAGCTTTCAAGACGCTCAGAACATGGCCGCACAGGCCAGGGAGACTTTCGGCGGCCTTGATATTCTGGTGTGCAACGCGGGCATCAACTGGGACGGCGTGATCTGGAAGATGACCGAGGAACAGTGGGACAAAGTCATCGATGTCAACCTCAAGGGTTACTTCAACTACGCGAGAGCCGTCACGCCGGGATTCCGTGAGCAGAAATCAGGCAAGATCATCAACGTGACATCCATCAACGGGCTGCGCGGCAAGTTCGGTCAGTCCAACTACACGGCGTCCAAGGGCGGCATCATCGCCCTCACAAAGACCATGGCTCGCGAGCTTGGAAACAAAAACATCAACGTCAACGCGGTGGCCCCGGGCCTTATCGAGACCGACATGGTGGCCGCCATGGACGAGGAGGCGAAGGAGCGCTCACGCAAGGAGATCGTATTGGGGAGACTGGGACAACCCGATGAGATCGCCAACGTGGTTGCGTTCTTCGCGTCCGACCTTTCGCGCCATGTAACCGGGCAGGTGCTCAACGTGGACGGCGGCCAGCTGATCGCATAACTGTCGGGGCGACCTGCGTTCGCCCTTGTGGAGGATCTTTTCATGACCAAACTCAACGATATAGTCGCCGTTTCCGCCGTGCGTACTCCCATGGGAAGCTTCGGCGGAACTTTGAAGGACATCGCATCATTCCACCTGGGCGCCACGGCCATAAAGGCCGCGCTGGAGCGCTCCGGCTTCGAGGGCAAGGATCTCGCCGAGGTGATCTACGGATCCTGTCGGCAGGCGGGCAACGGCCCCAACCCATCCCGCTCCGCTGCGATCTTCGCTGGACTTCCGGTGGAGGTTCCGACCGACACGCTCAACATGGCGTGTCCCTCGGGCATGAAATCCATCATGCTGGCGGCTCAGGGCATCATGACCGATCAGGGCCAAGTCTACATGACCGGCGGAATGGACTCCATGTCCACTATCCCGTACCTGCTCAAGAATGTCCGCTTTGAGGGCTTCAAGATGGGCGACAGAACCCTGGAGGACGGCTGGTCGGATTCCATCGATCCCACTTGCGGATACGGCATGGGCGGCACCGCGGAAAACCTGGTGGAGAAGCACGAGATCTCCCGCGAGGCTCAAGATGCTTTTGCCGTGGAAAGCCACAAGAAAGCACTCGCGGCGATCGAAGCGGGCCGTTTCAAGGACGAGATCGTCCCGGTTACGATCCCCGCAACTCGCAAGACGCCCGAGTTCCAGTTCGACACTGACGAAACCCCGCGCGCGGGAACCAGCATCGAGAAGCTGGCAAAACTTCGTCCGGCGTTCAAGAAGGACGGATCCGTCACCGCCGGAAACGCGTGCGGTATGTCCGACGGCGCCTGCGCCCTTGTCATCACCACCCGTGAGCGCGCGGCGGCGGCCGGCGTGAAGCCCCTGTTCAGCATCGTGTCTTACTCCACCGCCTCCGTCGACGGCAGGTACATGGGCGAAGGTCCCGGGATCTCAATCCCCATCGCCCTCGACAGGGCGAACATGTCCCTGGCCGACATGGACCTGTACGAGGTGAACGAGGCCTTCGCGGTGCAGGTGCTCACCAACGAGAAGATGCTGAAGTGGGACACGAGCAAGCTCAACATAAACGGAGGGGCCATCGCCCTCGGACACCCCACCGGGATCTCCGGCGCAAGGATCGTGGTCACCCTGTACAACGCCCTCAAGCAGCGTGACAAGGAGATCGGCGTTGCGTCTATCTGCGGCGGCGGCGGCGTCACCTCCGCCATGGTAATCAAACGCGAGAACTAAAGCCGGCCTCTATCCTCATCGTGAAAGCCGCTTTAACCAGCCCCAAACGGTGCCCCCCAAACGGTGCCAGTCACTTTTATTCTTCATTTATTTCATGATGTTAGGCCACACAACTGGTGACAGACGCATTTCCCGCGATCAGGTTGCACCTTTGTAATACGTGTATTATATTGACATCGGAGGATATCATGCACGTTCAAACTGTCAGACTGCCTGATGATCTCGCGGATCGATTGGACAAACTCGCCAAGCTCACGCGACGTTCAAAGACGTCGTTCATTCGAGAAGCTCTTGAACGGTACCTCGAAGCGCAAGAAGACCTCGAGAACTCCCTCGCCCGTATTCGCGATCCACAGGCCGAGTGGATGGACCACGATGAGGTGAAGCGTGCCCTCGATCTCGATTAGGTGGGAAAAACGAGCTTTCAAGGAACTCTCACGCCTTGAAAAACCCAATCAAAAGCGAATCGTCAAGGCTGTTGAGGAACTTCGCGAACAACCGCTGAAAGGCAAGCTCCTGAGCGCCGAATGGAAGGGGCTGCGCCGCCTGAGAGTCGGAACCTATCGTGTAATCTACGCATTTGACGGCACGACCCTGTTGATCTCGATCATTCGCGTCGGACATCGGAAAGAAGTTTATTAAGCTGGCCGCCATCATCTTCCCCTTCCCCTGCCAGGGGAAGCCTGCCCGCCACCTGCCTCGCCATAGCCTTGCGACGGCGGGTAGCCTTGGCGGCGGAGGGGCCGGGATGGGGTTAGACCGAACTTCTCCCCCCTGCCCAGGGGCTCAAAAGACCGTTTGGGGGCCGGAGAGTAGTTACTTTCCCTCGAAGACAGGCCGCTCCTTGCCGCCCACGGAGCCCAGGCCGACCCTGGCGTCCGAAGTAGCGAAGATCTTCGGCAGTCCGGCGAGCTCGAGCTCGATGCCATCCTCGATGGGTGTATCCGAGGCCTTGTTCATGAGCTCGTGAGCCATCTTCAACGCCACCGGCGCCTTGAATCCGAGCTTCTTCACGATCTTCTCACCCTGCTTGTCGGCAGCCTCGAACGTACCGTCGAACAGCTTGCCCGTGCTCTCGTTCGAGAAAACGGCCTCGTATGCGGCGATCGCCTCCAGGGACGGCTCGGCCGGCCCACCCGCGCCCACACCCGCCTCGATCTTCCCCTCGGCAAGGAGGGTCTTGATCATGCCCATGGTGGTGCCGGACGGGGCAACACGGTCTACCAGACCCAACGCGGCGGCCTTTGCCGCCGGAACGATGTCGCCGGTGAACAGAAGATAGCGGGCAACCGGCAAACCGCATCGCTTGACCAGCCGCTGAGTTCCGCCCAATCCCGGGTAGATCCCGATGCCTGTCTCGGGGAACCCCATGACCGCGCCCTCGTCCGCGATGATGGCGTCACACGCCAGCGCGACCTCCGCTCCGCCGCCCAATGCGAGTCCGTTGACACGGGCGACAACCGGCTTCTCGCACTTGTCGATGCGCAGCAGCAACTCGGTCCCCTCGCGCGTGAACTTCTCTATTCGGGGAATGTCATTCTCATCGATTCCCTTGATGAAGAACTTGATATCCGCGCCGGCGATGAACGCCTTGCCGCGACCCTCGATCACGATGGCCTTGACCGAAGAGTCGGTGGCGGCACTGTCGAACGCTTCGGCCAGGGAACCCACAGTCTCGGGATCAAGCGCATTCATGGCGTTGGGCCGGTTCATGGTTATAAGAGCTATTCCGCCCTCCACCTCGAGATTGACCGCGTTCAGCACGAACGGCGTCGCCTTGTCCAGGCGCCCGGCCAGGATCCTGGGCAGAGGGAGATCGTACTTCCTCGCGATATCGGCGGCGGCGGCCACGGCCGTCTCAACGCCCTTCCTGTTGGCGAGGGCGAACGGTCCCGCCGGCCAGCGAAGGCCGACCATTGCACCGATATCGGTATCCTCCGCAGTGGAAACACCTTCATCCACAAGAGATGCAGCGACGAGGAGCACCACTCCCAGAAGCCTGGCCTCCACTTCTCGCACGCCGCCGTCCGACGGCTCACCCGCCAGATCCCAGTCCTGTTTTGCCGAGACCTGCTCCTTCAGACGATCACACGGGGCGTAGAAAGGGCCCAGCTCGGAGGCAAGTCCCTGCGACGCATGTTGAGCAATGGGAACACCGGTAACGTTCATGAGCTTGAATGGGCCCATGCCGATCCCGAAGAGCTTCATGCAGGTGTCCTCGATTGTGGGCAGATCGGCGACGCCCTCTTCCAGCAATCGCACGGACTCGTTGAGCCACGGCACGAAAAAGCGATTGACCACGAAACCCGGAGCATCCGCCGAATGGATGGCCGTCTTGCCGGTCGCCTCGGCGAATGCCCAGGAGATCTCCTTTGCCTGGGCGGACGTTGCGGAGCCGGGAATGATTTCGAGCAACCTGTTCTGGGCAGGATGGAAGAAGTAGTGCATTCCGACAATCCGTTCCGGATGCTTCGCCCCCTTCGCGACGGCGTCAACCTTGAACGATGAGGTATTGGTCCCGAGTACGCAATCGGGACGAACTACCTCCTCCAGATTGGCAATCAACTTGCGCTTGATTCCCAGATCCTCGAAGACCGCCTCGACAATCAAATCGCAGTCGGCCATGTCTCCAACACTGGTCGTACCCTTGATGCGCCCGAGTATCTTGTCCGGCTCGCCCTCGCGAAACACGCCGCGAGTCACACCCTTCTCCAGCATCTTGCGGATTCCCCCCAGCCCGCGCTGAAGAGGTTCTTCGACTATATCCATCAGCACTACTTCGAGTCCCGACTGAGCCGTTTTTTGCGCGATACCCGCGCCCATTGTTCCCGCTCCAATGATTCCGATTTTCTTGATTGCTCCCATTGATTCCTCCCTCATCCGGTGCGTGCCGTTAAAGCCGGCCCCCATCATCTTCCCCTTCCCATACTACAAGGGAAGCCTGCCCGCCACCTGCCTCGCCATAGCCTTGCGACGGCGGGTAGCCTTGGCGAAGGCGAGGCCGGGATGGGGTTTGCAAAGGTTCTTATACATGTGTGATCGGTTAAGCAACATGGGCAAGCCCATTTTTCTCTTTGCGCATTTTCCAAAACAGCTAAGCTATCTCGTTCCAATTCTCGCCTAAAAAAAACGAAGGAGTGATCAACGATGAAAAGACTGGATGGAAAAGTAGCGATCATCACCGGCGCCGCCGCGGGAATCGGTGAGACCACAGCCAGGCTGTTTGCAGCCGAGGGCGCGAAGGTGGTGGCCTGCGACGTCTCCATGGAACCGCTCGAGGAGATCGTCGAGTCAATACAGGCCGGCGGCGGCGAGGCGATGGCGGTCAAGTGCGATGTGTCACAGGAGAGCGACGTCAAGGAGATGATCCAAGCAACCATAAAGGAGTTCGGTAAGATTGATATACTCATAAACAACGCCGGCATCACTCGCGACATGCTCACCCCTCGGATGACGGTCGAGAACTGGGATCTGGTGATGTCCATCAACCTCAAGGGCACCTTCCTGTGCTCCAAGTACGCTCTGGCGAAGATGGAGCGAGGCGGCAAGGTCGTAAACACCGCGTCCATCGCAACCCTGGGCAACAAGGGACAGTCCAACTACGCCGCCTCCAAGATGGGAGTTATCGGGCTGACCCGCACCCTGGCATTGGAGTACGCCCGCAAGAAGATCTGCATCAACGCCATCGCCCCTGGAGCGGTGGATACCCCCATGCTGCAGGCTGTTCCCGAGAAGATGCGGGAGAAGATGATCGAGATGATACCGCTCGGCGAGGCCATTCCCCCCATCGATATCGCGCGGGCCCACCTGTTCCTGGCCTCCGACGAGGCCAACTTCATCACCGGTCAGTGCATATTTGTGGACGGCGGGATGAGCGTCGGGATCTAGGGTTAGGTCGTCTCGGTTACGATATCGTTCACACTCTTCACCACAAACTCGCCGGATGACGATCGCTCGCATTGTGCCGCCGGCTCCTTCGCGGAAGTCCGCCCGCCGCCCGCTTCCCGGGATGCGGCCTTGTGCCTGGCCTTGAACAACAGCATGGACACGCGGCTGAGGATGCTCACATCGTTGTCACCACTGGTCTCGATGGAGAGAAAGTTCAGATCCGGGTACATGGCCATGACCTTGGCCTGAACTCCGTCGGAAACCCCGGAAGACGGCATACATCCGAACGGCTTGGAGGAAATGAAACCGTCGACCTTGCCCGCGTAGTGTATTGCCTCGCCGATCTCCAGGTTGCCCTCGCCGCCGAATATCTCGGGGTGATACAGGTCCCTCCCCAGATCCGCCAGCTCGTCCAGATCTATGAGCTCGGTTATCGCGCCGAATTTATGCGGGGCAAGGGCCTCCACGTACTTTCGATACAACCAGTTGATGACCCTGGTGCTGTTTCGCTGTTTCCTCAAGGATTTTTGCCAGAACCTGCGTTCCTTGCTATCGGCGGCAAATATTGTCCCCCGGCGGGCTTCCACCGTACGCCGCCAGTTGTCGTAAAGAACCCTCTGCGTGAGGTTCCCCGGGATAACCTCGCAACCTTCCTCCGAGATGAACCGCCTGAGGTTGTAGTTGCCGTCGTTGTGAGCCAGGTTGGCGAAAAACTCCCCGGTCACGAAAATCAGCGGGAGTTTCCCTTCCCTGCGAGGGATGGCCGCCAACATATTCCCCACCTTCCTCATGGCCCTCGGGATCTTGAAGTGATACGCCTTGCTTCTGAACGCCTTGAGGAGCATCCTCTCCGCCTCCTCGAGCGTGGACCGGACAAGCTCCTTGTCGTGGGCGTAGGGCAGCAGCGCGCATTCCGCAGCGTGAACCAGATCCGCCAGGATAACGGCGATTATCAAATTGATCCTGAACATGAGGTTCATGGGCAGCGCGATGTCCTTGACCGTCTCCTTTGCCCCCACATCCGAGGAGAAGATGATTACGCGAAGATCCTTGAAGCCCGCGTCGTTCGCAACCTTCAGATATTCCTGCGGATACATGCCGTACCTGCACGGGCCGCACTGGCCGCCGCCGCATAAAAACACGTACTTCTGAGCGATCTCCTCCCTGGAGAGCCCCGTCTCCTTCTCGATCTTGAACAGGTTTCGCAGCAGGCTTCCCGAGGTGAAGTACATGGGATTGCACTCCATGCGGTTGCCGTACTCCTTGCCCCACCTCACGTCCTCCTTGATATGATCGCCCATATCGTAGGATTTGAATCCGTTTCGGTCGAAGTACGCCTTGAGGAAGTAGGACTTCCTGCGCTCGACGAAGTTGAACATCACCGTGGCGTCCTTCTTTTCCTTCTTGCGCCAGGGGAGCATCCGGTAGCCTTGCCACTGGTCCTCAAGCACGTACTTGGGCGCAAGCGAGACAGATTTCGTCGGCTTTGTCTTCCCCTTGCACATCAGGCGATCTCCTCCATCTGCCTTACTATGCCATCAACCCGCTTTCGCAGTAATTCCTCTTCCAACCTCAGGAAATAGTCAATGGACTGGATCCTGATCTTGATTGTAGCGGAAGGCTTGTTCTGATCCAGGTCGTGAAACAGAAAATGCGGTGTCAATGACGCATCCATAATGGCGTCCACATATGAGTAAGTCGGCGCGTCGTGTCCGCACTTGAAACTGCTGATGTCAATCACCGCCAGGTTCGGATGGCGTGCCGCAACCTTCGCCGCCCAGATCTTGGCGTTGGTGTTCCTGTTGAAGTTTCGCTTCCACACGTCGGAGATATCCACTGCGGACCGGACCGTGCCGACCGCCACGTCGCCGCCGAACAGGGGATCGAGGAACTCCCTGTCCGTTGGGATGGACTCAATGCAAAGGATGTGGAACCCGCGCAATCTGAACTCCTCGAGGATGCCGTGATTCAACCCGAAATCGTGGTGGTAGGGATGCCCGATGAAGAGGATGCCGATCCTGTCATCTGCGACAAGCTTGTTCAGCACCTCAGAGCCCATGGAGCGCATCCTGGAGAAATACTCTTCCATGGCCCCAAAGCCCTGCTCTGCCGCGTAAGCGTTCTCTTCCTCGCTCAGGGACAGGCGATCTCCGAAATAGTCGAAGAGGTTCCCCACGGCCTCGGCCCGTCGGTCCATCCGGACCAGCGGCTTCCAGTATTCCACGCCCCGCTCGACGAAATGGTCCCTGTCCTTCGTAAAGGCTGCGTCGACCACTTCCGGGGTGCCCATCTGTATGACGCATGCGTTGTTCCCGAGCACGTCGTCCACCATCGACTCCAGATGCGTGATGATGGGGAAGCAGATGTGAGTCACCTCGTTGTTCAACAAGAGATTGTACACATGCGCCGGGGCGACCTTTGCGGGGAAACACGGATCGATCGCGCCCCACTTGTTGCCCTCGCTCCAGAGCTTTTCAGAGGTGTAGTCGCTGTACACGACCTTCCCCACCCCTAAAGACCGGAAGTACGTGCTGAAAAACGGCGCGTATACGTAGAGGTTGAGCAGCAACGGCATTCCCACGACTATGTGGCTCCGATCCGACGTCGCGACGAACGGCGACTTCTCGAAATCGTATTGTGCGAAGACCTCCTCGCACGACGCCTCCACCAGGTTGGAATTGAGATCCCGGAGCGTCAGCTTTTCTTTCTCGCGCTCGCGCATGCTCGCGACATCCTGCGACATCCCCTTCTCGCATCCGTAGCCGGTGATGTGCCGGACCTCTCGATCCGAGGAGGTGCGAATATCGATGAACGTTCGCGGGCAGCGGTTCGAACAGAACCTGCACACGGTACTCTCGTCGTTGATGGACTTGAACTCTATCTGTCCGGCGCGTTTTAGACCGACGAAGGCGCTTGGACCGTCACCGGCGTTCTGCCTCACCTCGATGGCCGCTCCCATGGCGCCGGCGATGTCCGCGTACTTGTGGCAGCGAACCGTCGCCCCGGGAACCCTGCTCTTGATGAAATCGACCTGGGCCTTGACCGCCGCCAGGTTTTTCTGGGTGCCTCCCTGCAACAGGAAGCTCGTCCCCAGCCGCCTGAGGTTCGCCTCCTGTACGACGAAATTCCAGATGTTCAGCGGCAGGACCAGGGCCAGCCCGGCCATGATCTCGTCCTTGCTCCATCCAAGCTGCTGGAAGTTGACCTTGTCCTGCTCCATGAAGACCGCGCAACCATAGTTGAACGACGGAGCCCGGCGCACTTTGAACGCCCGATCCGCGTATTCCTCCATGGGAACGCCGAACTGCTCGGCCATGCTCTGCAGAAAATACCCGTTTCCGGCGCTGCACTGGGTGTTGAGACGAATATCCACAACCCGCCCATGCTTGATGATGAGGACCTTGATGTCCTGGCCCCCCACATCGCAGATAACGTCCACATCGCCGTAGAGGCTTCTTGCGGATTTCATGTGGGCGACGGTCTCCACGATCTCCAGATCCAGATCGAACGCCTGATACAGGATCGATGACGCGTACCCGGTCACCCCCGCACCGATGAGATCGAGGGAAGTTCCCGTATCGTCCAGCCACGCCGTGAGACGCCGGAACATCTCGCGCATATCCACGATGGGATTTCCCCTGGAGAGAACGTAATCCTTGTAGATCAGCTCACCGCCCGTATCGATGATCGCTATTTTCGAGCTTGTCGATCCGCCGTCGATGCCCAGATATCCTTCGATGGTCTCCGAGCGCCTCCCCTTCGCGCTGAAGGATGGGATCGAATACTCCGAAATGAACTCCAGGGCCTCGGCTTCCGATTCCACAAGGCCCGGCTTCGAGGCGCCGCTGGACTGGAGCTGCAACTCCTTGCCCGCATCAATGTAGTGCTCCAGCCGATCCGCGCCCCCGTATATGCGCGAATCCTCCTCACCCCTCGCGACGGTCTCCCGTCCGAAGAAAACCGCGCCCATGGCCGCGAAATACTGGGCGTCCGGCGGAACATAGATCAGCTCCTCCACAGGGCGCTTTTTGGGAACCCATCGGTGAATCTTCCAGATCTCCGGCACCAGCCGTCTCCACACTTCCTCGAACACCGGAAGATAAGTGTGCGGTCCTCCGAGCAGCAGCACGTCGTCCGGGAGCACGTTCCCGTGGAGCAGCACCTCTATGTTCTGCTTCACGATGGCGGCGCACAACGACACGACTATCTCCTGCTCATCCACGCCGGCCTTCATCAGCCCCACCACGTCGGTCTCCGCGAAGACGCCGCACTTGGCGGCGATGTGATGGACGGTCTTTCCCCGCGCCGTGATCCCTCCGAGCCTGTCCGGGTCCAGGCCCATCTTGGCGAAGATCTTGTCCAGGGTGGCGCCTGTGCCGCCCGCGCACTTGTCGTTCATGAAGGAAATGGCCGACTTCCCGCCCTCGGAGCCCCGCTTCCACATAATCACCTTGGCGTCCTGCCCGCCGAGCTCCACGACCGACCCCGCCTCCGGGTGGATCCGCTCCACAGCGCAGGTAACCCCGTTCACTTCCTGTACATGGTAACCGTCGATGTGAGGAGCCAGAGACCTGCCGCCGTTACCGGTGGTGAAGACCCGGAAATCCTCGCCTGGAAAGGCACTCTCTATCTCGCAGAGAAACTCCAGCACCAACTCCGGCTGCCGCGCGTTGTGGCGCCGGTAGTCCTTCCACAAGACGCAATCCCGGTCGTCGAGGACAACCGCCTTCACCGTCGTGGAGCCGACGTCCAGCCCCACGTGTTTGCAATGATGTGACATATTCCGTCTAGTCGCCATTCTTAATGATTACGAAAAAGGATCTGTTAATATCTACTTGAGCCCAGACCTGTCAATCATATCGGTCAAAGCATCGCATATCCTCGCCGTATATTTGGAAAGAGAAGACCGAATTCGAATGTAGGGCAACGATCAGAAATGGCTACTATATGTCAAGTGGGGTTTTGTCCCCCAGAACCCCCTAGAACCCCCTAGAACCCCCTAGAACCCCCTAGAACCCCCTAGAACTCAACCACCCCGTTCAGGTGAACATTGAAGTCGAGGGCGCCGGCGTCGTCGTACGCGGTGGCGTGACAGGAGGCACACCCGGTCTCCTCGGTGTGGGGCGCGAGGGGCGGAATCCCGTGGCAATCCCCACAGAGGATCCCCTTGTCCTTGATTGGAATGGAGTACCTGTATTAGCCGGTTGCCAGGCGATGGGAGCGCCTACTGAGATAGGCTCCTAGCCGAGGATCTCATCCACCCTCCCCTTGTCGAGATCCATCACGTAGGGGATGCCGGTTATCTCTGCGGACTCTTTGGTCAGGCACGTGAGATCGTCCCGCGTCATGTACTTCAGAGCGAACTTGCGGCTTCCGGCCATGAGCTGGCGCAGGCCCTGGCCCAGGCGCTCGTAATACGTGTAGAGACCGATGGCCCCGGTCGGGAGGCTGTCGAACTCCTTGTCGCCGAGCTCCTTGCGCAGGTGGGCGGCGGTCACGAAGACCTCGTCGATGCTGCTGCCGAACCGCTCCACATATACCGGCAGGTTGTAGTCGCGGATCGCCTTGCCGATCGTCTTGCCCACCATGGCAGCCGCGATGGGAGCACGGGCCATGCCCACCAGTTTTACATAGGGCGCGCCTAAGGCCAAGCCCTTGAAAATCTGGTCCTCGAAGGTGAAACCACCGGCCACCGCGATCGCGGGTACGTGCGCTTTCTTGTCCGCCAGGCGCTTGGCGTATTGATAAAGAAGCGAGTGCAGCTCCACCGGGGGTATGCCCCACTCGTTCATCATCCTCCAGGGGCTCATGCCGGTGCCGCCGCCGGCCCCGTCCACCGTGAGCAGATCGATCTTGTATTTCGATGCAAAGGAAATCGCCATCGCCAACGCCTCCGGCCTGTACGCACCGGTTTTCAAGAAGATGTACTTCGCGCCGGCTTTGCGTAGCTCTTCCACCCGCTTTGCAAAGCCCTCTTCGGTGACCATGCCCACTCTGGAATGGCGCTCGAACTCCTTGAATGCTCCGCGCTTGAATGCCTCGATCACAGTGGGATCGGTTGGATCCGGCAGCACCACATAGCCGCGATCGAAGAGCATCTGGGCCTTTTTCAGATCGCGGATTTTTACCTCGCCGCCGATGTTTTTGGCGCCCTGGCCCCATTTCAACTCCACAACCTCGGCGCCCAGTGTATCGATGGCGTACTCCTGAACGTACAGCCTCGTGTCCTCCACATTGGCCTGGACGATAATCGCGCCGTAGCCGTCAATCTGGTTATCCGTAAACAACTTCACGCGCCTCTTGAGATCGACCGTGTCCACAACCCTGCCTTTTTTGAAGACAGACTCTGGATCCATGCCCACGACGTTCTCTCCGATGGTCAGGCCGGTGCCGGCAAGGGCCGTTCCGATGGCCAGGCCTTCCCAGTTGTTCTTTGCGATGTTGGTCGAGCCGATGCCCGGGATGATCAGCGGTAAACGGAACTTCAATCCGTCGTCGTGTCCGAAGCGCACCTCGAGATCCACAGCCGGGAAGACCGCCTTGTCGCTGTCCGCTTCGATGCCCTGGGCGCCGACGACTCCACCGACAATGTTGAGATGCGAGTAGTCTACCGGGTAATCCTTTTCCGCCGCCGTCGTTATCACTCCGAACGGCTGAGGATAGATCACCTCGTGACCGCGATAAGCGGACTTGCCGATTTCACACATACCGATGCAACCGTCCACGCAGGTAGTGCACATACCCGAGCCCGGATGGATCGAGCCCTCGGTTCTGTTTTTGGTCAGTGTTGCCGCAGAAGTGTTGATTCTTGATAATGACATTGCGGTTTACTCCTTGTTGAGAATCACGACTTATCGATTTCACAGGCGACGCAGGGCGACATGTAGCACATCATGTCGTCGAACTTTTCCTCGTCCACGCACGGGGGGCTCAGGTTCTGACAACCGCCGCAGATCGCCTTTTCCGGTTCGTTAAAGGTGCATCTGAGCTGACACGCGGGGCAGACATACATACAGCCGCCGCAAAAACGACACTCTTCGGATTTCGCATCGAACGGCGTACCCAGACTCCGGTTCTCGCCCCTGCCCCGAAAGCCGATGGCGCCGGCCATCATTTGCTCTTTGCACATCCGCACGCACAGCCCGCAAAGGATGCAGTCTTCGTGCTCCTGTTTAAAGCGTTGCTGATTTACACCGTGAGCCGACGCTATGTCCTGAATCACTTTCGATTGGGGGCAGCTCGCCAGAAGCAGCTCGATTACCATCTTGCGCGCCTTCAAAACGCGCGAGGACGCCGTGCGAACTACGAGCCCTTCTTCGGCCGGATACGTGCACGAAGAAACCAATTTGGCCTTCGGCGCTTTTCCGATCTCCACGAGACAGAGGCGGCAGGCGCCGTAAGGCTCGAGGCCTTCCATGTGACACAGCGTGGGGATGGGAAAACCCAGGAATTGCGCGGCTTCCAGAACCGTCGCTCCTTCCTCGACCGAGGCCTTCAACCCGTTGATCGTCAAATTGATCATGCCGGTTTGCTTTCTGCTGTCGGTATTTCAGCCTCATCCGGATTCGGCCTGGTAAATTCGAGATCGCACCTGAGACACCTGGATGATTCGCGAATCGCATCCTCCTGCGTCAGAGACAGCTCCACTTCGTCGAAACCGCGTTTTCTCGATTCCGAGGAAATCTCCGGTGGCCGAGAACGCGATGCTTCGATCTCTTCATCCACAGTTACCTCGGGCTCTATGTAGACCTTGGGGACAAGCGGCGAAGCGGGTTTTTCAAGTTCGTCACCTCGGATGTAACGGTCGATCATAACTGCGGCCTTCTTGCCCGCGGCGATGGCCTCGACCACGGTGGACGGACCGGTCGCGACGTCCCCGCCGGCGAACACGCCGGGCAGGTTTGTGCAGAGCGTCTTGGAGTTGACCTTGATTCGGTCATTGTCCGGAGTGTCGATCTTGCCTCCGCCGGCCCCTGCAACGCAGTCGAGGTCGGAGCTTTCGCTGATGGCCACGATCAAGTTGTCGAGCGCGATCGTGTGTTCCGACCCATCGACAGGAATCGGCCTGCGGCGGCCGCTAGAGTCGTAAGCGCCGAGCTCGTTCTTGAGGCATTCGATCCCCTCCAGATGCCCGTTCCCCGAAAGGATCTTTGTGGGTGTGACAAGTGTAACAAGCTCTATCCCCTCTTCGAGCGCGGCGTCTATCTCCTCGCGGAAGGCGGGCATCTCCTCGCGGGTTCTGCGGTACAGGATCGTGACGCTGTCCACTTTTTCCTGCCTGAGCGCCACCCGGGCTGCGTCGATCGCCGAGTTGCCGCCGCCCACGACGCCGACGCGACCTTCCGCCAGGCTCTTGTCGCGCAGATTGAACGCCTTCAAAAACCGGATAGACGGATGCACGCCCTTTGCGTCTTCGCCCTCGAGCCCGAGCCGCCTGCTCTTGTGCGCGCCCAGCGCCAGGTACACCGCCTTGTAACCGTCGTCCGCAAGACCTTCGAGGGTGAAGTCGCGACCCAACGCGCTGTTGCATTCAAGTGTGACATTCTCGTCGATGAGCGAATCGATCTCTTTTTGCAGCACCTCGCGAGGCAGGCGATAGGCCGGAATGGCCGCCGTCAGCATGCCCCCGGGACGATCCTCGGATTCGAAGATCGTGACTTTATATCCAATAAGCGACAATCCGTGGGCCGCGGTCAGACCCGTCGGCCCGGAGCCTACAATCGCAATCCTTGGCATCTCCGGATCGCTTTTCACGAGGCGCATCGGCTTGTAGGCGCCCGGGTCGACGCGGTCTGTTATGAAACGCTTGAGCGCCCTTATCGCGACCGGCTCGCCTCCGCTCTCTCCGGCGCGGCATCTCGACTCGCACGGGTGGTTGCATACGCGCGCGCACACGGATGGGAACGGGTTCGGCTCCCTGATGGCCAGATAGGCCTTCTCGAATTCTCCCTTTCCGATATGGGCGATGTAACGCCAGGCCTCGGTTCCCAGAGGGCACGTTGCCTGGCAAGGCGCACCTGTCAGCTCCTTGCATACGAGGGCGTCGCATCGTTTGTCCACGATATGGCGCGTGTACTCCTCCCTGAAGTACTTGAGCGTGCTCAAGACCGGGTTCGACGCGGTCTGCCCGAGGCCGCACATGGTCGAGTCCTTGATCGCCAGGGCCAGTTCTTCGAGGAGATCCAGATCGTCGAGGGTCCCTTCTCCACGGGATATGCCGTCCAGGATCTCGTACATCCGCTGGGTGCCCTTGCGACATGGGAAGCACTTGCCGCACGACTCGTCCTTGAGGAAGTTCATGTAATACTTGGCCACGTCGACCATGCAGGTTTGCTCGTCCATCACTATCATGCCGCCCGAGCCCATGATCGATCCGGCCTCGGCCAGGCTGTCGTAATCTACGGAAAGATCGAATTTGCTTACCGGGATGCAGCCTCCCGAAGGCCCTCCCGTCTGCACGGCCTTGATCTTGGCATCTCCGGGCGGTCCACCGCCGATGTCGAAGACAATCTCCCCGATGGTCGTGCCCATGGGCACCTCGACCAGGCCGGTGTTCTTGATCTTGCCCACGAGGCTGAAGATCTTGGTGCCGGAGTTGCCTTTTGTTCCTATCCTGGCGTACTCCCCTGCCCCGAGCCTGAAGATCACGGGGATATTGGCCCAGGTTTCGACATTGTTGATCGCGGTCGGCTTGCCGTGGATGCCCTTTGTTATGGGAAACGGGGGGCGCTGGCGCGGCTCGCCCATCTTCCCTTCGATCGATCGTATGAGCGCGGTCTCCTCGCCGCAGACGAACGCTCCTGCGCCTCTCACGATATCGATGTCAAAAGAGAACCCGGTTCCCAATATGTTCTCGCCCAAAACACCCAGATCGCGAGCTTGCCGAAGCGCGATGGTCAGATGCTTTATCGCGAGAGGATATTCGGCGCGTGCATATATGACGCCCTTGGTGGCGCCGGTGCCGTACGCCCCGATGATCATCCCCTCGATGATGCTGTGGGGATTGCCCTCGAGGATGCTGCGGTCCATATAGGCGCCGGGATCGCCCTCGTCCGCGTTGCATACCAGGAATTTGCCCTTGCCGTTGGGCTGTCCGGACAGCAACTCCCACTTGACGCCGGTCGAGAATCCGGCGCCGCCGCGGCCCCTGAGCCCGGAAGTCTTGACCTCGCCTACGGCCCAATCCGGATCCTCCCTCGACAAGACCTTTGCGAGCGACAGATAACCTCCCTGGGCGATGTAATCGTAAATGCGAATCGGGTCGATCTTCTGGTTAGCCCCCAGGACCGTCCTCTTCTGGTTTTTGAAAAACGGAATGTCCTCCAAATTGAAATATTTTTCGCCCGTGGTCGAATCTCGATAGAGCAACTCCTCCACGTACGTATCATCGAGAACGGCTTCGATGATACGCGGGATGTCGTCCAGAGTGATCTGTGGGTAGAACGCGTTTTGCGGCTCGGTCAGGACAAAAGGACCCATCTCGCAAAATCCCTGGCACCCGGTAATACGCAAGGAGATCTTTTCGAGCACCTCCTTCTGGATGATATGTTTTTTTGCTACCCGGAGTATTCCGTTGGAACCACTCGCCTGGCAGGCTGTACCGGCGCAGACGACTAGCCGCGGTTTCTCATGGTCGCTGTCATCGAACAGCATCTTTTGCAGCTGTTCCAAATCCAGAATGGACGATAGCTTTGACATTCGAATTACCTCATCTCAAATCCAACATGTGGCCGTCTGATCCCGTGCATCCGCTGCGCGAGCAGATTCGAATCGTTCCTCCTCCGCGCACGATCATCGGCACCATGGGCGCGCTGCACATGGCGCATTCCCAGGAGCCGATCAGCTCCGCGTGGCAATGCGGACAGAAAAAGTGGGCCACCGTGTCAACGGGAATTTCGTATTCGGCGAAGATATCGTATCTGCCGTACAGCGAGGACAGCCTGAACCAGCCGTGTTTGTCACCAAACGACACGGTCACTCGAACAGAGGGGCGGCCGTTGATGTAGAAGTCCTTGTCCATGAAGCTGTGGTTGCAAAACGGACAGCCCACGTCAACCGGGAAGATTCTAGGGTCTTCCGCTCCTTCTGCCTCGTCAAAGCCCTCCAGGGCATCATGGCGCAGCTTCTCGACGTCGGGTTTTTTCAGCTTTGAAAAATAGCGGCCGTCGATCACGGCGACGGGTCCGAGCGCGCACGCGCCGAGGCAGTTCACCGTCTTCAGGGTGAACTCCTTGTCTTCCGTGGTTTCGTCCACTTCAATTCCAATCCGCTGCTTGAACTCGCTTACGATAGCGGGCGCCCCGCGCACGTGACAGGCCGTGCCCACGCATACGGAGACGAGGTGCTTGCCCCGAGGCTTCAGGGTGAACGAATGATAGAAGTTCGCGACTCCATATATGTCGACGAGGGAACGGCCGGTCTCCTGCGCCACTATCCCAAGAGCCTTCTCGGAAAGAAATCCGAATTGCGCCTGGACCCCTTCCAGGATCGCTATCAGGCCGCCCAGGGCGCCTTCGTGCTTGTCGATGATCTTCCGGATCCGTTCCGGAGTCGCTTCATCGCTTTCCTTGAGAGGTTGTAAAGCCGGCTCGACCATTCGATTGACCTCCCTACTCGTATTCCTCGCAATGCCAGACGCCGCCTTCGACGATCGGGAAGGTGCACGTCTCGCAGTGCAGGCAGTTCACGCAAAGACCCCGGCGCTTGCTCGCGGCTTTCGTCTTTCTCGGCGAGGCGATCGCCGTATCTTTCTTTGCGCTTTCAGTGGTTTTCCCGGTCGTAGCGACAGGGACACGATCGTCGAATTCTTCGCAGAACATCACCGGCCCCTTCCAGTTTTTCCAACTGGTGCATGTGTCGATGGAGTTGCAGGTCGAACAGAGACCGTATTGCCTCATGTCTCCCGCACTCATTTTTGACGTCTTTTCTTGGCCGATCTTGTTCGGCGTAGTCATGGCGGTCTCCTCGTGTTTCCTCGGATGATTCTGCCTCGCGAGCTATGCAGCCCGCGTGCCAGCGATTGCGTGAAGGAACGGGGCCCCGAATTCATTGAAATTTATTTGAAGAAGCACTCGAAAATCGATCGATCGGCCGGGGAATTTTGACCCACTGGGGAACATTTCTCCGGCTTACCGGTTGTTTTTTATCAATTACCTGATGTAGATCATGTAAACGTAATGAAAATCAAGGGATTCCAATACTCGAAATCGGCGCTTGGCAAGTGATCGCCACAGGTTGGTGACTTGGGTCAAAAAGGGGCGTCATACAAAGAGAACAGGAGAGGCGAATGAGCACTGAAAACATCTATCGGAAAGTTGTTGAGCAAAACCAGAACGAGCCTGAGTTTCATCAATCGGTTAAGGAAGTGTTCGATTCGCTTGCCCCCGTTCTGGACAAGCACCCGGAGTACCGGAGCGCCAAGATCCTCGAGCGCATGGCGGAGCCGGAGAGGGTCATCCTCTTCCGTGTTCCGTGGGTTGACGACAAGGGCGAGATCCAGGTCAACAAGGGTTACAGGATCGAGATGAACAGCGCGATCGGTCCCTACAAGGGCGGCCTGCGTTTCCATCCCACCGTCAACCTGTCCATCCTCAAGTTCCTGGCCTTCGAGCAGGTCTTCAAGAACGCTCTCACCACGCTTCCGATGGGCGGCGGCAAGGGCGGGTCCAACTTCGATCCCAAGGGCAAGTCCGACAATGAGGTCATGT
>SDBV01004018.1_pt1 | contig 21319 bp, 16 predicted proteins | sample 2277081 | NCBI WGS metagenome assembly SDBV01 (sample SAMN10402039, study PRJNA504765) | marine sediment metagenome | isolation source: marine sediment core GS10_PC15, 223 cmbsf | place: Arctic Ocean: Southern Knipovich Ridge | collected 2010 | reverse complement strand
CCCCGGGGGACTTATCTATCTACCCTATGACCCGGCGCTCGCGCAGCAGCTTTTAATTGAGGCGGGCTACCCTGACGGTTTTTACGTAAAATGGGTGATGTTCCCCCACTTCTTTCAGGTGAAAAGTCCAGAAATAGCTGAATCGATAGCTCGGGACTGGGAGAATAACTTAGGACTTGACGTCGAGCGATGGCTGACCGAGTATGTTGTACAGCGACCTATTTTCGCTGCTCGTGAGGGTTCCTGGATGGTAAAGCTTGATGTATGGCCCATTGAGTGGGAGCCGTGGACATGGATTGGAAGCTTCATGTCATCTACAAATGAGGGCTATAACGACGGTTATGAGAGTTTGGAGGTAGATGCACTGGTTAAGGCAGCCAGCGATGTCTTAGATACTCAGGCGAGGATAGCGCCGATTTTAGACCTCGGTCAGTGGTTCTATGACCAGTATCTGGTAGGTCCTCTTTTCGTAACCAACAAGGTTTTCGCCTTCAGCGAAAAAGTAAAAGATTGGCCACTAAATATACCACCGTGGAATTTACAAATGGGACGCTTTGAGTACGCTACCCACGCTGACTAATAAAAGCGTAGGATATGAGGCAAAGCACGGTGCAGCGTAAATGCTGCACCGTGCTTTTAGTATGTAGCTATGCTATAAATCTGGACAAACTCAGGCAGTAACAAAAACTGGTATAATGCTTTCGTAGTAGGGAATAGAGATGGAATTAACATACGAAAATATGATGGCTGTTACGGTGAGATCATTAGGTTTATCTTAGGGAGTTTTATTCTGGGTATCATGTGCGTGTTGGAAGTCTGTGATTGAGGTAGGGATTGAACGTTTCCCTACTACGCTTGAGCTGACTCTAACATGTATGTCATTAAGTTTAACCATACCTTTGGTTGTTGGCATGTATTCATCAGTCAGAAGGAGTAAGTGGTTTGCTGCTACAGGCAAGCTTTTGCTTTTGTAGGAATGGCGACCGCAATTAGGAAGTTAGTGAAAAGGCCTAAGGAGCAGTAATGGTAAAAATAAAATAAGTTGAGTGTGCATAAAGGCTTACAAGTAACGTGCGCCCATGGAGGGGGAAAATGAGTAGAGATATTCTCGATGATCTTAAAAAAGCAATTTTAGAATACGATAATGAATTAGCGATGAACTCAGCCAAGAAGGTAGTTGAACAGGGACTGGATCCCCTTAAAGCACTCGATGTAATGACAAACGCTATCAAACAAGTAGGAGATGGCTTTCGCCAAGGACAGCTTTGGCTTCCTGACTTAGTAGCCGCCGGGGAAACGATGTCAAGTGCCATGCCAATAATAGAAGAGGAGATAAAGAAAAGGGGTGGGAAGAGAAAAAGTCTAGGTATCATAGTCATTGGAACAGTTTATGGCGATATTCATAGTATAGGTAAAGATATTGTAACCTCATTGCTCAGAGCTGAGGGCTTCGATGTACATGATCTCGGTGTCGATGTTGAGCCGAGGAAGTTTGTTGAGGCAATTAAGGAATATAACGCGGATATACTAGCAATGTCGGCACTTATGAGTATGACTGCACTAGAACAAAAAACAACTATTGAGATACTGAAAAAAGATGGTCTAAGAGATAAGGTAAAGGTGATGGTAGGCGGGATAGCTGTTACCCCAGAACTAACCAAAAGTATGGGAGCTGACGGGTACGATCCAACAGCTCCTGGAGCAGTAAGATTAGCCAGACGCTGGATTACAAAATAAAGGAGGCTAACAATGTTAGAGGGATTTAAACGTAAGTTTAAGCCATTAGAGATATTAACCGTGGAGCAAGTTGATGCTATATGGGAAGGAATATTAAATGTTTTAGAAAAGCATGGTTTAAAGTTTGATGTTAAATCGCCGACATTTTTAAAGGTTTTTGCTGAGAGTGGTTGTAAAGTAGATTATGATACCAAGATGGTGAAGTTTCCACCAGATTTGGTTACGAATTGTTTAAGTAAATGTCCCAGTACCTTTGAATTAAATGCTAGAGATCCAAATAATAACATTATAATTGGTGGGGATAGAGTTTATGTCCAATCGGGTGGTGGAACGAACTATATGGATATAGAAACATTCGAACCTCGCTTAGCAACGAAGAAGGAATATTATGATGCGGTCACAGTCTATGATGCACTACCCAATTTTCATTTGTGGCATCCTCTGTCCCCTCATACATTATGTGAAGGCGTACCACCAGCTATGGAAAACCTAGAGAATATTGTTGCGAGATTAAGAAACTCAACGAAGGCTAACACAACAGGTCCTACTGTATTAGGGGATCATATATTTGGCTTAGCACTGTCCAAGATATTTGGAGTGAATATGCTGTGGCTCGCTGCCCCTGAACCGCCTTTAACTTGGACTGAAGAAAAAATTACTGCTACTGCCGCTGCTATAGAGGCTGGATGTCCGTTAAGCTTTAGTAGTGGTGCTATGTGGGGGGTAAACGCACCTACCACTATAGCAGGATCATTAATCAGTGCTAGCGTTGAAACCATTGGTATGGTCGTGTTCACTCAACTCATTCACCCAAGACATCCAGTAAGAGTTAGCCTTTTTACTTTCCCACAGAACATGCATAGTGGGGCTCCTTTCTTTGGCAACATTACAATTGCGCTAAATAGAGCTGCCTTCTACCAGGTTATGCGAAGATATAATATTCCTACAGGTGATACTGAACCAGCCCTCACCAATTCGAAGTGTATGGATTTTCAGAGTGGTTACGAGAAAGGGATGCTTGCTTTAGCAGCCGCTGTATCTGGTGCCCATACGTTCTGGCTCCACGGCAGTGTATCAGGTGAGCTTACAGCTCATCCTGTTCAAGCTATAATGGATGATGATATAGCTGGAATGGTAGGTCGTTTTATTGAAGGTGTCGAGGTAAGTGACGAAACCATGGCAGTAGATTTAATAAAGCAGATCGGTACTGGTCCTGATGTTTATCTAAACAAGAAGCATACCAGAAAGTGGTGGCGGAATGATCAATACATACCCGCAGTTGCAGATACATCAACCTTACCTGAATGGCTTCAAGAAGGTAAAAAAACCACTATCGATCTTGCTAAAGAGAAAATGGAAGAAATATTAGCAACTCATAAGGTGTCGATACCTGTAACGGCAAGCCAAGAGGAAGAGATAGAGAGGATATTAGCAGAGGCCAGGAAGTTTTATAAGGAAAAGGGGATGATGTAGTCGCTAAATTGATATGATAAAGTCATTATTCGGCTGTACCATGATACTATGTAGACAAGGAAATAAGCCAACGAGGGAATAGAGATGGAATTAGCATATGAAAATATGATGGCTGTTGCCGGGACTAATACCCCAAACCAAACATGAGCATGAAGCAATTCTCACACCAGACTACGTATGTGGGTTCCCGGAAAGTCACGCGGACCATGTGGTTGCGCACTGGGAGACATACCAGGCTTATTTATACTATGAACCCTTCCCCATGTACATAATGGTCGACGATAGAAAGAAGATGGCTGACTGCATACTAAAAGAACAATGCAGACATCCGGTTACCGGAGAGCTTGTTAAGATGTACCAGAATCCGTGGACGGGAGAGATGGAGGACACGTTCTATATGTGTGAACACTTTGAATTTGCACTGCATGACGATCAGGTAAAGATAAAAACTGTATTCGTACAAAGGATTAATACTGATGGAATGGGCTGGCAGCGCTTTAGGGACTTAGTCAAACACTGATCGATCCAAAGGGGAGTCCAGGCAACTGACTGGCAAGATGCTATTCTTTACGCTCCTGAAGAGGCGCTATTTGATGTCTTTACTATAGCGAAGAGGTCGATGAGCTGAGCTAGGCTAGATAATATCGATAAGAAACTAGAAGAGGCAAGGAATTTAATAAATAAAAATCAAAGTACTCCCCTTGGTAATCTAGCTGCCAAGGCTCAATTCCACAGATAGAAGATAGGGGGAAAAGAAGAGGAAGGAGAGGAGGGCACCAGGGGTGAGGTAAGATAGGCTTCGCCACTTCTCCGAATAAAAGACAAAAGGAGGCATTATTATGAAATCTGAAGTTGCCATAGGGGTGCTTAATCTTGATGCGGTACCAGAGAGAGTCGGAGTTGAAGAAGATACGCCAGGTTGCCTGAGAAACGATGAAACCTTTGATTTTCGCTTGAAAAGAGAAACCGTACGAGGATCAACTCCCGGAAGCAAGTGGGCGGAGGGTAGGCTGATTTCCAATTTTGTAGAGGCAGCCAAAAAGCTAGAGGCACGAGGAGTAAGAGCAATCGCAGGTGATTGTGGTTTTATATCGGCATATCAGAAGGATATAGCCAGAGCAGTTTCTGTCCCGGTTGTTACCTCCAGTTTAATCTTAGTCCCCTTAGCTTATCGGATGTTGGCAGAAAACAAGAAGGTTGGCATATTAACTGAATATTCTGAGCGTTTAGGTGAGAGGCAGTTTAATGCCGTTGGCTGGAGTAGTAAGGATATCCCGGTTGCGGTAAAAGGATGGGGACGAGTAGAATGGGACCCAATAATGGGAGCTGATGGCATACCAACGAGTGAGTTGGTAAAGGCGGCAAAAGAGCTTATTCGAGAAAATCCTGATGTAGGAGCTATTGTTATTGAATGTTAGGTCATGCCACGCCACGCTCACGCTATTCAAAAAGCTACCGGGTTACCAGTTTTTGACATAACAACTGCCATTAAGCTGGTTCACGCAGCAGTTGACCCGCCGGATTATGGTCAAGAGTAGTACCAAATTTATCATTTAAATTAGATATCCAGATTTTTGACGCTCTTGGCGTGGGCTTGGATTAAGGCTTTGCAAAGTGGGATTATTAGTTTTGGTAGGCCGATGGATTCCATAGATATAACCGCAGATATGATATTTAAGACTGTATTTGCGTTTGTTTGACTAGCAGTGGTGGTAGTGGTGAAAGGCACAGGTTAAAATCAATAAACCTTGAGCCATCTTTCAAACTGAGCCTATAGCTTTATTTCCTCATTAAGCAACCCATTATCAGTAACTATTCCGTTAACCAGCTCCATTAGGGGTAAAATCAAAGTACGGATTTCTAACTTTAACCTCCGGTGGTAACCTTTTCTGTTTGATTACTTCAAATGATTCTTTCTCCTCCAAATCAACCTCATTACTAGTTAGTCTTGGGCCAAATTTAAGCGTCTCACATAATACACAAACAGGAATACCGACATTTTATGCGGCTAGTGTTAGCTGATAAGTGCCTATATTATTAACCACCCCACCAACAGCACATACCACCACCTTGTTTGTTGTTGCTATATAAAGCCCCCCATAGGCACATCATCAATAAAAATAACCGGCATTCCATAACTTCCAAACTCTTGAGCAACCGTATCAGCTTCTAACTTGGTGGTCTCCAGCTCATCGTCAGGCTTGGCTTCAACCCTTACCTCTCTATCCTTTTAGGCTTGCTCGTTAGCCTCTGTGGTGTGACTACCCCAGAAGTAGAGATAAATCCCTGGGCATGCTGAATGTAGTTACGTCTTTTGACGAAGAAGTGCTAAAAGTTTCTAGACGTATTTACAGGGAACAGGTTTAACCATAAAATATGGATTCATTAGCTACAAAACATTCGTGCTTGAAGAAGTAGAACCTGCGCACCATGCAAATTATTTATGGATAGTATATGATACCATCACGGTCCCTATCATAAAACTATAAGGAGACATCGTTGCTATCACTTTTAAGGTTTAGAAATAAGCTGTTTTACGGGTGGGTGGTAGTAGTAGCTTTTCTTATTATTGGTGCCACTACTATGGGGGCAAACTCTTCTTTTGGTGTCTTCTTTAAATCCATTGAGAGTGAGTTTAACTTGACTAGAGCCGCAACCTCTACAGTCTCCTCTATCTCTCTGGCGTTTGGTGTTGTATTTGGTATTTTGGGCGGCTGGGCTTTAGATAGATATGGACCCAGAATTATTATCCTCTTATCAGGCATATTTACTGGCCTTAGCCTGTTACTAACCAGCCAAACCAACTCCTCCTGGCAATTATTCATAACCTATGGCCTGTTATTAGCTATAGGAACCGGTGCCGTATACGTAGTGACAATGTCAACAATCTCCAGATGGTTTGATAAAAAACGGGGGTTAGCTTTGGGTATTGCTACCTCAGGAAAAGGATTGGGGATAGTTATTATGGCACCGCTTGCTACCTTTCTCATCTCTAACTTCGATTGGCGTATAGCCTATATCGTAATAGGATTAATTGCCTGGTTAATTGTGATTCCTCTATCCAGATTATTAAGGAAGACCCCATATGAAATCGGAACTATACCTGACGGGGTAAACTCACCCTCAAAGAATATAGAAAATGAAAAGGAGGTTACCCAGCCGATTGATTTTTCGCTATTACAGGTACTCAAAACGAGAAATTCATGGCTTATTATATCTATCTGGTTATTTTTTTCTTCCAACTTAATGTTAGTATCAACCCACCTTGTGCCTCATGCTATAGATATGGGTTTCTCCACTGGAGAGGCAGCAACAATCTTCAGTCTGATGGGCGGGATGTCTATCGCAGGCAGGGTGCTGATGGGGCGTGTTTCAGATAGCTTCGGTAGAAAGACAACAGCTATTATCTGTTCACTACTTCAGGTTGGAGCAATGGTATGGCTAATCTGGTCACAAGACTTATGGATGCTCTACCTATTTGCCTCGGTTTATGGTTTCGCCTATAGTGGTTTTATTTCTCCTATATATGCACTAGTTGGCGATATTTTTGGATTACGCAACATTGGTGTAATAATGGGCGTACTGGATATTGGTTGGGCAATTGGAGGAGCTATTGGCCCAATTATAGGAGGACTCATTTTTGATGTCAGGGACAGCTATTCCGTAGCTTTCTTGATGGGAGCAGCGGCTATGTTGATAGTAACTTTGCTTGTAGTTCTAATCAGAAGTGAAATTAGTGATACCAAAGAGATTTCGTGACAAGAAACGCCCTGAAATATTTCCAGTGTCCTTCTCATCTACTTATTCCCCTGAATCATCATGCTATTTGAAGGTCTTTTCACATTTTTTGTTTGAGTTCCGTCCTTTTTCAGGATATTATCAACACCCTCTTATCACCCCCCTTCTATTATGCCCCACCTCTAGGTATGGCTTACCTTCAAACCGGTTTGCCAATGGTGATAATTTATTTTCTATGCTGTGAAAATATAGCATTTATAATGTCTTATCGAGTGGTTCTAAGATATGGGATAGGTAAAACACCGCACATCAGCGTTTGAGTAACATGATATCGTCACGTTCACCAATAATCAGTAATGGACATTCCTTTTGTGTCCCTTCGCTTTGAACCGTTATCATACTTATTTGCTAAGCAGTTGTTTGGCTTTATCAATCGCAGCGACAGCATCCGGAGCGTATCCATCTGCCCCAATTTTATCAGCAAAGGCTTGGGATATCGGCGCACCTCCAACCATTACTCGTACCTTATCTCTCAAACCACTACGCTCAAGAGCCTCAATAACCTCTTTCATAACAGGCATGGTATTAACCATGAGTGCCGATAAACCCAGTATATCCGGCTGTTCTTGTTTTGCCACTTCAATAAACTTTTCTGTTGGAACATCCTCCCCAATGTCTAACACAGTGAAGCCCTCGCTCTGTAGCATCAAAGAGCAGATATTTTTCCCAATACCATGAAGATCCCCATGCACAGTGCCTAATACGATTTTACCCATAGAAATATCTAACAATTTTTCCTTTACGACTAACGGCTTTACAAGCTCCAAGCCTCCTCTCATTGCCTGTGCTGACGCTAGTACTTCAGGTATAAACATTTCTCCACACTTCATTTTTTGCCCAACCTCTGACATGCCACGAATTAGACCCTCAAACATTATTTCTGACGGATCATTACCTGCATCAAGTAAGGTACGCACAACCTCTATTACCTTGTCCTCTTCCCCTAATATGATATTCTCTTTTAGCTCTACATACGGTGCCATTTGGTAACCTACCCCCTTCTTTTAGTTTCTATTAAATCATGTTTATTTACCTAATCGTTCATCGGCTCTTTTGGCTATCAAGTTCATTTCTCTTTGCACTTCTTCAGGTAATTGCTCGGGCTGTAATTCCTTCTTGATTTCCCTATACCTGTCCACGCCTCGTGCATATAGGTCTTTGCCTCCCTCTGACTCCCAAATCTCCACCGATTTCGGAAGCATAAAGAGTTCGGGCCGGAGAGCCTCACGGCAATGCTGCAACGTATGACGCCGCTCCATAAAGTGGCCGCCGGGAACGGTATCTAAAAGGTCTCCTAAGGCTAGTGTATCATCGTCCACCTTCACCCCCATGATAGTTCGGTTTACGATGTTAACCATGTTACTGTCAAGTATTAGCGCAACTGGGCTGGCTGTGTTGGGGGCACCTGTCCGACCAATCCCACCTAGAACATCAACACCGGCCATGGCGTTTAGCAGTCCCTTAAGAGTTTTTTCACTCATGGCTTGCCCGTCTGGCGAGTAGGCGTCTGAATAAGCACTGGCAGAGACCGGTATGTGAAAGGCATCCTTAACGAATTGAATGGTAGCCGCTATGCATAACGCTCCCTCAACACTTCCCATAAGGCATTTGCCCGTCGACATATCCATCGTCCAGTCGCCAGCAGTCAAGATGATAGGGTGCCCGGGATTCATTAATTGAGCCATCACTAGCATAGCCAGCTGTTCAACACTGGATAGAAGGACTGTGCCGGCAATGGTAATAGGGGCAGTTGCCCCTGAAATAGGTAGAGCATTAGGATATAAAGGTACTCCATAACGGCACGCCTGAATGATCTCCTCTATGTCCATAGGCTTAAATTCAAAGGGGGTGAAAGAAGTAGGAGATATCCTGAGCATTGGCCTCTTCCTCAAAGCCGCTTCGCTTCCCGCCTTTACCAGCATTAGTTCAAACAAGTATTCGACACTCTCAAGACTGTAAGCTAGCAGTGTTATCGGCTTAGAACAATTCTCAAAGGCAACTTTCAGTCCGTGTATATCGGAAGTTTCCTCGGGTACATCTCCCGGAGTAATAATGGCAGCCGTACCTATCCCATCGAGAGCATCTATGAGTTGGTACCACTCTGCCACCTTACTTAGTGTGAAATCACGGTAAGTGTTAGTATCTGGATCAAGATAGCGCATGGATTGTATACAGGTGCCTCCATAGATTTTCCCACTGGGATGAGGAAGAATCATGTCATTTTTACCATCACTACTCGCTAGTGTCACCTGATGTGGTACCGTTTGTAGTGCCCACTCTATTACATCTTTGGGAAACTTAACTTGCTGGTCATCAAAATTAACTGCCGCCCCCGCCTTGTCTAATATTTTTAAGGCCTGGGGATGATTCACTTTCACCCCTTTAGTTGATAATATGCCCAGGGTCTTTTCATAAATACTGTTCACTTCTTCTGAACTAAGCACGTTAAGCTGCAATTTTGTGGCCATTAGAAACTCCTCCCATAATATATATTTCCGATAATCATTGTACCATAGCCCTCTTTACATCTCCATAGCACCGTTAACTATCTGTTGGAACGAAAGTATCTGGCACGCCTAGGTTTTTCGCGGGCTTATCAACTAGTAGTGATATATTGTCAAATATCAATATTCAAGACCTCAATATGTCAAACCACTTGGGGACGTATTCAAGGGCAAACCACACCTGGAGGCGCTGTCAAAGGGAAAGAGGATGATAAAGGGATATTGACACACCCATCAACCAGGACTACACTCAAGTCCCGGCATGTGAAGTGACCTTAAAATAGCATAATGGACTAAGAGTATGGAGAGGTGAGGATTGCCTATATCCTGAATGTCCGAAGGCTATCAAGCTGTAATATCTGTAAAAGCGTGTTCTGGGTGATGATGCCAATCTAACCGAACTTGGAGAGCTGCCAGCGGATGACAAGGTTGTAGACTTAGACGCTTGGGTCAGTGATAGGTTTAGCTTTGACATCCCCAAAAAGCCAAGCCCAACTTCAATTGTTTTTCTAGCACTAATCCGGAATAAGACCCATCTTATCTAACTCATCGACTACATAACCCAGGTCAAGCTCAACTAACTTCCTTTTAGTAGGAACGCCTGTTTTTTTATCCCATCCAACCAGGTTGTAGTACTCATCTAGCGCTCTATCAATCGTGTCTCTGGATAATGATGCTCCTTTAGTAGGTCCATCCGGTATTGGCTCTTCATAAAACCTGGCCGGGTAGTTATCATCCTTCCTGGTAAGCCCTTCCCTAACCAGATACGCTCTCATCAAGTTAAAAATTCTCTCCCCTGCCTTCATTATCTCTCGTGGAGTTAATTGCCATCCGGTGCAGGCTGAGTAAAGATTAGAGTAGTGCGTCGGGCCCATGGCACCCGAACCGTTCCCGGAATATACGCATAACCCCAAAGAATCAGTTATGCACACAAGCTCTTCATACCATTTTGCCATCGGTACTTTTCCTTTAAGGTTGTTAGGGTCACAAGCATCAATACTAGGCGGGTCCCCATATATCTCCTTCTTTACCTCATCAAACATATCAAGGTAATTGACCCACCACCGAAGATATTCATCTTCACTCCAACCTATCTCTTTAGCTCCCCATTCTGAGATGATTGCTGAGAAGTTTTCGGGACCAGAAAATTTATCTAAGAAGCTTTCGGGGGAGTTAAGGGTAGTATATTGGTTATCGCCGCCTCTAGGGTTAACTGCTATAGACATATGCTTCACCGTTGTATCTGTTCTCGGTTCGGCCCTGTATAGCTCCATACCTTTAAGTGTCAACGCGTATTTTTCAGCACCCTTCCCTATCTTTTTGGCTGCCCTTGCACTTCCTTCAGCCAGGACATCACCAATGCCCTCTCTATAAGCTATTTTCCGTATCATCTCTATAACAGCGCCCTCATTACCCCAGTCCAACTCAAGCCCATCCGTATCCTCTTTGGTAATAATGCCCCTCTGGTATAACTCCATGGCAAAGGGAATCGGACCTGTCTGGTCCATCCCATACCGCTGACAAAGCTCCCGGCACTTCCACACGGCGGGAAAGCTTTTAATATCACACTGCCCCCCCCACCACGAATTGCAACAAAACACTCCACCTACTTTAACTCCAGCATATGGACCTGTCTTAACATCTGCCACAAGGTCACAACCATTATATTGCCCCACCGGACAGTAATAGCAATATCTAGCCTTTGTTAAATGCGGCTTTACAGATTCAGCCACGCGCCAAAGGTCGCTGTCTGGAGACACAACCCCAGTTTGGAAATTCCTACTGGTATATTTACCATCAGTTACCATACTGGCTACAGCCACACCCACAAGATCAGCTCTTTTCCTTCTCTTACCGTCTGGATAGCTGATTGCCAGAGAACTCATTATTCTACTCGCAGATTCCTTCACTGCCTCTTTGAATCTATCTGGGTCAGCAATGGCTACCTTCTTTGTCCCTCTCACCGCTATAGCCTTCAGCTTCTTAGCACCCATTACGCATCCAGCGTGGCTTCTTGATGCTGAATGGTAATAATCAATTACCGGGCAGGCAAATCTAACCAGGTTTTCACCGGCTTGACCGATTGAGAGCACACTTACATCGTCTCCCAACTCTTCCTTCAAGATATCCATTGTTTCCCAGCTATCCTTACCCCATATATGTTCGGCATTCCTTACCTCAGCTACGCCATCGTCTATCCACAGATAAACAGGCATATCAGATATACCTCTAACTACAACGGCTTCAAAACCGGCAAGTTTTAATCTGGGACCCCAAAATCCTCCAAAATTCCCTGTTCCAATAATTCCAGTTAGCGGTGACTTGGTAACTATCTGAGTCCGACCATTTGTTGGGGCAGACGTCCCACTCAATGTCCCTGGCGCAATTACTATTATGTTATCCGGGCTAAGGGCATCAACCCCGGGGCCAACCTCGTCATATAGAATTTTCATACCGAGACCAAGACCACCCAGGTAGTCCCGTGCTACTTTCTCATCCAGCTTTACCGACGAAGCCTGTTTTACTTGCAGGTTTACCTCAAGGACCTTACCAACATATCCTTTAGTCATGACTTTATCACCTCTCTAAAATCTATGATTATTATATTTTTAAACTAACTCCAATATCAACCGCTTACACACCAGACTTATCCCTAATCGACCCAATAAAGCAAAAGACTCAAAGCTACATCCATACTAGATGATAAACTGTTCAACCTTCCCTCCTTCGCTACTCACCATCTCCACCACCTATCTACCAGACAAATAGAAGCTGCCCTGCCAGACTGGGTAATTCAATTCAAACCAGAGATATCTTGCTTAACCGGCTACATAGGGGCAAGCCATAATTTATTGTTAGACCAATTACTTGCTTTCCATCTTGTATCATATAATTCTACAGGCTTCAAAAGCAAGGATTTGATGGTTTGATAGCAACAATTTGCACACAAACGTGTATTATCTGACCTGACAACCCAGCCTATTGACAAATTATAGAAATCAACTGGCTGTTTTTGTGTCTTTATTACTCATTAAATAAATGAACAGTATTCGTCACAACTGGCAAAACTAGTAGCGAATTGAGTCCGTTAAATGCTAGAATGGTTGCACTAAATAATCCAAGGGTATCATCATTGATAGTAGACTGTGAAATACTGGGTTACCCAACTAGCGAAAAGCACTGAAGTCTAAAAAGATAGGGGGGAGATGAGATTGCAAGAATATCAAATTGCGCTAAGACATCTCTAATATGTGATATTGATTTAATGGTTCGTATTATTGTTAAGATAAAGTTCTACAGAATATAGGAGGTACTATCAAATGTCTATATCTATTAATAAGGACAATATTAAACGCTTCATTGACGAAATTTGCTCCTACCCACCCAGGTATGCCGGGACAGAGGGAGAAATTAAGAGCCGTGAATATATTATTTCCGAAGGCAAAAAACTAGGGGTCAGCGTTGAAGTGGAAGAATTCGAATATCTACACTATTGGCCCATATCTTCTAAGCTGGAAATTATAGCACCTGTTGAGACTACTTTGGATAATCTCCTTTTGTGTTACTCAGGAAATGGTGTAGCCGAAGGAGACGTGGTATATGCCGGTTCCGGTACTAAGGAAGAGTTTGAGCTTTTAGATAAACAAGGAGTAGCTTTTAAGAACAAGATTGTGTTAGCGGGAACCATCGGCACTTCCACTACTTGTTCTCTAGCTCAACAATATGGTGCGAGTGGGGTTGTAATTCTTTCTGACGCACCAGACAATCTTTGTCGCGCAGGTGCCGCAGGAAACGGTGAAGCATGCCCATTCCCGGCAGTAGTAGTTCCTGTATCTGTTGGTAAAAGGCTTCTAACACTAATGAGTACCGGCCAACTCAAATTACGTATTACATCAAACGGCGAATTCTCAAAAAAGACTTCCGCCAACATTGTTATGACTATTCCTGGTACAACTATCCCCAATGAACAGATAGTCTTGAATGCCCATTACGATAGTCATAACTTAGGGAAACACGCCGCTGACAACGCTGCCGGGTGCGCATCAGTTATGGAGCTGGTACGCATCTTTAATGAAATGAAACCTAATCGTACTATCAAGGCTATCATGTTTGGAGTTGAGGAGCTTGGTTTCTGTGGCTCTTTCGCTTACGTAGATAGACATGCTAGTGAACTTCCAAATATTAAGACTGTTGTTACATTTGGCACGCTGGGAAACCCGTATGACTTCAAATTCGAGCTTATGGCTACTCAAGAAATTCGTTCATTCGCCTTAAACATAGTTAAAGAATTAGGGTACGATGTTAAATGTGATACTGAACCTACTCCAGTTTGTGACCATTTTCCTTTCCAAGTTAGAGGTGCCACCCCTGTTGTGTGGCTCATGGGAAATCTGAGTATTTTCTATCATACAGCAAAGGACGACCCGGAAACCATAGATTACGATAAGTTAAAGTCGCTATTAGATATTGAAGGGCAAATTGCTTATGAGCTAGCTAACCAAAAACAATTACCTTTTTGATAAAGCACTATGTCGTAACTACATTCCACACGCATGGGAACAAGCCATAAATGGAGTGTGAGGAGGTTGTAAAATGCAAAGCAGTGAGCGAATAGTGAGAGCCAAGAAAAAAGCTCACGAGTATGAAAGGGATTACGGTGGGTGCGCGCAAAGTGTTTTAGGGGCTCTCCAAGAGGAATTTGGGATTGGGAATAAAGACTCGTTTAAAGCCGCCAGTGTGCTTACTGGAGGGATTGCACGGCAGGGAGAGACCTGTGGTGCTATTATTGGTGCCCTTTCTGCGTTGGGGTTAGTGAGTGGTCGAGAGAGAATCGAAGATATTGACACTTACAAAACAGCAATAGAATCCGCCGCAGGGCTATACACCAGGTTTAAAGAAGAACTGAAGAACCAGTTTGGCTTTAAGGGTGAGTTGGAAAGTACTTTGTGCCGACATATTCAAGAGATGGTTTTTGGCAGGTCTTTTAATCTAACAAATAAGGAAGGCTTCCAGGAGTTCTTAGCTGCTGGTTGTCATAGCGACACTGGTTGCCCCAGGGTGTGTGGAATAGCTGCTCAAGTTGGTGCCAGCGAAATATCAAAACTTGTTTAAGCATAGCAGTAGAATGTGAGCCAGGATTTCCTCAATAATAATTATCGTTAAATTTTAGACGTTAATAAGGCAAACAATTCGGACAGCTATGCAATGACACTACTGATTGATCTTTCCCTCAGTAGCATTGTGCCTCCCTCTATTTCTCAATTTCAAGTTTATCTAACAGTGAATCAGGGGGATTGCCGGTTGCCAGGTCCCAACCCATAGCTTGATAGTAACGATCCTTAAGTTCTTCAATGGGGACAACAGCCCCCTTGGTAGGCCCGTCTGGCTTTGGCTCTCTCAATAACCTCGCTGGTAAGGTATCATCTTCCCGGGTAATACCCTCACGCATGTTAAAGAGCCGTTCCTGGCACATTATCCTGACGCCCGTCTCCCTAAGGTCATCAGCAGACCATGACTCACCCGATAGAGAGGTTAGGGTCTCGGCGAGTATTTTCTCATTATACACTTGCCGGGCAAATGCGCAGAGAATAAAAGAATCCAGAACCATTTGCTGTATAGCCGCTTTCTTAACATATTCGCCCTTCCCCTCAATATCCAACCGGGTTCCATCAAATATCTCCTGCCTCGCCGGTAATCCATAGCTATGATGGCAACCACCCCGGTTATCGATGGCAAATTGCAACGCCTGTCCATTCAAACCCCGACACTCATAACCACCGAGCTCCATCCCCTTCACGTGCATGGCAAAGGCTTCAGAACCCTTAATCTGTTCGGATAACCTCTTGGTACCTTTGGCTAATTCTTTGCCAAACCCTTCCTGCCTGACTATCTTTCTTAACATGGCAATCATTGCCTGGTCATTACCAAATTGAAGTTCAATTCCATCAGTTTCCTCTATGCTTAGCAGCCCTCTCTCAAAACATTCCATGGCAAAGCCGATGGTTATTCCTGCAGTCATAGTATCGATCCCGAATTCATCGCATATTTGGCTGGCAGCTATAATTGCTTCCATCTTATCAACCCCACAAGTTGAGCCGAAGGCATAGATTGTTTCCCACTCGATATCAGAGCGAGCTCCTTTGTAGGCACCTGTTTTCACCTCTACCTCACGGCAACCAGGAGCAAGGCAATACGGACCACAAGCTCGGTTCTCCTCGGGCCACCCCATTGGTGCAGTTGGCTTGTTTATTGCTCGCCAACCCAGAAACTGACCTGTCTGCCAGTTTCTGGTAGGCAGGATTCCCATTTCATTCAGCGTGTCAAGGTCGGTAGCTGTTTCGTATCGGCGCCACATATCTGCCCATGCCTTTAAATCTGTCCTTACCAGTTGAGTAATCTCTCTCTTCACTCCATCAAATCTTTTCTCATCACAAATCTCTACCTTACCATCACCAGCAACCACTATCCCCTTCAGCATCTTGGAGCACATAACACAGCCCGCTCCCCCTCGACCAAAACAGCGATAGAGAGAACCATCACAAAAAATACCAGCGTAAGTGATCAGTTGTTCCCCTGCTGGACCGATAGCTGCCGTTGCCGCCTTCCCTGGTGATAAACCCTCAAGCATAGTTCGCTGAGCTTCGGCTGTTTCCACCCCCCACAAATGAGTAGCATCTTGGAACTTGACTTCGTTATTGTTTATCACAATATAGACAGGAGAGTCGGCGATTCCTCTGATATCAATAGCCCAAAAACCTGCCTTCCTCATTTGGTGGGCAAATATGCCACTGGAGATTGTGTGCAGGTAAATACCAGTCAATGGTGATTTGGTGTTAAGATTCGTTTTTGAAGAAAAGTAGAAATTGGTGCCGCTAGCCGGGCCAGCAGTAAAAATAAGATGGTTTTCTTCACTCAAAGGGTCAACTTTGGGGGGCACCAATCTATATAGCAGGTAGGCTCCTAAACCTCTCCCTCCCATGTACTGCCTGATTACCTTACTGGGAATCTCTTCAACATTATAAGACCTGCTGGATAAGTCTATGCTCAATAATCTAGCTTCCATTGATAGCCTCCTTACTTAATTTATGTTTAGATGCTGACTACTTCGCTGTCACCGAAAACATTATGTCAAGTATAATGATACCCGTCTTGTTAAGACACCCAGCCTCCCTGGTAATCCTAATATCCGCAATATAAGCCTTAACTCTTGCCTATTCTAAACATCTTTGTCCCGCATACGGGACATACGCCTTGAGTTGCCGGCTTACCATTCTTCATAGTTATGCTCCTGGCATCTTTCATTTCTCTTTTAGCACGACATTTCACACAGTATGCTTGCATCAGTTTAGCCTTTCCTTTTTGATTATGAACGATAAACTATTCGTCACTATAATGTCAATAGCCTAACAGTCACACAAACTCAATAAGGGAACAACAGAAACGAGGGATAGTCAGTCTCGACTTCCCCATAAAAATATAGAGCAGCCGAGGGTCACTACGGCAAAAGCAGCACCAACAATGGTGAAACTGGTGGAGAAACCAAGCCGGTCAATGAGGTAACCCATTACTGGCATCATTAGGCCGGGCACTCCCCTGCTACCAAAGTAGTAGATACCAAGTATCGTCGAGCGGTTGCGCTCCGAAGCCTGGCTGATGACGTAAGCTTCTGTAACCGGCATGCGAATATACATAACCACACCGATGGCAAGAAGGAAAACAGAGAGACTCCAGCCGAAGGACGCCACGTTCAGCAGATAAATGATAGGTCCGGCAATAAGGCTCATCGCCAGCATTACCGGCACCCTCCCTAATCGGTCGGAGAGGTACCCGCCTAAAGGACCCGCCCATAACCCGGCAGAGTAGACAAGCGCTAATAAGGCGGCGGCCGCTTCCTCACCAACGCCAAAGTAGTCGACGAGGAACAATGGAATGAACGATATTACGGAGACAATTAAGATCTGGCCGGCTATGCTTAGAGTAAGAAACGATATCAGACGGCGCGAACGGCCTGGAACGGGGAGTGCTTCAGTATGACTTTCGGGCATCCCCGACTTAGCTTTCCTGCCATATCCCCGGCGGCCCAGAAATATATAAAATGCGATTCCAAATAAAATAGTGGGGACAGCTAACCAGATGTATGAGCCGCGCCAGCCCAGTTCGTTGGCAATAGCAACAGCGATTAACGGGGCTAAGAAGTAGCTGGCGGAACCACCTATCTGGTGGATACCCAGCGCCCGGCCACTGTTCTTTGGGTCAACTAATGATGAGATCAGTGGAGCGGAGGCGGGATGGTAGCCGCCACCCATCACCCCCAACAATACTAAGAAGACAACCATCATAATATAGGTTGATGAAAGACCGACCATCAGTCCGAACAGTGCCACACCAGAGATGCCTATGCTGATTAGTATGCGAGGACCAATACGGTCGGCTAGCCACCCCGCCGGTAGCTGGCTAATGCCATATGACAGAGTGAAGGCTGAGACCACCCAACCTGCCTGAGTGTAATCAAGAGCAAATTCGTCACGGATGAATGGTAGAAGCGGTATCAGTAGTGCAGCTAGCAGGTGATGCCCGAAGTGTGCCACCACAAAGATAGGCAACATTCCTGAAAAATATGAACGAAAACTGGATTTTTTAATAATAGTTTCTCTTCAATACGGCTTTGTCGCTTTCAACGAATATCATACTGTATGATATTATACTACCTAGGATTTCCCATTGTACATCATCTTCCAGGTCAAGATAACCAATCAGTTGGCAAATTCGTTATAAATCCCTTGATTCAGTCGCCTGGTCAGACCAAAAATAATAAATCATTCCGGTTTGAATGTCTAGAAGGTAACAATCTGACGTTTTGTTACTCTTCAGATAGACGAGGGCAAGCACCAATGGTATCCGATACTCTTGAACAAGCAAGTGCCCAATTCGTAGTAATACCGAATTGGGGCGTCCTATATCCTAGTTGACTGATCTCATAGACATATGGGCTTACGTTGCCATATAATTACCACCAGTACTAGTTAAGATTACAGGAGGATATCATGGCAAAGAAACTCTACCGCAATAGAACTGATCGGAAGATATGGGGGGTATGTGGTGGGCTGGCAAAGTACTTCGACATCGATCCGGTTATTGTTAGGGTAATTGCCGTCGTATCGATATTTGTTACAGGGGTAAGTATCATAGCCTATATAGTCATGGCGATCGTAGTTCCACTGGAAAACTCTGAGGTTACCACACCCAAAGATGAAATGAAATAAGATATGTAGTGTGTACTTCTATTGTAACAATATAGCGTTCTAAAACGTCCAATAAACAGATTTCTTTTTAAGGATAGACAAATTGTCTCCCCAAAGCCGTAACTACATTCTGTTGATGCATTACTCTGAGACAGACTGGTAATGTATACTAACCGATAAAACGTAGCAAAGCTTCCCATCCCCAACTACCAGTCAGAACCATGACTACATTTAATATGGCTTTGCCAAAGAAGCATGCCAGCAAGAACTTCCACATAGGGAAGCGTAGGGCACCGGCCACTACACCGACTATATCAAAAGGGAGAAAAGGAATATAGTCACAAATCCCCTTTTCTTCATCCACCCCTCTGCCCTGAGAAACATCTTTTTACGATAGGTAAGCCCACGACCACTATAGCCTAATATATATCCAGTTATTTCACCTACAGTCCCCCCTACAGCACTGACCAGCCCCACCAGAATCGGGTTGAAAGCAGTGCCAAGGGCGATGATTAAGAGGAAACCAGGTGTAGGCAAAATAATAGTGGCAGTGGATACCAGTCCGATAAGGAAGACACCCGGATAGCCATAATTTTCAAATTCCTTTATCTTATCCGGGTTGCTTTGGAAGAAAAGGAAAAGGACAACAGTAATTGCAACAACCAGAAGCAATATTGACAACGATATGGCTTTCTTCTTTGGCCAATTCTCTTTCCCAACTTCACCCTGCTGGGAACCATTCATGATAGTTGATCTTCCATAGTAGAACTTAGAGTCATATTAGTGCCCTATGTGCTGTTTGTCAAAGACTTCTGGGGAACTTATAGGTGTATTGACAAACCCGGCTTATCTGTTTAGAGTGTGAACTAACAAGCTTTGCTATAAATGCTGGTGACTCACAGGGGAGGCTACATGGCAAAAGATTCACGAGCTTACCCACTGGTCGAAGCGCTGATAAAGCGTTCTCGCCTGTCGTGGTACTGGGCAATCGGTGTAGTTGCTGCTGGGCTACTCCTGTTGCTAATCCTGGCAGCGTACCTCGATGGCATAATCACCAATCTGTCAGGGTGGACATTCTGGCAGAACTATCTGGATGGACTGCTCCTAATAGTCTATATCTTAGTGGTGCACCTCTTCATGTGGCGATTACGTAATCGGGCCATCCAGGCCTTCAGACCGCTACTGGCCCTGGATGACGATACCTTCGACCATCTGACGGCAGAAGTCTCCGCACCAAAGCGCCGCTGGGAATGGACTTCCATGCTCATAGGAGTTGGCTTAGCAGTTGTTCTGGGCCAACCCTGGAACCTGGGATGGGGGACCGGCGAACTCTGGCTAAGCGTGTACCTGGTGATTACGGGCGCATTGATGAACGCTCTGTTGGTCTGGCTGATTTATGATACCTTGACTGGCGTGGTGCGCATCGCTCGGCTGAGCAGTCGGGACCTGAAGCTCGATATATTCTTTGACACCGAATTGCTGGTGCCCATCGCCCGCTGGGGACTTGGTATTTCACTTGGGTGGGTCGGCGGCATCAGCCTGAGCCTGGTCTTCCAAACCCAGGAGAGCCTGCTGCGATGGCAAAGCATCACCATGTACTCAATTCTGGTTAGCGTAACGGTGCTGGGGTTCCTTCTATCTATGTGGAGCACGCGTAACACAATCGTCAGTGTCAAGAAACGTGAGCTGGCTCTAGCACAGAAACACCTGGCAGTTGCCTCACGTGAACTGAAAGAACGCACCGCTCAGGGTCGGTTTGAGGGGATGGAAGGGCTCTCCTCTACTATTACCTCGTGGGCAACTTACCGGGGACTAGTTCGGGAGACCCCAACGTGGCCGTTCAATATGAATATCATCCGCAGACTGATAGCGTCCACCATAGTCCCCATAGTCGTCTACTTGGTAAAGATTATCTCTGGTCTGGGATTTCGCCTGTAGACTGGCTGGCATGTTGTTGATATGGAGAAATCTCAGTTAGCAATGGGGTAACTGCCGGGGAGAATAAATGTCGAAGTTTCGGTTCTATCTATCCGTTTCTGTCACAATCGTATTACTGTTAGTCACTTATGTGGCTGCAGGTTGCACTTCAGTACCTGAGCCAAATGAACCGGATATCACCGGCTTTATCACTACGATTAGTACAATTGGGGAAAAGGACACGCTTAGTCAGATTCTAGTAGAGTCATATGCTGATAAGTTAGTCGATAAATACATGGTCACTATAAACGATGAAACACTGATTTTCGAGCAAAAGGGAAAGGAGCGACACCAGGTCACCTTCAAGTCCCTCGGAACCAAGCAACAGGTACAGATATGGTTTTTGGGGCCAATAATGGAATCCTTCCCCACGCAGGGAACCGCCCAACAGGTTATGATTACTGCGTCCACTAAGCCCACCCACCTTCAACTCGCAGAGTACTGGGCGCCAGTATGGTGGCAGGATACCGATGTTGACAATTTTCGTGCTGACTACATAACCAACTTTGATTTTGACGGTGACTGGAACCCCCTTAACAACTGGAACAACTTGCCACAGTTCAAGCTTAAGTCCTATGTCTATTACTG
>SDBV01004017.1_pt1 | contig 21322 bp, 16 predicted proteins | sample 2277081 | NCBI WGS metagenome assembly SDBV01 (sample SAMN10402039, study PRJNA504765) | marine sediment metagenome | isolation source: marine sediment core GS10_PC15, 223 cmbsf | place: Arctic Ocean: Southern Knipovich Ridge | collected 2010 | reverse complement strand
TCTGCAGGGTCTATCGGGGTGAAGATCCCAAGAGCCTTTACGCACCCCATTCTCTTGTCTTCTACAAGACAAGGGTAGATGACTTTCTGCAACAAGGAATCCCGATCAGTCACTCCGTGATAGCGCACCTCAAGATATATCATTGTCCGTCCTCCTCCGTACTGTATTCACCCAAGGGATTCGCGGTCGATTGTGTCAAACTCAGCGGCATCAAATGATCTGGCCTCCGATAGGACCTCCTCATTTACCCCGCAATTACACTCAAGACTTTCCGTCCGGAATCATCGCGGTGCAGGCTATTTCGACCAGCAGATGCGGGCGAACCAGTTCCTTTACTCCTATCCATGCGGTGGCATGCGGATTGTCGCGTGGAAAGTACTTTGGCCATATCTTGAATGCCTCTTCAGTGTCACGCGCCAAATGGACAAAGAACACTGTCGAACTTACCATGTTTTCCATGGAACTGCCTGCACTCTCCAAAGACCATTTCACTTCTTCGAGAATGTTTGTGAGTTGTTCTCCGAAAGTTGCGCCGGTCCCATTGGCCAGCGCTATAAAGATCCAATTACCTGCTTTGACGGGAGGGACGAATGAAAACAATGATGAAACCTGTGGAAATGGCGCAGCCCCTTCTTCAAATCGTATGCATTCCTTCTTCATCTGATACCTCCTAAGGTGATACTTCCACCAGCAGTGTATGAAAGGCCGCAACAGAAGTCAACACCCTCTTCTGAGACATCCACACCCTTCATCGAAAACTCTCAGAATCCTTCACGACATCTCTGACCAATACACTATCCTTGATTGACCTGCCCCCAAACAGCGTGCCACCTATAATGTTAGGATTTCCGGTATTCCAGCCGACTGGATAACCACTGGAGCCGGCGGCTGGTAGCCCTTGGCCGAGGGTGGCCGGTGTCCGGAGAAAGGTCCGCCCGATGCCACGCTTGGCTCCCGTGCGTGACAGAGCATTGCAACAAAGGAACCATTGTTGCGACGCCGTAGCCGGCTAGCTACGGCATTTTCATATCCAGGGCAACCCGGGGATCGAGCCAGCCGCGAAATCATCTTGGGGAATGTCTCTCGGCAACAAAGGTTCGTTTCTTCTAGCTGGGCCAAGCCTCAGCGCTGCCTGCCCGCTGGCCGCGGCCCAGTAGTTTCCGAACCGGTACGATGTTGTGCTATCATCCCGGTAGGTTAGCGAGGTCGCTGCCGCCGTCAGTTGACGCCGCTACGGAGGCTGTCCGTGAACGTGATACAGGTCGTGGCCGACACTCTGCACCAGGATCACCTCCGCTCCTTGGCAACGACAGCGCCGGAACGCCCTCGTTGGTCGTCCTGGCGGCACGGTCCTGTCCGTTTCGACCGGCCCCACATCGCTTCGTTCCCGACGATGCCTGCCCGAGCCGACTACTTCACAGGGCGGCGCCTCGTGACAAGGCCGACGAAACCGCGTCTGTGGCTGACGGCCAGCACAATGAAATCGGTGGGGGGACGAAGTGACAGACGGTAGAGCAGACCTGTTCATCCGGGGCGGCAATGTGATCACGATGGACCCTGACAGGCCGCGTGCACAATCGCTGGCCCTCAAGTTCGGCCGCATCCTGGCGGTGGGTGCCGACGGCGATCTGGAGTCCCTGGTCGGACCGGAGACGCGAGTCATTGACGCCCGGGGGCAGACCATTATCCCTGGTCTGAACGACGCACACTGCCATGTCCTGCCGACAGCGCGCTCCAGCTTGCTGGTGGACTGCGGCCCGGAGGTGGTATCGTCGATCGACGAGATCAAAGGGCTGGTCACCGAGAGGGCCGGCAATACCGCCCGAGGCGATTGGGTAGTCGGCTTCGGCTATGATGATACCAAGATGGTTGAGGACTGGTTCCTCAATCGTCGGGACCTGGATGCGGCGGCACCAGATCACCCGGTGTGGATCAGGCACGTCGCCGGCCACATGTCGACCACCAACAGCCTGGGCCTGAAACTCGCCGGCCTGGACAGGGAGTCGGCCGATCCTGTCGGCGGCCGCTACGGTCGCGACCCGGCCACCGGCGAGCTGGACGGTGTCATCTACGAGACCGCCATGAGACGGTTCTTCACGGGCCAGAAACCACTGATGACCGGCCCAACGGCGGAGGAAGACCGGCAGGCGCTGGCCCGGGTCTGCCAAAAGGCGGCCAGCCTGGGCCTCACCAGCTTCACCGACGCCAACGTCGATCCGTTCGGCTTCCAGTCCTATCAGGCCGCCCTGGCTAGCGGTGACCTCACCATCCGCACCTATCTGCTGCACGGGGTGGACTCGCTTGACAGCCTGATTGCCAGCGGGTTGCGTACCGGCCTCGGCAACGATATGCTCCGCGTGGGGGCGATCAAGATCGTCGGTGACGGCGCCATCGCCGGACGAACCGCCTACCTGAGCGAGCCCTACGAGGGAACGACCGACGACTACGGCATACTGGCGGTCGATCCGGAGGCCTTCGAGGAGCGCGTCATGGCGGCCCACCGGGCAGGCTTCCAGGTTGCCGTTCACGCCAATGGCGACCGCATCATCGACATGACCCTGGACGCCTATGAAAAGGCGCTGGCGGCACACCCCCGGGCGGACCATCGTCACCGGTTGGAGCACGGTACCGTCGTCAATCCGGATATCCTCACCCGCATGAAGGCGCTTGGCGTCGCCGTGCTTCCTTTCGGGTCGTACATTTACTACCACGCCGAAAAGATGCGCTTCTACGGCCCGGCACGCCTTTCCATGATGTTCGCTCACCGGTCTTTCCTGGACAACGGCATCATCGTCGGCGGAAGCTCCGACCACCAGTGCGCCCCGTGGCCGCCTCTGGCGGGAATCCAGTCCTGCGTCACCCGCAAGGGGCACACCGGCGAGACCCTGGGCCCGGAGCAGCGAGTTACGCCCGAGGAAGCCCTCTGGATATACACCGTGGGCAGCGCCCAGACGTCCTTCGAGGAGAACATAAAGGGCTCGCTGGAGGCCGGTAAGCTGGCGGATGTTGTCTTCCTCGGGGCCGACCCAACACGAGTGGACCAGGAGACGATCAAAGACATCCCCGTCCTGGCGACCATGGTGGGTGGCTGCTTCGTTTACGAAGCCTGACCTGCCGGCGGGAAGCCGTGCCGCCGTCGCAGTCAACTCAGCAAAGTGGAGGATGACGATGAAGAGCCCAAGAACCGAAGGACTCCTGCAGTGGGACCGAGAGCACATCGTCCACGGACGCTGGCCCGTTGGCGAGAACAACGGGTTGGCAATCGAGCGAACGCAGGGAATACGTTTTCAGGACACCGAGGGAAAATGGTACATTGATGGCGCCTCACAGTTGATATGTGTGAATCTGGGCTACGGGCAGCAGGAGATCATTGATGCCATCCGGGAAGAGCTGGAGAGAATGCAATACGGAATGCTGTTTCACGGGTTCGCCAACGTGGCCAGTATCGAGTGCGGTCGGAAGCTGGGCGAACTGCTGCCACCGGGACTGGATCACTTCAGTTTCACCACCGGAGGCTCGGAGAGTATTGACTCCGCCATCAAGCTGGCCCGCCTCTACTGGCATGCCAGGGGCAGCCACAAACGCAAGATAATCAGTCTGTATGACTCATACCATGGCATCACCAGCGCTGCGTTGAGCGCTACCGGCTCCGGGAAGGGCGCCTATGAGAGAGGCTTGGGCCCTGACATGGCCGGCTTCGTTCACATACCTTCCTGCTATTGCTATCGCTGCTCGCTCGGGCTGGAATACCCCGGCTGCGATGTCCGATGCGCCCGGCTTCTCGCCGAGGTCATCGAGAAGGAGGGCCCGGATCAGGTCGCCGCTTTCCTTGCCGAACCGGTGCTGGGCGTCGGTGGGATGATTGCCCCGGTGCCGGAGTACTGGCCGATGATAAGCAAGATCTGCAGGGAGTACGACGTCCTTCTCATGGCCGATGAGGTAATGACCGGCTTCGGCAGGACCGGGAAGATGTTCGCCATTGAGCACTGGGGTATCACACCCGACGTCATGGTTATGGCCAAGGGGATCACGGGTGCCTACCTGCCTTTCGGCGCGGTGGCTTTCAGCGGGAGCATTTGGGAGGCGATAAAGGGTAGGAACTTCGTCGCCTACACCTTTGCCGGGCACCCGGTATGTGCCGCGGCGGCGGTCAAGGCAATGGAAATATATCAACGTGATGGGATAGCGGAGAATGCGGCCGCCGTCGGCAAATATGCGCTGGAACGTCTACGGGCGGAGTTTGAGCCGCTGCCTTGCGTCGGGGGCGCCAACGGGCTGGGCCTCATGCTGGGCATAGAGATAGTAGTCGACAAACCTACCAAGAGGATGTTTGCCCCCGGTCTGGGCACGATGCAAGGGATACAGGACCGGGCGCTCGAGCGCGGGCTGTTCGTCCGCGTGTCCGGCATCGGTGGGACACCGAGTGACCGAGTGGTCTTCGCTCCTCCGCTGACGATAACGCCACGGGAGGTCGACGAAGCCCTGGACATCCTCTACCCCATCATCGCCGAGCTCAGCCCGGCCTAGACACCGGTTGCAAACACCGCCATTCGGGAGGGGGCGGCGTTATCCTGACGGCGTCACAGGGAAACGCCGTCTGACCTGCTCCTCGAGGATTAGCCCAACCATGGCGCTGGTTATGTGGGACAATCGAAGGATCATCCGCTCCATTAGCAGGCCATGCTGGCGACCTCACAGGACCATCCCACTTCCGTTGGCTTCCCCCAAACCACCTGCGACTGATTATCCACGAACCGGTTTCGCTAGCCGCCGCTGATCTTGATGGTGGCTCCCGTGATGTACTCTCCTTTGGCCGAAGCCAGAAAGACGGCAGCGTGGCCGATGTCCGAAGGAAGCCCGACCCGGCCGAACGGCGATGTCGGGTTCAGTTCACTGATCTCCTCAACGCCCCGCGTCGCCTGGGCCAACCGGCGGCCCATTTCAGTATCTACAAGGCCGGGGCGAATGACGTTGACGCGGATGCCATTGGGGAGTTCCTCTTGGGCAAGCGTCATCGCCAGCGCCTCTAGTCCAGCCTTGCCGACGTTATAGGGACCGCCATTGGCGCCGATCCTCTCGGCGGCCACCGACGAGATAAAGATGATGTCCCCCCGCGCCTGCTGGCGCATCACCGGCAGCACCGCTTGAGTGAAGTAGAACGGCCCGAAGACGTGGATCCTGACGACACGGCGCAGCTCCTCCGGGTCGGTATCAAACACCGAGTTGCCGCGCGAGGCGATACCGGCATTATTGACCAGAATGTCTATCCGGCCGAGGGCGGCAACCGCCTGCGCGACCGCCGCCTTTACTTCATCCTCATCCTCGACGCTGGCCCTGAACATCGCCGCCTTGCGCCCGAACGATTCGATCTCGGCGACCGTCTCCCTGGCGGCGTCCTCATCACGCCGGTAGACAATGGCGACGTCGGCGCCTGCTTCCGCCATGGCGACGGCAATCCCCTTGCCGATTCCGCGCCCGCCGCCGGTAATCAGCGCTGTCCTGCCTTCGAGTTCCATCTTGTCCCTCCCTTCTCTACTGCGGGTTTCCCGTATTAGCGCGCCAGGCGGCATCCCGGCTCTCGTTGCACTGTCCTCTATGGTAGATTCATGACATCTGGCTGTCAATGGGAGCAATACAATAAAGGAACGATTGTTGGGGCGGAAACGTTTCTGGCCGAACCCAGATTAGACTTCAAGAAGGGTGCAACAATACAACCCTATTGTTGCACCATCGAATCTAATCAGCAACGGCGCTTTCATAATCCAGAGCAATCCGGGAATCCAGCCGGCCGCGAAATCATTTTGGGAAGTCTCTCTCGGCAACAATCCTTCCTTTACTGCGGGCGCTCTGCGTCCTGACAGGTCGTGCACTGCCGCCGTTGAGCTTTGTGCTACAATGAGACCAGCGTGGTGAAGCTGGGGGAACGTCGGTAGCGTCGGTGGCTCGGAATGTGCGGAGGAGCTCAGTGGACGAAGGGCTGGCCAGAGCACAAGATATCGCCCAGAGAATAGTCGCCAACGTCGAGAAAGTCATCATCGGCAAGCGCGGGGCCGTCGAACTGGCCGTGATCGCCCTTATCAGTTCCGGGCACTTGCTGATCGAGGACGCTCCGGGCGTTGGCAAGACGATGCTCGCCCGCAGCCTGGCCAGGTCGGTGAACTGTACTTTCAAGCGGATCCAGTTCACTCCGGACATGCTGCCGGGGGACATCACCGGCGTCTCCGTCTTCAGCCAGAAGACAGGAGACTTCGAATTTCGCCCCGGCCCGGTGATTTCGCAGATCGTGCTTGCCGATGAGATAAACCGGGCGACTCCCAAGGTCCAGTCGGCTTTGCTCGAGTGCATGGAAGAAAGCCAGATCACGGTCGACGGAGTTACCCATCGGATGCCGGCTCCCTTCCATGTTCTGGCAACCCAGAACCCGATCGAGTACGAGGGGACCTTCCCGCTGCCGGAGACACAACTCGACCGCTTCGTCCTGCGCATCAGCCTCGGCTACCCGTCACAGGAAGACGAGATCAAGATCGTCGAGCAGCAGCAGTTCGCCCATCCGATCGAGACTGCCGAAGCCGTGGCCGATGGCGATGACCTGCTCGAACTCCAGACGAGGGTTCGGGACATCTACGTCGATGACATGGTGAAGCGGTACATTACGTCCTTGGTAGGGGCTACCCGCCATCACCCGACGATCTACCTCGGCGCTTCACCGCGGGGCTCACTGTCCCTCTTCCGGACTGCCCAGGCACTGGCACTGCTGCACGGTCGGGACTACGTGCTGCCCGATGACGTCAAAGCGTTGGCCGAGCCGGTCCTGGCGCACCGCCTGATAATCCGATTGACCGACGTTTCTCAGGACAAGAGCGGTAAGGCCAGCGTCGCTGAGATACTGGATAAGGTCACTGTGCCGGGGACGGTTGCCAGACCCTAGTGCGGGCGCGGCCCGCTTTGGTATTTCGCGCCCAAGTTGCCGCTTCGTTGGTGTGATGAAAGCACGCAGCATGGTCTTCCTGATACCGGCCATCCTCCTCGCCGTGGCGCTTCTGGCCGGTTCGGTACTGGTGTTGCGTATCTTCTTCCTATCGGCGCTGGTGCTGTTGGTGAGCTATCTGTGGACGGTGGTCGGCACTCGTGGCGTCGGTGCTGCTACCGAGACGCCCCCCGAACACTGCCAGGTTGGCGAGCGCTTCCGGCATGGGGTCACCGTCAGCAACGATAGCCGTATCCCCAAGCCCTGGCTCAGGGTGACCGAAGCCGGCGACTTGCCGGGACACCGGGGGAGCACCCTGATCACGCTGCCGCCGTGGTCATCTCAAGCTTGGGAATCGATGGTGCAGTGCCAGCGGCGCGGCCTCTATCACCTCGGCGAGGTGACGGTGACCGCCACCGACCCATTTGGCTTCTTCTCCAGGGAGAGCACCGCCGGCGAGCGCCATGAAATCCTCGTCTACCCGGCGACGGTCGATCTGCCCCTCTTCAAGGCGTCTTCATTCAACGACTTCGGTTTCGGCTCCGGCTACCAGTCGATCAGCTCCATCAGCCCGAACGCCTCTTCGGTGCGCGAGTTCGTCAGCGGCGACAGCCTCAATCACATCCATTGGCCGAGCGCGGCTCACACCGGCAAGCTTATGGTCAAGGTGTTCGATGCCGATCGTTCCCACAACAGTTCGAAGTCGGTCTGGATTATCCTCGACATGCATGCGCCGCCCCATCGTGGACATGGCGAAGAAGCCACTGAAGAGTATGCCGTAACCATCGCCGCCTCACTGGCGAGGAAGCACATGGACGGCGGGATGCGCGTTGGGCTGGCGATGGATGGCGACCAGCCCGTGGTGATTCCACCGGAGCGGGGAGAAGATCATCTGTGGCGGATACTCGAGGCGCTGGCCTTGGTGAAGGCCGCCGGTGAGACCTCGGTCAGCCAGCTTATCGCCGACTGTGCGGAGTACCTGCGCGGCGATTCGGCTGTCATTGTGGTTACCCCTTCCGTCACCGGCGGGCTGGTCGACGCGCTCCGGCAACTGCGCAATCGCGTGGACTCGGTCGTCACCGTTCTGCTCGACCCCGAGTCGTTCGGCGGGGAGGCCGGTGTTGCCACCGCGGCACGCAACTTGAGCACAACCGGTGTCCAGGTCTACGTTGTCCGGCAGGGGGACGAGTTGGCGCGGGCGCTCGACCACCGGGTGTCGATCCTGCACCCGAGGTACGTGTGAGGCGAGGAGAGGTGGCAGTGGCGCCTGGTAGTGAGGAGCGGAATGGTCGATCATCTCGCCTGGTCCGTTGGCTGCCCGCCTCGGCTTTCTGGCGGGCTGTCCGGCGGATCGGACTGGGCGAAAGACACGAATGGTTCAGCCTTCCGCTGGTCTGGCTGACCCTGTCGGTGGCCGTCTGGTCGATTGAGCAGGCCCAATGGATCCAGCCGCAGCCGTCGCTGTTAGCGGCTCTGGCGGCGGCCGTGCTCGCAGGACACGTGTTGGTCAGGACCGGGTGGCGGACCGCAGTTGTCTACATGGCAATGGCCGTTCTCGGACTGGGGGTCGTTGTTTGGCAGACGGTCGGCCTCTTCGTCGGCCCGGGGGTCGAGTCGGCGCTGACATTGTGGTGGCAGGCCATCGCCGGCCCCCCCAGTGAAGGTACCATATACTTTGCGATGTTTCTGGTGCTCATCACCTGGGTGTTCGGCTTTGCCGCCACCTGGTTCGTTCTACGCCGGCGCAACGCCTGGCCGGCGGTCGCCTTCGGTAGTCTTACGGTGCTCGTCAATCTGAGCAATCTGCACAGGGAGGACTACCTCTTTCTGCCGCTCTTCTTGCTGACGGCGCTGCTCCTTGTCGGGCAGGTCAATCTGGCAAAGCAGGGCGCCTGGTTCGGCCGGCACAGTGCCCGTTATTCTTACCGCGGGATGGCCTATCTCGCCGGCGCCGTTGTCTTCATCAGCCTGGTTACCGTGATCGCTGCCTGGCTCGTGCCCGCGCCGCCGGTCGAGCAGATCCAGCTGGCCGCGTTCGGCGGCGGTTCCAGGGACGGTGGCGGCTCATGGTACAACATCTTCGCCGGCGTCCAGGGCAAGTGGACGATTATCGACAGCGATCAGCAGTCGGAGATGCTATTCTCCGACCCGCTCAGCACCAGGTCCACCATCCAGTTCATTGTTACCGCCGACCGGGCCGCCTACTGGCGCACCCGGCGTTTTGACACTTACCATACCTGGGGATGGACCAGTGACGGCACCGTCAGCCATGACTCGTCGGACCTGCTGCCGCCGCCGGAGTCCGGCGACGCCGAGATGGTCGCCTACTCCGTTGAGACCCGGCTGAAAACGGACGTTGTCCTTACCCTCGGTGAGTTCGTCTCTGCCAGCCTGCCGGTCAAAGTCATTGCGTTCGGCGGCGAGGGTGTCGGAGACATCGACGGTCGAGCCACGGGGACCGATGAAGCCAGCGACGGGCCTGACATGATTACCACCGGCGACGTGATCGCCGTGGTGACGACACGCTTCATGAGGCCTTATCAGCGCTACACGGTAACGGCCCGTATTAACCTGCCGACGGCCGAGGAACTGTCCCAGGCCGGCGACAAGTACCCCGAGGAAATCCTCGACCGCTATCTGCAACTGCCGCCGGACCTGCCGCAACGCGTTCTCACGCTGGCCGCTGACCTGACCGACAACGTCGAGACCGACTACGACAAGGTGCTGGCGATCAAGGAGCACGTCCTCGGGCTCAGCTACAATATCGAGGCCGAACCCACGCCCGAGGACACCGACGCCGTCGACTACTTTCTGTTCGAGTCCCGTGAAGGCGTCTGCACCGAATTCGCCTCGGCGCTGGCGGTGATGCTGCGTGTCGTTGGCGTCCCCACCAGGTTTACCACCGGCTATCTCGTGGGGGACTACCAAGAGGAGACCGGGAGCTACATACTCCGCGTCAGTGACTACCACGCCCGGACTGAGGTGTATTTCCCCGAATACGGCTGGATCGAGTTCGCCGCCACCCCCGTCGGCGGTAGCATTGGCACCGTCGTTGCCGACTCCGTCGGAGATTCAATCGGAATCTCCGACCCTGGACTGATGCCCGTGGAGAACATCCCGTTCGGTCCCAACTTCGAGACTTTGGCGAGACCGCGAGAGGCTACCAGTCACCGCTCACCATCAGGTCCCAAGTTCTATGTCTACCTCGTTGTCGTTGGGGTGCTTGCGGCAGTGGTGCTTGCCGCCAGGTCTGGCTATTCAATGTGGGTGGTGAGCTTGAAGCGGGTCAGCGACCCAATCGAAGCCTACGAGCGAATGTGCCGCCTGGCTTCCTGGGGGAAGGCGGGGCCGATGGCCCAGGAGACGCCGCTGGAGTACTGTGCCCGCCTGGCGCTGGCGCTGCCACAGCGAGCCGCTTCAATCGAAACCATCGGCCAAGCGTACATCGAGACTCAATTCAGTACCCGCCGTCAACTGGGACGGTTGGAAAAGGGCCGGCTGCAGAACGCCTGGGTGAACCTCGTGCCTGACCTGTTGAGGGGCCTGCCACGCCTGTGGCGAGAATCGGACTGACGTTGGCGCCGCCAGTATCGGCGACGGTCCGCTGACGGAGCTTGGCACGACACCGCACGAGTGGGACTTCCCGGCCACAGTCAATGGCGGCGGGCTTGAAACCACAGTCTCCGAATCCGTTGACGGTTTCGGATGGACCCTCCGGCGGGCTCACCGGCTACGTGGGGCGGTTGGCGACGGCCTTGTCATCGGACAGCGCCGGACCCGGCATCGCCGAACGCTCGGCGATCAGCACCCATCTCGTATCGCGAAGGCGTTCCGCTACCACTTGCACCAGTTGGACGAGTATCTTGTAGCCGGCGTCGGTACCATCCTCAAGGAACTGCCTCAGATCGGGGCCGGAGAAGGCGAGTACTCTGGTTGCCGAGAGGCATACCGCCGTCAGCGTATAGATGTGGGGCGGCACGACGGCGGACCAGCCGAGTACCTCGTGCGGGACGACGGTATCGACCGTAATCCTTCTCATAGGCGTCGACTGCCCAAGCTCTTTGGCAGGCGTCATCTGCAAGGCTATCTTGCCTTCCTCAACCACGTAGAAGCTCGCGGCGACGTCACCGGCGACAAAAAGCGTGCTGCCGGCCTGATGCTCCTCCGGTACCGCCATCGCGCCGATGCCTTCCAGTTGGGAGCGCCCCAACGTTGAGAAGACGCCGCACTCCTTCAGTATCGCCGCTATCGCCATCACTTCCTCCATTTCCTCATCCGCCAGACCTTGGTGGCCAGCCGAGTGGTCACTCCGAAGAGCATCGCCAGCGCGCCGGCGACGACAGCGACGATGCCAACCGGGGCAAGGACTATGGTGGCGATCAGGTACGCCCCTCCGAGGATGCCGGCGCCACCGAGTAGCATGCTGCCATCGTAGAGCTCATCCGATTTCTCGCGGACGGTTTCGGCCCCGGGGTCGATCTCGGCGAAGATTGGAGACCGCGAGCCGGCTCGCGCCGGCGTCAGTTCAGAGAACCGGATTATGCTGGTGGCGGCGTCACCCGGCCGGGCGTACCGGGCGATGGCGGCGACACTGCGGTCGGACATCCCCACCAGCGTGTCGGCCAGGTTACTCAGCAGGACGACGGGCGTTGCCGGCATGTCCTCCGCGAGCGCCTGGGCGGTATCGAACCCGCTGACGCGTGAGAGCGCCGTGGCATTCAGTCCGATGACGTAGGGGAGGTCGCTGTCGACAAGGACGATATCCGGCTTGAGGCCATCAACCAGCCCGAGTGTTTGGACGGCGTTTCTTGCCTCACCGACAACGACCACCCCCGGCTCCTCCTCGACCATGTCCGCCAGCAGACCGAGCGTCCTGGCGTGTTCTGAGGCGACTACGACTCTCATGATACTTCCTTCTCCTTGCGGCCGAACCGGTTGTGCCGCAGACCTGCGACAAGAGGGGATATCCCTCGGCCGACTACCTCCTCCTCGTGTTCGATGTTTGACGGAGGATGTGCTATCCTTACGAGAGAGCATAGCAGTCTTGCGCGACTTCGGCATCGCAAGGAAGTGCCAATGAGGCTGGTGGGAAGTGGCTATTCTTACTGGCAACTAGTACGCACTGATGGTTACGTACTACTACCTGTTGAAGGGATGCGTCGGGTCGCCGGTCACTTGGTGGGGCGTAGACAATGGATGGTGGAGTGATTCGCATCATCGTCGCTGACGACCACGCGCTGATGCGAGCCGGGACGAGGGACCGCCTCAGAAGGGAACCCGATTTCGAAGTCGTCGATACCGCGGAGGACGGGTGGCAGGCCATCGAACTGATCGGCCGCCTCAAACCGGACGTGGCCGTCCTCGACATCCGGCTTCCCAAGCTCAACGGGATCGCGGTCGTGCGGCGGATGCGGGAGGTTTCCCCCAACACACGGGCGCTGATGTTGACCGCCTATGACGACGATGACTACATCATTGCCCTGATGGAGCTGGGTACTGCGGGCTACCTTCTGAAGACGGTGCAGCCGGACGAACTCGCCGATGCGGTGCGGCGGGTGCACCGCGGTGAGAACGTCCTCGACCGTGCGATCGCCACCAAGGTGGCCCGTCTCTGGGCGCGTCACCGGATTGAGTCCGGTACCGGCCCGCAGGGGCGGCTGACGCCGCGGGAACTGCAAGTCCTGAAACGGGTCGCCGAGGGGCTGCGGAACCAGGACATCGCCACCGAACTGCAAGTCAGCACCCATACCGTGGCGCGGCACCTCAGCAGCATCTACGAGAAGCTGGACGTCACCTCGCGCACCCAAGCGGTTCGCTACGCGTTGAGCCATCACCTCGTCGATGAAGAAGTTCAGGAGTCGGACGACCGGTCCTAACTGCCCGCCACCCGGTGGGCCAGTCATCCCCGGCGCGGCCGTCCGCCGCCTTCCGGCCACACGGACCACTCGTTTGGGGTAGCCATTTCCGGCTAGGGAAGCAGGTGGAAATGGCTCTGCGGACCCGTTACCAGGATGAAGGTCAGCAGGACGAGGAATCCCGCCATTACCGCCAGGCCGAAGTAAGGGACCAGCGTAATGCGCTCACGCTGTGGCGGCACGTCCTTGGGGATGCGGACCAACTGGTACCAGACGCGGATGTAGAGCGCCCAGATCAGGATTATGGCGAACAAGTAGGCAAGGAAGAGTAGCCCCGGCATGCCCCCCGGGATACGGAATTGGCTGACCGGCGCGCTGCTGTTCTCGCCGAGGCGGGTGGCTGCCTCCGGACCGAAGGCGATGTCGCCGTACATTCTGGGAAGATGCAGGCCGACTTCGGTCTCGTAGCCGGCTTCGACGCTGTCGCTGACCACCAGCGTCTTGACTGCTTCGACCTGTCCGTAGCTGGCGACCAGTTCCAGTTCCCCGGTGTCACCGATGGTGACTTCGTCTGATGCCAGGCCGCTGCGGTCGGTCACCGCCCGACCGATTTCCATCATCGAGGAGACGAAGAAATCGGTCTTCTGGGAGAATATCACGGTGGCGTTGGCCAGCGGCTCGAGGTCACTGCCGAGGAGAACCGCCTCGACGACGAACGGTTCGCCGGGGCGGGCCTCGTCGGGCACGGTCAGTTGGATGCTGCCGCCGGAGTCGCCAGATCCCGCGCCGGCGGCCACGGGTTCGCCGCCCAGGGAGGCGATGAAGGTCAGCGTCTGCCAGATTTCGTCCGCGGTGAGAGAAGACTCGAAGGCCGGCATCCCGCCGGCGGCGCCGGCGCTGGTTTTCCAGAAGTAGTAGTCGGAGCGCTCCTCGAGCTGAGCCGGAGACTCAGCGCTCGCGAAATTAGCGGCGGCGATGCCGCCTCCGCCGGGCGCGTGGCATCCCTGGCAGCGACTCTTGTAGACCGCTTCTCCGGCGGTCAGCGCGGTTTCGTCGTCCCAGGCGAACGGGTTGTCCAGGCCGGCGTAGGGGGCAGGTACTTCTTCATCGGGGCCATCCTGGGCGAGGACGGCGGTGGACAGGGTAAGGGCGATGACGAGGGCGAGGGCGAGGGCGATTGGCGCCTTCATTGCTCGACTCCGGATTCGGCCTCGCGCTCCTCGGCTTCTTCGGCGAGCTCGGCGGTGGGAACGATCGGCATCACCTTACCGGCCAGCGTAAGGATCAGCAGGAAGCCGGCGAAACCGGCGGCAGTTATCGACCACTCGATCCAGGTGGGCGTGTAGTTGCCGTATTCGAAGGGCATAAGCGGTACCTGGAGGCTGGGGACGATGATGACGAACCGCTTGACCCACATTCCGATGTTGACGAGGAGGCCGGCGAGGACGATTCTGGGGATAGTCGGGCCCTTCTGAACCAGGACGAGGACAAGCGGTATGATCAGGCCGACGAAGGCGAATGTCCAGAACCAGGGAGCGTTTTGTCCGCCGAGCAGCAGGCTGAGCAGGTGGCCTTCTTCAACGCGAAGCTTGTAGCCGACGGTCAGGTACTCGGTGATGACGAAGTAGAAGTAGGCGAAACCCATCACCATCAGCAGGTAGCTCATGTACTTGAAGTGCTTGACAGTGAGGTACTCTTCGAGGTGGAAGAACCTGCGGAAGATGTACATGGCAACGAGCACGGCCCCGATGCCGGAGAAGAGCGCCCCGATGACGAAATTGGAGGCGAGAATCGTGCTGTCCCAACCGGGGCGAAGCGTTGACGCGAAGACGAAGGAAACGACGGTGTGCACCGAGATCGCGATCGGGATGATCGCTACCGTCATGATGCGGTTCGCCTTGGCCAGGCGGCGGACCTGCTCCGGGGTGTTCTGCCAGCCAAGGGCGAGGATGGTGAAGATCCGGTGCCTGACCAGCGAAGTCCGTCTTGCCAGCCGGTCCCGCATCAGGGCGAAGTCCGGGATGATCGGCAGATAGAGGTAGGTTATGCTGCCGACCAGGTAGGTAATGACGCCGACGACATCCCAGATGAGCGGTGACTGGAAGCGGCCGAAGGCGATCAGGTTCAGCATCCGGTCCGGGCGGCCGAGATCGATGATGATCATCAGGGCGCCGACGAGCAGGGCGGCGAAGGTGATGAGTTCGCCGATGCGGGAGATCGGCGTTCGCCAGCCGGCATTAGTCAGGCGCAGTATCGCCGATATCAGCGCGCCGACGTGGCTGATGCCGATGAAGAAGACGAAATTGATGATGTAGAAACCCCAGGAGACCTGGTCCCGCATGCCGGTGCCGATCAGGCCAAACCTGAACTGGACGATGTAGGCGTACAACCCCCAGGTGACAATGGCGACGAGGATACCGACCAGAATGTAGTAGCCGCGGGTCGTGTGGACCAGCGGATTGAGGGTGACCCGCTCAAGGCGCTGGACGTATGTTTCGGCGGCTCGAGCTCTCACCTACTTATCTTTCCCCCACGGAAATACATCCAGTTTGTAATCATAGCCGTCACCGCCCCAGGCCCATTGCGGCGGCTGGAACGGGCGTTTGTCATCGGGCAGGCGGCCGAAATCCTGGCCGTGGCCGGGGAGGAACCAGACACGCGGCTGCGTCCCGAGGTCCTCCTTGTACCGGTAGGCGTTGCCCTGGTCCAGGAAAGTCGACAGGCGGACGACGTCGACGCCGTTAGTCGCCTTGTCTTCAGTCAGATCTCCCATGTAGAGTGCCTTCATCGGACAGCCGGTGACGCAGTAGGGCAGAGAGCCCTTCCTCAGCATGTCGGGGCAGAAATCGCACTTCATCACGGTTCCCTTGATCGCCGGCACCTGCGTCTCCGGCGAGTACACGGCGAATAGAGCCTCGGGTGGTATGTCCGGTTCGCCCCAGTTGAAGAAGCGTCGCTGGTAAGGACAGGCCGCCATGCAGAAGCGACAGCCGATGCAGCGCATCTGGTCGATGAGGACGATACCTTCGTCGGTGTGGTAGGTGGCGGCTACCGGGCAGACGTTGACGCAGGGAGCCGCCTCGCAATGGAAGCAGGGGGTCGGCATGAAGTAGCTGCCGCCGCCCGGCATGTCGACCTCGAAGACCTGGATCCATTCCTGTCCCTTGGGGACGTAGTGGCCGGCGATGCAGGCTTGGGTGCACTGGGGCGGACTGTCGATGGTGACGCAGCCCTCGCACTTCTTGAGGTCGATGACCATTGACCAGGCGCGTCCCGTGCCGCGCGCCGTCGCCTCCGGGGGTGAACCGTCACTGGCGCGAGCGCGACTGAAGAGGGCCAGCGGCGACGCCACCAGGGTAACCAGTCCGGCCGCCCCCAGCGACTTCTTGATGAAATCTCTACGATTCAGCTGCTTGCTCATTCTCCTCACCAAGCACCGGCCCCCGCCGCTACCGGACGGTACGCCCGATCGGTCGGGGCGGTGGTCACATTCCAGAACGTCGGCGGCGTCGCAACGACGGCGGTCGCTTCACTAGCTACTGTGGTCCGTCATCGGCAATCGTTCGCTGACGAGCACCTGCCGGGTGTCGTCCAGCCGGGTGGCGATCACTTTGGTCAGTCCGGTCAGTATCTCGTAGCCGATGGAAGGGTTGGCGTCCATCAGCCCGCGGAGCTGGACGGCGCTGATCGAGAGCGCCCGCGTGCTCTGAAGAGAGATGCCGGTCATGGTGTAGCGGTGCGGCTCGACGACCGCCGACCAGCCGGCGATCTCGTTGGCGCCGACGACGTCCACTGTTATTCGGCGCGACGGCCTTCCTTCCAGTGAAGAGACCGTCATCTGGATGGCGATCTTGCCTTCTTGCACGATCAGTAGCTCGGCGGCCGGTTCGCCCTCGCGGAAGACGGCGGCGCCGGCATCGAACTGTTTCTCGCTGAGGATGGCCCCCACCATCTCCAGTGCTATATCGTCCAGGATGGAAAAGACCTCGCATTCCTTGAGAGCCTGCGTCCATGCCGCTGCGTTCATCGGTTCACTACCTCTCTGGTAAAGGTCCCTCGCCGCTCGGCGCTGCCGGCATCACCGGCAGGGAGTCAGGGCCACTGGCGGGAGTTATTCTCTTCCGTAAACCCGCAAGGGAAGTCTCATTCGGGCCCCAGAGGAGGGCGTGGGGGGAGTATCGAAGGCTCCATCCCCATCGCATTTATCCCGTCCGACAGAATCCAAGGGGGAAGCCGCCACGCGGGCGGCTTCCCCCCCCTTGTCACAATAGCACGGGTGCCCCTGGTGGTACCAGGTTAGACTACTCGAATTGAACGTCGTCCGCGTTGCCGGTAACGAGTGCCCTCTGGTATTCCACTACCCAGGTTCCGTTCGAGTATGTTGACTTGCTGATCACGTCAGCCCGGCTATCAGTCCCGGTCTTCAGAATGTATCCGGGAATGGTGTCGCCATCACTCCAACCGGCATCCGGGTCGAAAGCGAGCGTGTCCCCATCAAAGAGGAAGTCGGCATTGGCTCCGGGGTCATTCGTGGCCATGAACGCGGGCAAGCCTGCGTCGCTGTTGCCCGATGCGAAGCCACTGCCGGCGTCAGCCAGACGCGTCTTCAACACGTCCTCGCCCTCGTAGACTATCTCGTCGGCATCGGCAAGAGCTACCCAGTGCTTATCTTCAGCATATCCCGATGGGTCTGTCCTGGCTGCCTTCCAGTGCCAGACGTCAACCATCTCGCCAGGGTTGTTGGTACCCATTCTGCTGTCTTCAGTGTTATCCCAGGCGGGATTGCCAACGTGGCAAAAGACAGCGCAACCAGCGCCAAAATCATCGGCGCTTATGTTGAAGAGGAAATAGACCCGGTCTTCGTTACCGGACTGCGTCCATTCCTCGTCGGCTGCATTGTAGGTCCACATCTTCTTGTGGATGCTCTGCGTCTCGGTCGGGTCTTGCCATGTCACCTGAAAGTAGACATTGTCACTGTCGTAAGCGGCCCTGACGGTAGCCGTGCTGGGGCCGCCACCCGCCTGGACCGGGAGCGAGAGGCTTATCTCTGAAGCTTCTCCCCAGCCACTGGCGCCGGCGCTGCCATCGATGCTAGGCGTGCCTTCCTTGGCCACCACCGTGTTGGCGCTGGATGTCCCCGTCCCGAACTTCAGAGTCAGGCCGGAAACTCCGTTCTTGTTCCCACCGGAGTTGTCACTGATCGCCAGCGAGAACTCTTGATCCGATGGCGCCGGCTCTTCCACTACCGGCGTTGTTGAGTCGTCTGCTGCGTCTCCGTCAGCACATGCCGCAAGCACTGGCAACAGTAGAAGTACCGCCAGCACAAGCCAGATGATGGGTCGTTTCCGCATTCTCCATGCCTCCTGTCCAGACTATTCCTACCAATTCCCTGCGCTACGCAGTCACCGGCCCCTGAAGAGAGCCGGGAATGCCTGCAGGGCTAAGCGATCCAGCGAACATGCGTAACCGCTGGTGTCCGTTACTACGTACCACCACGCAAACTCGCGATTCCAGTATAAGGCGAAATAACCCGCCACACATCACAAGGAATGATAGGTTTAGCCAGGTGTTATTACGTGACTTATGGCGGCGCCGGTACGGGTAGTCCGGACGATGGCGGTAGCGCCGCGGCCGGTTGCTCCCTCGTAGATTGGGGTAGTCAGTCTTTCTGCCGGTGGCCTGAATCGGGTCGAAAGCGGATTTGACAATGGCGACGGTACCGCCTACAGTATCGAGTGCATTCTCGTGGTATGTTCCTAGTCCGGAGCCGAGTGACGTTGCTGATTCGCAATATGACACTTCAGGGCAGGATTGTCCTGCTCGTCCTCGGGGGGCTGGCGGTCGGCCTCGGCCTCTTCAGCTGGCTTGGGGTGCGGTCGGTCAGCGAGAGCATCGACCGGACGCTTGACGAGCGTCTCACCATGGCGCGGATGATGGCCGGCCAGGTCGATGCGATGCTGAACTACGTGCTCGTGGAACTCGGCAATGCCGCCGGCGCCGGGACGGAACTGTTTGCCGGCGAACCGTTCGAGACGACGGCGCGATCTCTTCGATCAACGTTTGACCAACTGGGAATCGCCGGGCAAATCATCGTCCTGACGGGGGCCGACGGCGAAACCGTGCGGGCGCATCCTGCTGATCTGGAAATCACCGCCGCCGAGATGCTGGCGCAACCGACCACGAAGGAAGCGCTCGACGGCGGCGCTGCCACCATATCCGGCCTCGTCTCCAGCCCCCTGAGCGCGACCCCGATGGTTCTCATCAGCGTCCCGGTTACCACCAACGAGGGCGAAATAGTCGGCGTGCTCACCTGTGCGATCGACATCAGACAATCGAGCGTTGCCCTCCCCGGCGAGGGAATCGCACTCGGCCGGACCGGCTATGCCGAGATCGTGGATGGCAACGGACTGGTGCTTGCCCGGACCGAGCCGGGAACTCCTCCCGACGCACTGGAGAGAAGCGACCATCCGGACCGCTTCGCCGCACTGATAGCCGGCGGCAAAGCTACCACCGGCACTTGCCATCGCTGCCACGAAACGGCCGGTGAGGCCGTGGAGAGAGGGCGCGACGTGCTCGCCTTCGCCCCGCTTTCGGTCACCTCGTGGGGCGTTGTCATCCGGCAACCGGAAGAGGAAGCCCTCGCGCCAACAGCGCAACTGGGGCAGCGACTGATCCTCGGTGGGATAGTCGTCGTCGTCGGCACGCTGGTCCTCGTCGGGGTGATGATGCGCGACCTCGTCCGGCCGGTCCGGCTGTTGACCTCCGCCGCCGCCAAGGTAGCTGCTGGTGATTTCTCGGTGGAGATCCCGGTCACGCGGAGGGACGAGATCGGCCAGCTCAGTTCGGCGTTCCGCTCGATGACGGAGAAGCTGGCTGCTTCTCGTGACGAACTGGTGCTGCGCAACCAGGAACTGAGAACCTACGGCGCCTACGTAGTACGCGTCCACGAGGATGAGCGCCAGCGTCTTGCCCGCGAGTTGCACGACGGAACGATTCAGGAACTAATGCTTCTTTGCCACCGACTCGACGACATCGAACGTGACGCCGCCATGTCACCGGAGGCGATCGTCGGGCTCCGCAAGGCGAGGAGTACCGCCGAAGAAATCGTCAAGGATATGCGCGATTTCGCCCGCAGCCTCCGCCCGCCGACGCTCGACGACCTGGGGATGGTGACCTCGGTCCGCCGGCTGGTGCGAGACCTCGAGGAGCGTTCCGAGATACGGGGACGGCACAAAGTGGTCGGCCAGGAACGGCGGTTGCCTCCCGACGTAGAACTGGGCATGTTCCGCATCGCCCAGGAGGCGTTACGTAACATCGAGCGTCACGCCGAGGCGACGCGGGCAAACGTCACTATCTCCTTCCGAAAGGACAAAGTGAAACTGGAGGTGCGCGATAATGGCGGCGGTTTTGCCAACGACGGCGCCTCCGGCGAGTCCGGGGGCGGTACTCGCCTGGGACTGGTCTCGATGCAGGAGCGCGCCGAGTTGCTCGGCGGAACGCTCGAAGTGCAGTCCGGTCCCCGCAACGGGACGCGAGTAACCGCTTCGATTCCGATATCGGCGGGTGCCGCCGCCGTGGACGAGCCGAACGCTGCCTGACCTTGTTCCCCTTCATGATAGGGGGAGCACATCAGATCACAGAGCCCGCAGCCGGTGCAACTGATCGGGTCCTGCACAATATTTGGTGCCTTCTTCGCCTCGACGTTCGCCATCCATGAGGTCCGTTTCGCTCCAGGCGTCGTTCGCCTCCTTACCGATGGCCGGTCGACCTCTTGACCTGCCTCCAGATGAATAGTGTACCATCTGGAATGATAGAGTTCCCGGTGTTGCGGACGGCTGGTGAACCACGGGAGCCGGCGGCTGCTACGCCCGGCCGAGTGCGGCCACTGTCCAGGGAAAGGTTCGCCCGACCTCACGCCTAGACACTGAGCGTGGGATTCTCAGGTGAAAAGGGAACGATTCTTCGGACACGTGATGGCCGAGAGGGTAGGTACGAGACACGAATTGTCCGGTGGCGGGTCTTCAGCGGAGGGTCCTCGAGGAGAAGGTCACTGCCCTAGTCCCAGGACTCAACCTCGATGACGGTCTTGATGTGGGCCGGGTCGTCGACGGCAAAGGCAGCGGCAAACTCCTCGAGCGGAAAGCGGTGAGTTATCATTTCACTCAGCATCCCGTCGAACTGCGAATCGGCCTTGCCCAGGTGGCCGAGGGCCATCTCGAAATGGTTTCGGTTCGAGTTGACGCTGCCGCCGACCACCTGGTTGTTGCGCACCATCTGCCGCACCAGTTCGGCCGCGTCCACTGGGAGTACGAGTTCTTGCCGCGGTATCCCGGTAATCACGTGGATACTGCTCCGCGACATGTGGGTTATCAGTTCGATGGCGGTCGCCGCCGCGCCAGCCGCCTCGAAGATTATGTCGAGGGAACCACCGGCGTCGCGACAGGTCTTGACCATCGCCGCGGGAGTGTTCTTCCGAGCATCCAGGTAGCGAGCCTCCATG
>SDBV01004016.1_pt1 | contig 21326 bp, 12 predicted proteins | sample 2277081 | NCBI WGS metagenome assembly SDBV01 (sample SAMN10402039, study PRJNA504765) | marine sediment metagenome | isolation source: marine sediment core GS10_PC15, 223 cmbsf | place: Arctic Ocean: Southern Knipovich Ridge | collected 2010 | reverse complement strand
TTCAATTCAAGAGCAGCTTTCCAGTATTCGATAGCTTTTGACAGGTCTCCTTTTGCATAGGATTCCAGACCGGCAATATAGTATTCATCAACTTTCCGTGAATCTGCTCTCCTTCCCCTGTCTCCAAGGGGCAGAGTTGCTTCAATGCTGAATTTATCTACTGCAGCAAGCTGAGTTGTCATATCAAGAGTGTAGTTTATGTTAAGATTTATTTTCTCAAGTACCAGTTTACTTCCAATTGTAAATTTTGGATTAGATCCCCTGTGGGAAAATCCTGCATGGATAGAGAAAAAATCAGTCATAACTGCATTAATTCCACCGGCAACATTCCATTTTTCCCATTTATCACTGGGAAGAGAAAGACTGAATGGATAATTATAATCAAATGATATCAAAATCGGTCTTATAGGAGAGTATGCAATTCCTGCTGTTGCTATGGCAGGGAGAGGTTCCCCAAGAGCAGTTGGGCCCAGGTTTTTAACAACTCCGCCTATTGAAAAATTTCTTTCTCTGGCAGCATAGAACTTGAGAAAGTTCATTCTGGAAAGAAATCCTACATCTGCCATAACTGTGGCTACGGATTGATCAGGAGCAATAGGTTCCGGGATATGTCTATATGCTGCCTTTATATTCGCTCCCAGAGATACACCGTAGAAATAATAGCTGGAGAAGAAATTATACGAGACATTCATAGTTGCAATAGTTTCAGAATAATAACCACTTGCCTCTTCTTCTCCCCATCTATTGTATTCAATAAAGGGTACATACAAAAATTTACCACCAATACCTATTCCCAGATTGTCGAATCTGGTGGTGTAAACAACTCCCTCTATGTTTGTATCTGCAATCCAGTTGTTATGGTTCAGGGTAAGCTCTGTATAATCGAGAAGGGCACTTCCGGCAGGATTAGCTTCGAGAAAGCCTGAATCGGCTGAAACTGCTGTGTATGCTGTCCCCATCCCCTCATATAACCCTCCCATTGGTATCAGAAGTGTTGGGAATACGGTCAAACCAGTGTTTTTATCGGAAAAAAAGGGCAGACCGGAAAGGTCTGAAAAATTGGCATAAAAATCAGCCAAATCGGTGGAAAACACCGATACTGACAGGAGAAAAAAGAGAATGAGGAAAAATCTTTTTTTCATCATGTGAAAATATACTACAATCTATGATATTTATCCATAAGTTTGTGTGATAGAGCAATTCTTATTTTTATTATAGATTAAGATCAAAGCAAATGAGTCAATTTTGCTATAATCAGAGTTTCTGTGTGATAACTATATATATTGATAAGTCTAAATCTAAAAAATGCCGAAAATAGGGTACATTGGGGTATATTAATTTAGTGTCTTTTATTCGATATAGAAATGTTTTTTATCTGCTGCTCTTTTTTGTAATACTTCTCCCCATAAATTTATATGCTGGTGGCCGGAAAGAAGACAGGATTCCCCAGGCCATGGCTCTGGTAGAGGAAAGACGTTATAACGATGCTATTCTGCTGTTAACAGAGATAATGAAAGCTAATCCCGATCAATTTGCTGAGGCTCAGAAACTTATTCAGCAAATTAGTATTGCCCGGGATGCATATAACGATCTTTATGCACAGCTCATCGAAGTGCTTGATCCTCCGGTTGGCGAGGCTGTAGATGAGGACAAAGCCTATGAAATTATCAGGAAGATGGAGAGTCTCGACAGTGATCCCAATAAGGCCGCAGTTGCAGCATTTGCACAGGCCAGAGAGTCGATTGTTTTCGCAGTTAATGACAGGGCATATCAGATTCTTATGGATACTGCCATGGCTCAGATTTCCGGAAAGGAATACATTGAGGCAATAGAAACTTATCTTGGTGGATTTGATTTTCATAAAGAGGGTTTTATAGAAAAAAATTATGGAAATATTGTTGAAGACCAGGTAGAAATCCACCAGGATACAATTATAACTGCTGCCAGGGGATTCTTAAATCTTTATGATACAGTTCTTAATGCTTCAAAGGAATATTCAGAGTTAATAGAAGACGGATTGGTTCAGGAGATAGAAAATGGATACTCAAATTATTCTATAGTAATGCTGGGAGCAAGTACTTACTGGCAGGTACTTAAAGGAACCGCAGAGAAGCTGAATAATATCAGACAATCTGTTCAGAGAGAGGATGAGTCTGATATTCCTTATCTTTCAACAAACAGAAGCTTAGTCGTGGGTCGTTCTGCATCAAAATTTCAGGAAGGAATTACCGGTGCAATAAACATTGTATGGGATGCGGCTCAGGATCTTGTATCGACAAGTATTATTTCCCGACTGGAAGATGCTTATGGCGGGGCTGTTGATAACTTTGAAGCCTCATCCTTCACGGAATCAAGAAATCTGTTTTCTGACGCAGGCCGGCTTGCCTTTGTTGTTGTAGATGTTTTGAAGCTTCGTGGAGATATTCTCTATATGGATAGCAGCCTTACCTTTAAAGATAACGGTGTAGAAACTGTTAGTGCTGAACTGCCGGATCTTCTTTTTGCTCAGACAGTCTCAGAATCTGTCCTTAGATACACAGATCTATCACTGATTGCCGAAGAGCTTAACAGCCTCTCGAAAACTGTTGAAGCTGCAGGAAGTGTGGGGGGCATTGAAGAAGCCATTATCGGCCTGGACAATATCCAGGAAGCTTTAAATAATAATAGAACAACTATAGCTATATTTATTGATGAACGATCACTTGTGGCAGATTCTGTTCTTGATTTAACGAAGACAAGAGAATCTATGGCAAATCTGAAGAATAATCTGGGAATCCTCGATAAGAATATCTTTACTGTTAAAGTAAGATCGGAAGAAAGAAAACTCACTCTTGAAATTGAACCTGAGCGTTTAAAAATAGCAAATTCGGTTGAGGTTATTCAGACATCTTCGGCCTATATTGATGGTGTTGAGGAGCTTATAAACGGGCTTTTACTAAAGGTTAAAAGACCCGACAGGGCTGAACAGTTACTTACGCAAACAAAAATAGAGCTTGAAGCAGCGGACCTTGCACTTAATAAGTTTATTAAGAATGTAGAAGAAGGTAGGGATTCTGCTCTTAAATCTGCCCCTTCTATAGTTATCCAGCTTGATTCAGCTGTAGAGCTGAAATTGAAAATAAGTGAAAAGAATAGGGAAATTGACAGGCTTCTTGATAAGGCAAAAGTATTGAATGATGAAGCCGACAATGCATATAGCTTCGGTATTCTCCGTTTGGATGAAGCTTATGGGAAAGTTGACAGGGAGGATTTTGACGGTGCCAGGAAAAAATATTATGAAGCGGAAGTCCTCTTCCTTAAATCTCTTGGGTTCAGGGAAGATGCTGAAGTACGAAACCTGCTGACAGGCGAGCTTGCTAAACTTGATTCTGATATTACCCTTTCTTTAAACAGAAAAATCATCACAGAAGTCAGGCAGCTTATTAACAGAGGTAAGGATTACTACAACCTCCAGGAATTCATCAAGGCGGAACAGTCTCTACAACAAGCTCAGGCCAGATATAAAATAACAAATGAGGAGAGTAATCCTGAAGTGGACAATTGGCTTGCCAAGGTTACAAGGGCCCTTGAAGCAACCAGTGGAAGAGATATTGTTATTACGGATCCTCTCTATTCTGACATTATCGCTATTCTGAATCGTGCCGGCGAGGAGTTTGAGAAGGGGAAGACTCTTTTGAAATCAAGCAGGAAAGATGAAGCTGCAGCACATTTTGGCGAGGCCATAAAAAATATTGAACTTGTAAAAGATCCTTTTCCCCGTAATTTCAAGGCAAGTGTTATGTATCTTCAGATTCTTGAATATACACAGCAGGAAACATTTAACAGTTTTTTCAGGTCTATGTATGATACAGCAATTTCAAACATCAGTAACGATCCCAAAAATGCAGATGATGACCTCCTTGCCTTGTATGAAATAAATCCTGATTTTACGGGGATCAAAACAGCTATATACCGTTCGGGTGTTGCTTCCGGCAGGATTGTACCTCCTCCCGCTCAGGTAGATATAAAAAGGGCAACTGAACTTTATCAGCGGGCAAAGACAATCGTAGATGAAGACAACAGGGCTCAGTTCCCTATTGCACTGGCATATTTAGAAGAGGCTATCCAGATAAACAACGATTATAATGCTGCTGCGATATTGATGGATAGAATAAGGACCAGTATAGGAGGTATCAGTCAGGTTGTCATGAAAAGTTCAGATACTCAGCAACTTCGATATGCAGAATCACTCTACATTGAGGGGCGGTATCTGGAGGCAAATATAATAATCAATCAGCTATGGGCTAATCAGGCAAATAGAAAGAGTTCAAAGCTGAATGATTTAAAGACGAAGGTAGAAGCAAGACTTTGATAAGATACAGATTAAAAACAAAACTAACTCCTTTTTCCCTTTTTATGGTGGTATTGATTTTTTTACCGACCTTTATTGCTTCTGCTCAGGAACTCTTCTGGGAAAATCCTGAGCTGCTTATTGAAAATAATGTTTGGTTTCCCCTTACGGCTTCCACTGCAGAATCAAGTATTATTATGTGGCAGGAGTTTGATGAAAGAGATAATGGTTCGGTAGAAATGAGTATTTCACTCATTACAACTATTGATGGTAAGAACTGGATCAAAGGTCATAAGGTTCTTGGGCCATTCCCTTTTACGGGCGATAAGGTATCTGTCTCATCACTGGCAGTTGATCGTAAAGGAATTATATATATAGCGCTATCAACCTCGGAAGATGGCATTCTTATATACTCTTCTGATAATACTGGTGAATCATTTAAATTGATTGGTAAACCTGGAGGAAAGGAAACAACAACAGTTTCACCTAAACTTTTTGTCACTGGCAATGATAGTCTTATTCTTTTTGTAACTCAGTCCCTAATAAAAAATGCAACAGCTTTTAATCCGGAAATTACTCTGGGAATAACATATTCAGTATCTTCAAATGGACGGTCCTGGTCCGAATATGTACCAATGGTATCAGGCGGCACTCTTTCACATGTGTATCTCCCTTTTCATGTTTCTTCCGGCAGCATTGAACATGTCGTTTTTCAGGCCTCCCCGGGAAACAGCCGATTCTATCAGCTTTACCACATTTCCAGCAGGGATAGAGGCCGGACCTGGTCTGCACCTTCTTTGATTACAAATATTTCCGAAGATGGAAATAAGTCTGTTGATTTTGATAATCAGAGGGTTTTTCTAAAAGAGTTCCGTGGAAATCTTTATCTTTCATGGGAGAGAAAACTTGGTAACGGTTCTGCTTCATCATATTATGGAGAACTTAATGTAGATACCGGTATACTTAATAGCTTTGAACAGATAAGCGGGACAGGTATCAGTACAAATCCTGTCAATAACCCCCAGTTGTATATGAATCGGGGAAAGCCTATTGCACTCTGGTACAACAATATTGGTCAGGTGGTTCTTGCCGGCAGGGAAAGTAATGAGTGGATAGGTATTGATATTCCCGGTCAGACGGTTGGGGGGCTTAGTAACTTCTGCAGGTTTCTATCTATTGAAAATGAGATGAATATTGTCTGGCAGAGTGATATTGGCGGTGACTCCGGTTTAACCAGACTGACACAGGATAAGTCAGTACCTGGTATAACACTATTTTCAGTAAATTTTAAATCATCAGCACTTAGTCAGAATAGATACACAGTTACCTGGGATTTACCTACAGATTCGTCTGGTATTGCAGGTTTCAGCTATTCTCTTGATAGAAATGAAAATGGAACATCACCGGGAACTATAATGGTTCGCCGCCGTGAAGATAGACGGACCAGTTTTACTGTAGAAAAAGATGGTGAATGGTTCATTCATGTTCGGGCTGTAGATTATGCAGGTAATTGGTCTGAACCTGCAACTGTAAAATTTATACGGGATACTACACCTCCCGGCAGAGTAAGCTTTAGAGGGATCGAAACTGATGAAGATGGGTATCTTCTTTCAAATACCGGTTCAGTAAACTGGGATACCCCAACAGGAGAATCTACTACCGGATACAGCTATAGAATACAGTATCTTGCTGATTCCAATTATACTGGTGACCTGTCGAAATTTAAAATTCTCGATACACCTATGCGTTCCGGGACGGACGATGCTTCTTTTAGTTTTTATAATCAGGACAATGGTTTATGGGCTTTCACTGTTACTGCCTTTGATGCTGTAGGGAACCAGGGTGAACCGGAGACTGTTTTTCTCAGGATGAATAGATATATTCCAGTTACCTATGTGACAAGATTATCAGCCGTTCAGGATGATCTTGGAGCAATTACTATAAGGATACTTGGTAGAGGCTTTTCTGTAGGTGGTAATATCTCAACGATAATTCTGGATAGGGATAAACAGGAACCTTATGATTATGTTTATGAACCTGATACCGGGTATTTTATAGTTATCTCGGACCGGATAATTGATGGATTTACAATAAGTGAGATGGATGAAGGGTCTTATCATATAGGATTGATTCATCCATCAAGGGGACTCTCCTTCAGCACGGAAAAGCTCGGGTTTGAATCGACCGGAACTGTTAAATTCGGAAATTTCAGCATTCTTGATGATGGAAGGGAATCAAATTTCATACTTAAAAGACTTCTGACCTTGTCTGCCAATAGAATTTTCTTCGGTGTTGTCATGATACTTCTGGTAATTATGATGATTTTTGCTTTCTTACGTATCGTTACATTAGCCAGAGAGAGTACAATGATAAAGATGGAAGTTAGAGCTTTGGTAAATAATACAGCATTACCTTCTGAAAAGAGAATAGAGAGGATAAGAAATATGCAAAAGCGCGGAATGGGATTAAGAATCAAATTTGCATTGCTGGTAACATTCCTTGTATTACTGGTAGTACTGATGGTCTCCTGGTCATTGAGTATATTTATGATCTCTACCCAGCAGAAAAATTTAACAGATGGTCTTTCTCAGACAACAGAGGTGCTCATAAACAGTGTAAATACTGCTGCAGGGAAGTACCTTCAGGAGAACAACACTCTGGAGCTTAAACGTTTACCCGCTCAGATTGAATCCATGAGTTCTGCGCGTTTTTTAACCATAACCGGTCCGGGTACAGCATCTGAAGATGAGAATGCAGTAGAATTTCTCTGGGTCACAAACGATATTGACATTAGAGATAAGGTTAATCTTACGGCTTTTGAAACTGAGGATGATATTCTGGCCGGACTTCCAGGGGGGATAAAATTCTTTGAAGGTTCTCTGATCATGAATGATGATTTAACTGAGGCAATTTCAGAACTGGCGGATAGAATCAACTCTCAGGGAACAGAATCAGTTGGTGTCCTTTCAAAGGAACTTACACGCCTTCAGGGTATTGCATCTGAACTTTCCAGAAAGGCCAGAACAGAGGCGGATATAGACGAGATCAGGAAGATGCAGGATGAAATTTCCATGATAAGTGGTGAAATTGAAACCAAACTCGCAGAAATTGGTGATTATTTCGGCTCTGTTCCTGAGTTTGATCCTGAAAAAATACTGGTTAATCCAGATGAGTACACATTTTTTAGGCCGATTGTCTATCAGCAGCGGGGGAATACAGAGAAGTATTATCAGGGGACCGTCAGGCTGCAGATTTCGACAGAAGAAATAATCAGAGAGATTGAGACATCAAGGGAAGCACTTATACGACGTACTGTAATGATTGCTCTTATCGCCATCGGAATGGGTATAGTAGGTGCCCTTGTATTGGCATCTATCATCATTGTTCCCATAAATCATCTGCTCCGGAAAGTGGAAGAGATAAGAGATACTGAGGATCATGAAGATTTAAAGGATTTTAAGGTTGAGATTAAAACAAGAGACGAGATATACCGTCTCGCAGAAACTGTCAATCAGATGACTGGCGGCCTTTATGAGGCAGCTAAGGCAAATAAAATGCTGATAGCAGGTAAGGATGTACAGAAAAAATTCCTTCCCTTGTTAAAAAGTGAAAAAGGGAAGGATAAACTGTCAACAGCAAATAAGGAGACAGATTATGTTGAGTTCTTTGGCTACTATGAAGGTGCCAAGGGAGTGTCCGGGGATTATTTTGATTTTCTTGAAATTGATAAAGACAAATTTGCTATTATAAAATGCGATATTTCAGGTAAAGGGGTCCCTGCTGCCCTGATTATGGCAGAGGTAGCGACTATTTTTCACTCATATTTTAATGACTGGATGAGTGATAAGGAAAAAAGGATAGCCAATACAGCACAGAAAAAACAAAAACTAAAACCAGATATCCCCAGGATAGATCAGCTGGTTTATTCTATTAATAAACTTGTAGAATCATTTTTTGGTGCTGATGGATTATTTGCAGCCTTCATAGTTGCATATATTGATACGGTTACAGGAAAAACAATTTTCTGTCATGCAGGTGATAATATAGTTCATATCTATAAACAAAGCAAAGGGGGTATGGAAACACTGAGTTTACCTAAAGCCCCTGCTGCTGGGGTATTCCCCAACGATATGGTAGAAATGACCGCTGGTTTTAAGGTGGTTCCTTATCAAATGGATCATGGAGATGTACTGTTCCTGTTTACTGATGGTATAGAAGAGGCTCAGCGCCATTTCAGGGATTCAGAATTAAAGATTTTCGAGTGTGCAGATAAAGAACATGAAGGCGATAAGGATTCTACACACAAGGATGGTCAAAAATTTGAGGAGTTGGGTATCCCCAGAATACATAAGATTTTACCCGCTGTTCTAAACCGTGGTAAATATGATCTTTTTAAGTATCATAACGAAGTTCATAATGAAACTTTCAGTTTCGATTTCAGCAGCTGTGAAGGGACCTTCAGTGAGGCTATAATTGCGCTTCTATCTATTGAGAGGGTTTTCAGACTCTATCCAAAACTCTCAGCAGGAGCAGGAGACAGAACGGTTGTAGACGTAAAAATTCTGGAATTCCTGGAAGAACACTTTGATCAATTTGACGGTTACTTCCATCACAGGGTGGAAAAAGAGGAAGAGGGAAACTACATAAGCTTCACTCACATTAAAGAAGATGAGCAGTTTGATGACCTTACCATACTTGGAATAAGAAGGAAGTAGTTTTTATGAATACTCCGTCTTTTTACTGTGAGAACTGCAGTAGGGAAGTTTCTTCCGGTTTGGATGTCTGTCCAGGATGCGGGCTGGAATTCTCTTCTGTTCGCTGCCCTTCGTGTGGTTTTATGGGAAAGCCGGAACTTTTTAAAGAGAGCTGCCCTGAGTGTGGTTATATTGGTGCAGATATAGTAGATAAAGACCCGGGCAGTAACTTTTATATAGTTAAACCAAACAGTGATGAATCCAGAGGGAGTAAACGATCTGAAAAACAGCTTCCTTCCTGGGTGTACAAGGTTTTTATCGGGGGCATGATAATAATTATTGTTAGTCTAATAAGGATCTACTTTTTATTGTAACTGTGCCGGGATTGGGGCAATGGCTCCTTATCCCGACAGTTGTCTTAACTTACTTGAAGAGCTCTTTTATCTCCTTGGCATAGAGTTCATCTATAACACTTCTTCTTAATTTAAGGGTCTGAGTTAACTCTTTTCCAATCTCAAAGGGCTTCTCCATGAGTTTAAATCTGAAAACACATTCGAAATTCTTAAATCCTGCTTTGGTATTGACCTGTGCCTGTATCTCGTTATGAATATATTCCTGTATTTCCGGGTCCGAAAGAAGATCCTCAGGTGGAATATAACTAATTCCTTTTTCGATGGCAATTTCTTCCAGCAGCTCCATGTTCGGGACAATAAGGGCTGCCAGGAATTTTTTATCCTGTCCAACAACCATATTCTGCAGGATTGCTTCGGAGGCATTTATTTTATCCTCTATTGGAACGGGTTCGATATTCTCTCCGCCCATTAGAACAATAGTTTCCTTCGATCTGCCTATGATACGAACCTCTTTGTTATGGGTCATGATACAAATATCACCTGTGTCAAGCCATCCATCTTTAAGAACTTCTTTTGTGGCATCAGGTCTCTTATAGTATCCCTGCATGTTCTGTACACTCTTCACAAAAAGAGTACCCTTTTCACCCGGACCTTTTAGAGATCCATCTTTACCAATTACCCTATACTCAATATCGGGGAATAAGGGACCTACAGTAGTTCCTACAGGATGATGCTGTTTTCTTAATGCAAGCACCGGTCCTGTTTCTGTCAGGCCGTAACCTTCAAGAAGCTTTATACCTGCAGCCTGGAAGAAACTATCTACATAAGGAGGAAGTGCCCCTCCCCCTGAAATACAGGCTATTAATCTACCACCCAGTTTTGCTTTGATTTTAGAGAATACAAGTACATCTCCCAGTAGTTTAAAAGGAGTAAGAAGAATCATCGGGATTACACTTACGGCAATATCAAGTGTCCTTGATCGTTTATGGAAGGTGGGAACAGTACCTTTAAACATGTTGTTGAGGTGAGCCCATGCTCCTCCTACGGATACGAAAAAAGTAAAAAGAACTTTCTTTACTCCACCTTCTTTATTCACATTTCTAATAATACCTGCTCTTACTCCCTCCCAGATTCTCGGTACAGATGCCATCCAATGAGGTTTTACCTTGGCCATATCAGGAAGCATTATTGCGCCAATAGGTTTTGAGTAGGCCATTGCAGCTCCTCTTTCAAGCATTATGTATTCAACAATCCTCTCGAAGGAGTGCCAGACTGGCAGAACACTCAGGAATACATCACCTGCAGCTATATCTACATAATCGTAGATATTATCTATCTGGAACATATAGCTTTTATGCTGGAGCATCACCCCTTTAGGTGTTCCTGTTGTACCGGAAGTGTATATAAGTGTTGCCATGTCTTCGTCGGTACCTTTTTCAAGTTCTGCTTCAAATATTTTGTTATCTTTTGAATATGCTTCACTTGAGAGTTTTTCCAGTTCTTCAAAGGAGAGTATTTCTACCCCTTCAGCTAATTTTTTATCAATCTTACCACCCGGGAGAAATGTGATTATCTTTTTCATTTTTGGAAGATCTTTTTTTTTGGATAGTACTTTTTCAGTCTGTGCAGAGTTCTCTGTAAATACAAGTTCACAGTCTGCATGTTCGATGATGTACTGCATCTCATCCGCAGTAGAGTCCGATCCTCTGGGGACATCAACAGCGCCTAGACCCAGCAAAGCAAGATCCGTCATTATCCATTCCTTGCAGTTGTCAGACATAATTGCAACATGTTCGTTCCGCTTAACACCTAGGTTATGGAGCCCTGTTCCGAGTATTCGGACTTTTTCATAAAATTCCTTAAAGCTTATACTTTGGAAGTCTTCGTTTTCATCCTTGCTCATCAAGGCGGTTTTTTCCGGGTACTTAAAAGCTACTGCCTTGATTCTCTTTGGGATAGTATTGGGGGTGTTCATATTTATCCTCCGGATTTCGGTTCATGACCGAAATCATTTATAATAAGTCTAGACTATCAGGTTGTATCAAAAACAGGCTGTCGTCAAGTCTTTTCTTTTTACTTATAATAGGGATATTCTCTTCCAGCAGAGAAAAACTGAGTATTTCCGGAAACAAAATGTAGTCACTTCCATCAGAGGGATAATAAACGTAAACAGGGACACCAGCCTTACCAAATTTTCTTATCCATTCATCAATCACTGGATCCTTGTTTGTATAGTCTCCCTTCATCCTTATCACGGATCTTTCTTCAAAGAATGAATCTCCCCTGTCAGTAAAAAGTACTCTGCCTTCATTTAGTTTACAGACCGAACACCACTCTGCTCCGAATGCAAGGAATATTCCTTTCCCTTCCTCCCTGTATTGTTCCAGTGCGATAGGATCGAATTCCTCCCATCCTTCTCTGACAACAGAAGCGCTGGCTCCGGCAGCGCTCTGGTCTGTATCAATAAAGTAGTAAGCTGAAATTCCAATCGATGCCAGTGCAATTACCATTGCCAGGAAAGCAGAAGGAAATTTTGATCCCGGTTTACTGAGCTTACCATAGAACCATGATATGAAAGCAACGAGAGTAAGGAAAATAAGGAATTTAAATAGTGCCTCAGAACTGATCTGAAATCTAAGGGAACTAAACAAATAAAGGACAGTTCCGAATAACAGAAAGCCCATAATTTCCTTGAAAGTATCCATCCAGGGGCCTGGTTTTGGCAATGACTGAATTAATTTAGGCCATATTCCAATCAGAATAAATGGCAGAGCAAATCCAATACCTATTGCTGTAAAACTACTAAGGATAATGAATGGTGTCTGGCTGAATGCAAATCCAAGAGCTGTTCCAAGAAATGGAGCTGTACATGGAGTTGCAAGAAGTACGGCGAAAATGCCATTGAAGAAGGACCCTATCCATCCCTTTCTGTTGGACGCTGCCGCCATCTTGTTCATACCCGGGGCATTGATGATGAAAATATCAAATAGTGAGAGAGCGAATACAAAGATTATTGTAATTAAACTAATAACAAAAAGTGGGTTTTGAAACTGGAAACCCCATCCTGCAAGCTGGCCTGTCATCTTTAGGATAATGACAATTACTGCAAGGATAAGCAGTGAAGCAATAACCCCTGCTCCATAAAGAAGGGAACCAATAAATATGCTTTTACGATCATTCCGGCTCTGTTTTACAAGATTCAAGGCCCTCATTGATAGAATAGGAAGTACACAGGGCATTAAATTAAGCAGGAGACCACCGAGAAATGCAAAAAAAAGAAACTTTAGGAGTATTCCTGCGGATTGGAAGTTTCCTGAATTGCTTCCTGCTATCTCCAAAGGAATATCAAAGATTGTTTCTTCCGGAAAAAAACAGACACCCTTTTCGTCACATATCTGCCATGCTGCCTTTACTTTCGCAGTCTGTTTTCCGGAAGGTATATTTTCTGATACCAGAAAAGTAGCTTTAAGGGTTACAGTCCCATAAAAATTTTCCAGTTCGTCTTCTATTACCCCTTCCGGATATACAATTTCTCCCATAGGAAACCATGTGCTATTCTCAAAGGCTATAAAAAAGAAATCATCAGCACGAGTTTGATGAAAACCCTCAGGAATTTGATAAGTCACCGTCAGCATTGCTTCCTCTCCAGGTACGAGGACAGATGGAGTTATACTCCCCTGAACCTTTACGTTTTCCTGAGAGAAAACGGGTATACCAGTTATTATGAGGATTGTAGAAATAAGGAATAGTGCAGCTATCCTCTTCATACTCAGGGAATAATTCCCTCAAATATCTCCAGCATCAATTCTGAGTCCCATTCCATTGCACCTACAAATCTGGCAAGTACTTTTCCATCGGCATCAATAATCCATGATGTAGGTATACTGCCCGAGCCATACTGATATGAAATTTCCCGGGAATCATCGATGAGAACCGGAAAGGTATAGCCGTTATCATTAATATAATCGACTATTTTTTCCCTTGTTTCTCTTGGTGGAGTAGGAGTTGAGATTGCAAGTATTGTAAAATTGCGGTCTTTCAGTTTCTGATAGAGGTTTTCCATGGAAGGCATTTCTGCTCTGCAAGGCGGACACCATGTTGCCCAGAGATTTAGAAGGACAACCTTTCCCCTTTGTGAACTGAGGCTTATCCGGTTGCCATCCATGTCTTCTGCTGAGAATTCGGGAGCAATCATTGTCTGTGGTGGTATTCCGAACCCGGCTTTGTATAGCCTTTCCTGTACAGCAGACATAGGAGGAGTATCCTGAGCCGGTACAAAAGCAGTCATTAGAGTCATAAGACTCAGTATAATTATTATCTTTTTCATATATGCAAGATATATATATATGATTTAAGAAGCAAGCAATTTATATCGTGCTGCTTATTATTAGAACGGTAAAATTATAGAGTCCATGGGCAATAGCAATAGTATGGAGCCTTCGCTTTCTGACGAAGATAGAAGCCAGGAAGATACCTATTGCAAAGGTTCCAAGAAAGCCGGGAAGCCCCTGATAAATATGCCCCAGGGCAAAAAGCAGTGAAGTTCCTGTAACTGCATATATTTCTTTTCCCGGTAAACGAAATTCGGTAAGAAGATAGCTGCGAAAAAAAAGCTCTTCACTATAACCGGTAACCATACATGTAAGAAAAATTAGTGGGATCAGCCCTTTATTATCAAACTGCCAAAGTGGAAGTTCCGTATAGGTACCATATCCAAAATCTGTAATAATAGTTGAAATAATACCGATACCAATGATTATTATCATGATTCCTGCAAAGTAAAGCAGGCCGTATATCAGGTCAATTTTTTTAATTTTATCAATACCATATAGAGGAATTTTGGCTGCCGGTTTTTTCTCTATTAGATAAAGGATGAGCAGTATTTGAGGAATTACTGTAATAATATAGATGAGATTGAACCAGGCAGAGTTGAAAATTGATCCATCTACAACCTGTGTTTGGCTAATAAACCCAGGTAAAAAGAAGACCATAAACAGAATAATAGGTTCTTTTATGTTCTTAAAATCATTTTTTTTCCCAATCTCATTAAAAAACATGTTTTATTTGCTCCATTTTTGCTGTATCATATAACTTTATATAGTAATGTAAACTGTAAATTTACAAGTTTATATAAAAGAATAATAAAAAAGAGGAAGGGATTCGATAATAATATTATGCTTCCAATGATTTTGCTGTTTGCGCTACTGCTTATTGTAATTACCCTGATTGTATTGCTAAGAAGAGCTGGGGGAGGATCTTTTCCCTGGATTCATTTTTATGCCAAAGGAAAAGAAGCTGGTTTTTCATTTAGTGAGGTGAATTTACTCAGAAAAGTCGCTGTAGAGGGAAGGCTGAATAATCCTACTTCACTTTTCTGGTCTATAAAACAGCTTGATAGATCTATCCGGGGTTCAATTATTAGATTTAAATCGGAGGGAATGCTCGACGAAATTGACAATATGATATTTTTATCCAAGCTTTTCGATTTTAGAAAAAGTGTTGAATTGAAATTACCTAAATATATGATTGGACTCAAAACTACAAGAAAAATAACCAGGATGCAGTATCTGAAGATTACAGTGCCTGGTCTTGGTACTTATGTGTCTCAGGTTGTTGAAAATCAACGCAGATATATTGCAATTACTTATCCTGAAGGACCTAGGCTGCCATCTGGTTATGAGTTTAAAGGTGAAAAATTAAACATATATTTCTGGCGTAAGGACGATGCCGGGTATGTGTTTGAATCCAAGGTGATTGAGGATCATATGGACCGTGAAGTTCCTATACTTTACATCTCTCATTCCAACTCTATTATTCGCAGTCAAAAAAGAAGCTCTGTCAGAGTAGACCTTAATAACCCAGCTCATCTATATCCTTTACGTACTATTCATCATGCTTCAGAAGAGGAAGAACCTAAGCGTGGCATAAGATGCAGACTTCAGGATATATCTGAAGATGGAGCTGCTTTACTAATAGGCGGCCACGGGAAAGTGGGTATGAATGTTAAAATTCAATTTAAACTTTCTGATTCAATATTAATCATGTGTGGTGTCGTAAAAGGTGTAAGCTTTCATCAGAATAAAAATACGTCGATCATACATATACAGGCAGTACCACTGTCAAATCGTACAAAGAATAGAATCCTTGCTTATGTTTACGATCTTTTCGGTGAGAGAAGTTCAAAACATATTAAACAAGCTTCAGCTGTGCTCGAGGGATGGTAGTCTTTTTTAGGAGGAGAGAAATGAAGAGAGCTGTTGTTGGGCTGATCTTTCTTTTGATTTTTTCAATATCTATACATGCTCAGGATAACAACCCTGTTCTTGCGGCTATGCAGAAAAATTTTGCCAGGGGATCTATCTCTACAAAAATTCAGGTTCTTCAGAATTCAGTAGAGTTTTCTGATGTTGATATGGGACCCCTCTATTCTCAGGCTATAGAGTTCATTCTTGATAATTCCAGGAATCTTGCATCTGATCTGGCTACAAGAGAAATGACCATACTTGCTGTCAGGCTTGCCGGAATAAATGGATATAGTGAATCTGCCTCTATGATATGGGAACTTTTTAATATATATGATGATATTCAGGTAAGAGTTGAGATACTGGGAGCTCTGGGAAGTATGGATCCGGACTCCCTTGTTATTACAGGTTTGAATAAATGGTTGAAACTTCAGAATGATAGATTCCGGTCTGGTCTGCCGGTTGAAAAACAGGTTATTGCAGAAGCAGTTGTAACTCTGGGAGAACTTGGAGATAGTTCATCATTCTCTATTGTATTTAGTACAGGTTCTGTGAAGTATTCTGATGATATCACATACAAAGCTAATCAAGCCCTTAAAAATCTTGAGGGGAGTTACAGTCAGTCTCTTCTTGAAGTCATAAAAACCAGTGTCCCTTCTGATAAACTTGCAGCTCTTAAACTTGCAATTGACGATGATGAAATGTCTATTGAAGAGAAAGGAAATCTCTTTAAAATGACCCTCGAAGTAGGATTGATCAGTATGGTAGCTGCACCTGAAGATGAGATACAGCTACGTGAACTAAGATATATTGTAATAAGACAGCTGACGGGACTCAAATGGGCGGATGCAAATGATTTGATTATTGAACATTTTAATCAGGTGAGTATTGAATATGATCGGGGAATAGTTCCTAAAACCAACGTCCTGGAAGCAATAGCATGCCTTGGAGCAATAGGTACCCATGAAGCAGCAGCCCGTTTAACCCTGTACTTAGAGTTTATGAACTCTTATATGGAAAATGGGCAGGATATTGATTTGCAGATCTCACTTGCAGTGATGGTCAATATTGGAATAATCGGTGATACTATTGCTTTTGATCACCTGCTTTATTCCGGTTATCTGGATTATCCTGCCTCAGTAAAAAGAGCCGCCAGGGAGGCTCTTAATAATCTTAAAAGCAGATAGATCATATTTCCTGCCCATAGAAAGAATATTTGATTTTGTACTGCTGGTACCTGTAATTATTACTCTATATTCCAACATCTCTGGAAATCTATTATCTTCAGTGCTTCCTGGTCTTGCGTTTGTTTCTGCTTCTTATGGTCTTTCTGTATCGATATTCACTTCGAGGGCACTTAAGCTTCAAAGCAGGATCTGTTTTCTAATTTTTTTTTCTTCCATCATTAGTCTTTTTATTGTTCATGACATATTGGAGAATCATAACTTTCCGGGACAGGAAGCAAAATCAGTTGTAGAGATTACAGGCAGAGTCCTTTCGGACAGTAAAGAAATAGGCGGAGACCTTAAGATTTTTACTCTTGAGATGTTATACACAAAAGATATAAATTCAACCAGGACAAGTGCTTCAGGCTGTCTGACTATTGCCTCACAAGTAGATCTTTATAAGGGACAGTTGGTAAGCCTTGCTAAAAGTAACATTACTGCACAAAATTCTGCAATTATCTTCATAGATAGTAAAAAAATAAAGATATGGGATTGGGAGAACACCTGGAATGCCGGGGTTCTGAGGAAAAGGGCGCAGACACTTGAATCCCTAAAGCAGCGGATAAGACGTATGTCAGAAGAATCATCTATCCTGTTTACTGCTCTGTTTGTCGGGATTAAAGAAAATCCAAAGGGAGAACTTTTTACAGCATTACGGAGATCCGGAGCTTCACATATTCTTGCACTCTCAGGAATGCACTTAGGTATCATCTCCCTTGGAATTATGTTTGTTCTGACGGGGTTATTTGGTAAAAGGATAAGTTTTGCTGTAACACTCCTTGTAGTACTGTTCTATGTTTTTCTTGTAAGTGCAGGACCCTCTCTGACCAGAGCTGCAATACTGTTTATTCTTATCGGCTTTCTTAGTCTTTCCGGGCGAAGAATTGACATATTCCATATTCTTTCCATCTGTTTTCTAATCCAGATAGTTCTGGACCCTCTTAGTGCATATGAGCTCTCTTTTCAACTCTCTTATCTGGCTCTTGGTGGAATAATAATTGGAAGTGGAAGAATAAACCGTATGCTGCCTGGGATTATTCCAGGGGGGATCAGGGGGGTTCTCTCTGCATCCATCTCTGCACAATTTTTTACTGCTCCTCTTGTATTGCACTACTTTGGCGTAATATATCCGGTTGGGATAATATCCGGAATAATTCTGGTTCCAATTATTACCCTGTTTATCTGGACAGGTATTCTCGGAATGTTACCCCTTCCATGGATTCTGCAGAATTTTGTGTTTTGGATAATGGAAAATCTTTACAAGGCAATTAAGATTTCTGCTGATATTTTTTCACACTTTCCGTCACTGGGACCGGGAGGTGCTGTTGTAATCGGAGCTTTCTGTTTTGTACTTTATTTAGTATCTTTTTTTCTTAGAGTACGACATATGAAGCGACTCAAATAAGAGCTAGTTATTGGTCTCTATTGTTTACTAGCGGATCTGAAGGATGTATAAATTATCCCTTGAGGATTTCAGTAAAATCCGACTATACATCTTGTCAGGAATTGATAAATCCATTTAACCAGATTCTTGTTTCCTTTTTTCGATAGTGCCTTTCCACAATAGAAACATCTGAAGCACAGCACCCGCGGCAGCGACGGCCAGACAAAACAGATAGACCATCTGCATGGAAAAATTCTGAAAAATATGTCCTCCGGTTGTTGAACCCAGTATGACACCTGCTGAAAGTACCAATTCATGAACAGCAGTACGCCTGGAACGTTCCAGGCTGCCCGATGTTCCGTGAAAGAGACTGAAAGAATATGTGACTGCCACAATGACTCCGATAATGGGCATCAGTAGGGCATAGCCGGTAAACGTGTTTACAGACAACAGGATAACCAACACAATCGCCAGTAGCATCTGAAAGACCATGATCAGTTTTGGTCTGAAATGCCAGTATGCCGTTTTCCCCAGAATAATAAAACAGATTGTCGAGAAAAGGGCTCTTATCAACAGAAGAACCCCTACGCGGCTTTCACTGATCCCCAGCTGTTCCTTGGCATAGATAGGGAAAATATTGAAAATTACTCCTACCATGACGTAGACAGTAAAGACTAACAGCCAGGAAGGAAAACGCAAAAAAGTACTGTGGTCCTCCTTCCCCTCTACCGAATTCGGCCTGGCATCCTGATATCTGTCGGTTTTAATCTGTGGAAGAAAGAAGGAGGCGGCCGAAACAAGGATTGTACAGAAGAGGAAAAGTCCAATGGAAAGAATAACGGGATACCGGATATCTATCTCGGTAAGGGCTCCCGCTATATATGGACTCAAAATAGTTCCGGTACTCCAGGAAATATTCCAGCGTGAGATAGCTTTGCTTAAAGCTGCCCCCTCGACACCGGATGACATCCAGCCGGCTATAGGCGGGAAAAAAAGAGAGACAGAAAATCCATAAAGTGCGATTAATACAAAAGACAGAGGAAGTCCCTGAAAAAGCAGGATGAGCGTCAGGATAACTGTCATCAAGCTTGTTGCCAGAATCATCGAATAGCGGGGCAATAGCCTTCTTCCCAGGGGTCTGGTAAAAAAACAACCCATGAAATAGGAGAGAAAGTAGGTCGAGGTAAACAAGCCGATTGTTCCGGGAGAAGCATGATAAAGCTCACGAATATAGTAAATAAGCCCCAGGATCACAGTTCCGATTCCTATAGCAACCAGGAATGTAATCGGGAGCAGCAGATGACTCTTACCGATACCTGAAGAAAAGGCTCTAAAGAGAACCCTTTGACGGCCGAAAACGGCTCTAAAGTTCATACTCTGACGTTTTTTCTTCATACCGGTGAGTACCCGTCTAATATTTCCATGTAAATATCCTTTCCTGTTTATCCGATTTGATTGCCAGTATAACTGCTAATTCATCTTTTTTCTTATAATTAGTCAAAATTAGCTTGACAAGTATCAATTTTGTGTTAGAATGTATTAAAGATAATACAATAATACATATAGAGAGGTCAATGAAAAAAATCACAGTGATCGACCTGGACGAAATACCAGGAGTCGGTAAGACCCTGGATTATTCAGTAGTAGATAAAGAAATTTGACAGCTTGCTGTTAAAAATATTTAGGAGGAATGGTATGAGAAAGTTTACAAGTATTTTGGTAGTAGGAATTGTTCTAATGCTGATTGCATTTCCTGCGTTTTCCGGTGGACAGAAAGATTCAGCCGCTGGTGAAAAAGAACAAATCACAATGTGGTTTTGGGGCGCCAGTCCCGAATACCGTATGGCATTTGATAAGGTTCTGGTTAAGCCTTACAATGAATCACAGGACAAATATGAGCTGGTTATAACTTATGACAATGCAGTTGACCAGAATATCGCTACTGCACTGGCAGCTGATGGTGGTAACGCTCCTGATATTATTTACGGTTCAGGACCTGCTTTCGTATCACAATACGCAAAAGCTGGTAAACTGGAAAACCTGAATCCTTATGCAGAAAAATTCGGTTGGGCAGACAGGATTCTTGCACCTATCTATAAAGCGGGTGAAGTTGACGGTAATCTTTACAGTCTGCCTGGTGGAACGATTACAATGGGTCTTTTTTATAACAAAAAGGTTCTGGCGGATCTTCGTTCCAAAGATGCATCTCTTCCTGCCGGCCCCCCCTCAACTCTTGAAGAAGTGGAAGCCTTTATGGATGCAGCCCTTGCAAATGGATACTACGCTTCTGTTACAGGAAATAAAGGATGGAAACCGGTCAATGAAAATTACTCTACTATTTTTCTGAATGCCATTGCAGGTCCGGATAATGTCTATAAAGCTCTCATGGGTGAACTGGAATGGACAGATCCTGTATTTGAGAAAGCCATAGCAAAGTCTGCAGAGTGGTACCAGAAAGGATATCTTGCCGGGAGAATTCAGAATGGAAAACTGGTAATTGATTATTCCAGTCTAAACTTCGATGAATCCTGTCAGCTCATGTCTGCAGATAAAGCTGCATTCTTTGTGGGACCATCAATGGTTTTTCAGTTTATGAATCCCTATTTTCAGGGAGAAAAAGCTAAAGATCTGGGTTTTGTTGTATTCCCTATGGATCCTTCCATTCAGGCACAGAGTTACGTTCTGGGAACAGTAAACTCATTCTCAGTGTGGGCTGGAAGCAAGAATGCCGAAGAGGCAGCTAAAATAATCGATATCATGATGACAAAAGAATCTGTTCAGGTCCTTTCTGATGTATGGCCCGGATACTGGGCTCTTCCCATGAAAGAATTCAACCCTGATACAAGCGGATATTCCGCTCTTTCTAAAGGATTTGTCAAAGCTACGCAGGATATGTATGAAGCAGTTGGAAAAGGAAATTTCGGGATTCACATATCCACATTCTTTCCTCCCTTAACACAGGGTACAATGATCGATATCGATCGGGTATGGCTTAAAGATCAAACAGCAGCTGAATTCCTGCAAAAGGTAAGCTCTGAATTCAAAAAGGATGTGGCTAATAAGTCCCTGCCGGTAATTCCGGCTCCAGGCAATTGAG
>SDBV01004015.1_pt1 | contig 21326 bp, 21 predicted proteins | sample 2277081 | NCBI WGS metagenome assembly SDBV01 (sample SAMN10402039, study PRJNA504765) | marine sediment metagenome | isolation source: marine sediment core GS10_PC15, 223 cmbsf | place: Arctic Ocean: Southern Knipovich Ridge | collected 2010 | reverse complement strand
ACTACGCCTATTGTTGCGACGTGATGGAGCATATCCCACCGGAGTTCACTATGCTCTGTCTCAACAATATGTTTCGAGCCGCAAGGCACGTTTTCATCCAGGTCGATGTTGAACCAGAAGGCTGGGGCCGTCTCATCAACGAGACACTTCATCTCACTGTCATGCCGTTTGAATGGTGGCGAGATCACATTGCGGAGTTCGGAGAGATCCTAGACTGCCGCGATATGATTGCGAAGATCCGCCGTTCAATCTTCTATGTTAGGAGCGAGATATGCCAATGAACTCGCATCCTCCAGATCAGATGCAATACGCCGATCTGAGCGACGAGAAGCTCGAGAAGGCCGCCGGTCTCATCCAGATCAAGGGCGAGCATCTCGGGAACAAGCTGAATGTCGAGCCGGAGGCTATCTATGAAAACATCCGTCACTCTATCCAGCTTGGTCTTCCGCAGGTTTTTCCACATCCGTTAGCTCCCTACAAGGTAGCCATCATCGGCGGTGGGCCGTCTCTCAAATACTTTGTAGAGGACATTCGAGAGCGGTTCTGGCGTGGCGACAAGATAATCGCACTCAACAACGCTTACAACTGGCTTATCGACAACGGTATTCGGCCCTCTGCTGTCGTCATGGCCGACTCTCGAGATTTCATGGCTAGGTTTGTCGAAAGGGACGTTCCAACTTGTAAATACTTTATTGCGTCGCAGTGCGCGCCAGAGGTGTTTGCCAAGGTTATGGACCGTGAAACCTACATCTGGCATTGCTGCAATGACGAAACTGAGGTAGAGATCCTTGATGAGTACTATCTCGGCCCCAACTACGTCCCAATAGCTGGCGGTTCGACTGTTGCCCTCCGTGCAATCGGGCTCCTTCGGACGCTAGGTTATCAGTATATGGACCTGTTTGGTGTAGACTCCTGTTACATGGACGGTAAGCATCACGCTTATGAACAGGTAGAGAACGACAATTTCGAGACTAAGAAGGTCGTGTACGCTGGGCAGACCTTTATCTGCGCTCAGTGGATGGTTAAGCAGTATCGTGACTTTCTTGGCTTCCTATCTCGCGACGGGAACCAGTTCTTTATCAATGTTCACGGCGACGGCTTGCTGGCGTATGCTCTGAGGGTCAACGCCCAGGTCTGTATAGATGAACTCAATAAACAAGCCAAAGGAGGATGAGCCATGGCTGCATCTGCATGGGCTCTATACAATCTTGCGAAGCAGAAGCTCGGAGACGGCACCCATGATCTGGACACCGACGTGTTCAGGATGGGTCTGTATCTCAGCGCCTCCAACGCTGCGACGCTGACGTTATCTACACGCGGGTCTATTACGAATGAGGTCGCCAACGCCAATGGCTATCTCACCGGCGGGCAGACACTTGGAGCCGTAACGTGGGGCGCCGGAGCCTCTGCAGGTGTGCGGCGTTTCGACTCTACGGCGGAGATCTTCACAGCCGCTGGCGGCACTATTGTCAACATCAAGCACGCTGTCATCTACAACAACTCGAAGGGGACCTCGGCTGGCACTCGTCCGCTCCTGTGTACTTCGCAGCTTTCAATCGCGGAGTTCGACCTGACGGACACCAACACGCTCACTGTCACGCCGGCGGCTACTGGCATCTTCGAGATGACGTAATGGCTTTTCTGGAACTGTCGGAGGTTATTGTATCTTCAGCAGTTTCAGAATCCTTTTGAAGAAATTGGTGGATAGGGGAATTCGATGGCTTCACTTCCTAAAGGCAAGTTTGTATTAGCTCTTTTGCTAGTGGTTTGTATGTCAACCTCGGCGGTGTCTCACGAGCTTGTTACTCGCCCCGAACATGATGCCGACATTCAAACGCTACAACAGAGCGTGGATGCCCTCGATGCTCGATTAGGGGTATTGGAAAACGCCACCCCTGAACCGACACCAGAACCCGTGCCCCCAGGCTGCCCCGCCGATCTTGCCCCACTTTGCACGCTGGTCGATGGCATGGAGCCGGGGACTTGGCTGGAGATCGAAAACACCTCGTTGCAGCCGGTCGCCGTTACCTTGGCCGAATTGACCGTGCGCTGCGCCGCCGACCCGAATTGTACGGACCCAGGCCGGACCTGGGGCGTCCAGGGTATCCCCGCCGTCGTCGATAACTGGTGCGGCATGGCGTTCGACGGGCGGGCGTTCTATCTGAATTGTGGCGGGCACTCCGGTTATGGAGGGAACGAGGTCTACAAGTTCGATCTTCGGACCCTCGCATGGACGCGATTGACCGAGCCGGGTTTGATGCCGGACGCCACGCCCGAGAACGCCTGTCCCATGCCCCTCTCGGGGCCGATAGCGGTGCATACCTACGACGGGTTGATCTATCATCCGGATAGGGGAACCATCTTTCGCTTCCTTGGCGCGGCCTATTGTTACGAGGGTTGGTGGCAGAATCAAACACCATGGGAATTCAACCCCGCGACCGGCAAGTGGACCGCGCTGAATGTTCCCATTACCGGCAATTTCCCGATAGGCGCCAAGACGATTTTCGATCCGGTGACGAGCCGGATAATCATCGTCGATCAAAAACAAAGCTTCGCCTATGACCCGGCGGACGGGACCATTAAGTTCGGGAACCAGGGGGATAACGTCGCCGAGGGAAACATGGCCCTCGATCCGAGCCGTAGAAGGACTGTCATCGTCAGTGCCTCTGGTCTGTCAATAGTCGATATTGCCGGCGATATACCGGGGCCACCGACGAGATTCGCGCCATCGGGCGATGTCCCCGCGTCCTTCGGGGAGGGATGGGGCATGTCCTACGACGCGGCGGCGGACCGCTTCCTGCTCTGGTCCGGCTCGCGCGAGATTTACGCGCTCGACGCCGAGACCGGGGAGATGACGCTTTATCCGAACGCCGTTGGTCCGGCCCCGCCGCCCTCCAACAAGGTGTTCTCGAAATGGGAGTGTCTGGAAGAACTGGACGCTTGCGTAGGCTACAACAACTGGAATTCTGGCGTCTGGATATACCGCCCGACATCCGGGCAACAAACTGGTAGCGAACCCATACAAGGGTTGATCCGCGTCTGTCCGCCCGAGAACTTCACCCTCGATTGCGACGCGCAGAGCATTACCGAGGCCGGGCTACTGGCCCAGGACAACGATACGATCACGGTGCGGGCGGGGGTCTATGAATCGCCTGTGATCCTGCGCGCCAATAACCTGACGATACAGGCGGAACCCGGCGCCCATCTGCGGAATGGCGTCGCCGAGGGCAAGGCGGCTATCGTCGTCAAGGGCAACGATACCGTGATCGAGGGACTGGAATGTTCCGGCATCTGGGTCTCGGCGGGCAACGGTGCCTGTATTAGATTGGAAGGAACCAACCTGACGCTCCGCAATGTTAATTTCCACGATAGCCAAGAGGGCATATTGGCCGGTGGGGAGTGCGGGGATGTGCTCATCGAGGACAGCCTTTTCGAGAGGCTTGGAGGGGCTGAGGATATCGCCCTTGGCAGGGCACACGCCATCTATATCAGTTGCGGGAATTCTCTCACCATCCGCAACAGCCGCATCCTTTCCTCGAAGGAAGAAGGGCACGAGGTTAAGAGCCGCGCCGTCACGACGTTGATCGAGAACAACGTGATCGCCTCTCTCGATGGCATCGATTCCCGGCTCATCGACGTTCCCAATGGTGGAGTGCTTATCGTCCGCGACAATATCCTCGAAATGGGGCCGAATACTTCCAACCCCGACCTGATCGGTTATGGCCTCGAAGGCATCGGCCATCTGGTGAATACGATTTCGATAACAGGCAACACGATCATCATTGACCGCTCCCCGAGCGTGCTCTTGCGGGCAACGGGGGCAACTTCAACGATAGGTGAGGGTAATAAGCTGATAGGCGGAGACCCGGTGTCTGGCAATGAGTGGTTCCCAGATAGGGAAGCCGCCGGCCTGGGGCCATACCCAGCCCTGCCACAGGTGAATTAGATGGCATCCGGTAACACGCTTTTCGTATTCAAGCCACAAGGCAATATCCCTCCCCTGACGAATTTCGCCACCCCGGACTTCATCACGGCGGCGACCGGGTTGCGAGCTGTCCTGGACTTTATCGGCTCAGGCGGCTCAGTGGATGAGGCGGCTATATGGGAAGATGCGTGGCCTTCCCAGTATGACGGTGGAGGAGTCGATGTAGTTGTCCATTATTCGACAGATGGAACCTCAGTTGGGGCTGTGCAATTTGAAGTGAGTATCGAGGTAGTACAAGATGCCGATGATCAAGACGCCGGTGGGCAAGACTTCGGAACGGCGACTGATATTACCGATACACCTTCAACGGCTACCGCCAACATCCTCGACATAACCGCCGCTGGCGCGATCAGTCACGCTAATTGTGGTTCCCCCTCGGTTGGGGATGGTATGCGGCTGAAGATCGCCCGCGATCACGACCACGCGGCCAACACCGATGACGCGCAAATCAGTAAAATCGTCGTGACGGAGACTTAGGATGGCGAATAATTGTGAGAGCCTTGGTTAAATGGGCCTCAACTTCGACGGCGTTGATGATGTCGTAAGCTACGGAGAGGGAGCCGATCCCACCGCCGGTGGCGGGACATGGTCGTTTTTCGTCTCATTCGACGACACGCCGACGGATACGCCAGCCTTTTTCAGCAACGTAAATTCCGCCGAGAGCGCTCAGGCGGTGATATATTTCCCGGGTAACGCCACCTTGGCGTTTTTCGTCAGTGGCTCCACCTTCATGCAGAAGATAGAGAGCCCAATAGGCCCTTCCGTGACGGCGTTTGACGGGACCGCGTATCACGTCCTTGTCACCTGGACGGGCAGCGATGCTCATTCGGGCGTCCACATCTATGTGAATAATGCCGAGATCAGTTACGACGCATCTTCTCAAGATGGTGTCTCGCTAACGGCGGTTGGCGATAAGATTTTCATCGGCGATGCCTTCGGTTCCGCCAACCCCCACGACGGCAGTCTAGCCGAGATGGCCTATTGGGATGGGGTGGTGCTTAATTCTAGCGAGCGCACGGCGTTGTTCAACCATTTTTCCCCGGCACTGATCAGGCCCTCTTCTCTGAGTTTTTACGCGCCGTTTATCTCCAATGCGGTGCCACACTCGAAGATAGGCGGCGCGCCGTCTGTCACTGGCACCGTCAAGGTAGATCACATTCGCATGATCTACCCCGCCGCCCCGAGCGCTATTTTCGTCCCGGCGGCGGCGGGTATAAGCATAGACGTACCAGCTGGAGCCTTAACATTAACCGGATTCAGTCCCTCTCTCGATTTTGGATTTCCAGTTCCAAGAGCCGACCTTACGCTTACAGGCTTCGCGCCCTCCGTAGTTTTGTCGGGCAGTTTCAATATTACTATTCCGGCAGGAACACTTACACTAGCCGGCTTCTCTCCCATCCTCGATTTCGGGTTTGTCGTCGCAAAGGGTGATCTCACACTAACAACGGCGGCACCGACTATTGCGGTTACTGCCAACCATCCAATTACAGTGCCTAGCGGTACATTGACGCTGACAGGCACATCACCTGCACTTGATTTTGGCTTCCCTGTTCCTGCTGGCGTTCTTACACTAACAGGATTCGTACCGACTGCTATCCTCTCGGGCAATGTCGATATTGTTGTTCCAGCTGGGGCACTCACCCTCACTGGATTCGCATCTGTTCTGGACTTTGGTTTCCCAGTCCCAGCTGGCACCTTAACACTTTCATCGGCAGCGCCGGTTATCGCGGTAACTGTCAACGTCATTATAGCAGTTCCTCGCGGCGATCTGGCACTTACAGGATTCGCGCCATCGCTTGACTTTGGGTTTTCTGTCCCAAAGGGCACTTTGACCCTAACGGGATTTGCTCCAGCCGTACAAGTTGGAGCGTCGGTAGGGATTATAGTTCCTGCTGGTGCTTTGACGCTCTCGTCTGCCGCGCCAGTCGCAGTAATTACTGAGAACCGTGTAATAACTGTCCCAGCTGGAGCGCTGATACTGTCCTCAGCAGCTCCTGATGTCTCGACAGAAGACGTAGTTATTGTCGTTCCAAGTGGCACTATGACAATAACCTCGGCGGCCCCGGCAATCATCCATACACAGGGACAGGATATGATCGGCGGAGCGACGCTAAAGGGTAGGAGTGACGTTGTAACGCTCGCTGGGCAACAGCCTGCAATCAAGTTGAAAGGACAGGTCGCATGACTATAGCTGCACAAAACTTTGATATGGTCAAGGGCAACGACGTAGACGTTGCGATCATTGTCAAAGACCTTGCTGGTAACATCAAGGATATTACCGGCGCCACTGTGAAGTTCGCCATGGCTGTGGATAGAGAGTCAGCACCAGTGTTGACCAAAGCCACTCCAACGGAGATCGAGTTGACAAATCCCACTGGCGGAGAATTCACAGTCCACATAGATCCGGCAGACACAACCAACCTTGCAGAAGGTATGTACGTGTTTGAGGCCGAGACGACGGACCAATCTGGTAACATTGTCGCGGTCACTTTGGGTCGGATTTTGCTTTACAATTCGATCATTTAGGGGTACGATCATGTCATTAATCACTGACGATGAAGTAAAGGCAATCATTGATACGGACCTTACCGACCTGGTGCCGTTCATAGCGGCTGCTCATGTCATTGTCAGCGAGGAGTTGACGGGTAAGGGGATGAGTGTTTCGAGGCTGACAGAGATCGAAAGGTGGCTGGCAGCCCACTTCGTAGCGATGCGGGAGGACAGTGCAAGGTTATCTGGGAAAGAGGTTGGTGATGCCCAGTATACCTTTGGTGGTGAGCTTGGAGAAGAACTAAAGTTCACTAGGTTTGGCCAACAAGCTCTACTTCTCGATAGTAGCGGAATATTAGCTACTAAGGGGATGGTAACTTCGAGACTGACGGTCAACGGATGAGCCTTTTAACCAAAGACCATAAGCAGGATGCAACGCTGTGGTCACTCACTGGCAGTACAGGGGCGTTTGCGGAGCCTGTATACGCCTCTCCTGTCGCTCTCAAGGTCAGATGGGAAGAACGTTCGGAGCTTTTCACCAACAGTGCCGGTGAGAAGGAGGTAGCTCACGATGTTGTCTATCTTGGGCTGGATATCAAGGCAGGAGACTTTCTGTTTCTTGGAACGTCCATAGTGGCGGCGCCCATTGCGGCTGCAAGGATTGTCAAAGACTTCAGGAAGGTTCCTGAACTCAACGGGCGGGATTTTGAAAGGAGGGCTCTCCTATGAAAGAGGTAACGATCATTAGGGACTGGGGAGTGTTCTCCCCTGGTGATGTTGTCGAGGCGGACTCTGTCCGTGCGAATCAGTTGATCGAGCAGGGAATCGCTGTTCTCGGTAGGCAAACCGTCAATAGCGTGGATTTGGTTAAGGCTGTCGATATAGACAAGGCGCGGGCGGAACGGGCTCTGAGAAAGAAGAAGAAGTAAATGCCGCATAATCCCGCACTTGATCTCGCGACCTTCCTGGCCGCAGCCGGATTGGGGCTAACTCTTGGAACTGACATAGTTGTCGGTATGCCGAGAGACGCTGGCAATACCGTTCCGAAGGATTCTGTGTTCATTCACAGCTTTGGTGGAACACCAGCCACGCGCTTCATGAGTCAGGCTACTGAGGTCCGGCGCCCCCTACTTATGCTGCAGGTCAGGAACGGGTCGATGCTCGCGGGGGATACGCTTGCTAGGAATATTCTAAACGCTGTAGCCGGGTCTGATGTTTCAACCTACCTCGACGTATTCCCCAGCCAGAGCGAACCGAACTATGCTGGTCAAGATCAGAATGGAGATCACTTCTGGAACCATAGTTTTGAAATGGTTTACGAGGAATAGCATGGCACAGGGGGCGCGAATAATTGGGAGCTTTGCACCACAACTTAAAGCTGTTAAGATGGAAGTCGAGCGTGTCCATAAGAAGCTCGCTAAGGACATGTTTGATGCTCTGTTTACCCCCGGCGCGTCAAGGATATTCTCAGGCTATTACAAGTCAAACCATAGAGTGCTGGTAAACAAGAACAGCACGGCTGTTCTAATTCCTGCTAAGCGCCCCGCTGATGCCAAGGCGCTTCAATTCCTAGACAACGTGGAGGCTGCTCGCTCTCTTGGCCTCTCGAAGATCGAAGGCATTAAAGCATTTTCAACAACTCTAATCGGAACTGCTGTTCCATATGCTGGAATTCTAGAGGCTGTGGACAGCACATATCAAAAGGCTGCTGACGTTGCGCTCTCTAAGGTCGATGTTGGTGGCAACTGACCCATACGTTTGGATTTGAAACGTATGGCTCCAACTGAACGGAGGATAGAGTGACAGCTTTTATTCTAAAGGATGCTAAAATCCTTTACGAAGGGTTGGACATTTCTGGATTGCTGAACTCAGTCGCGCTCTCCCAAAGCTCCGACCTCCAGGATGGCTCGACGTTCGCTCAGACTACGAGAGTAATGGTGCCGGGCGTTATGGACTCCAGTGTCGAGGTCAATGGGTTCCATGATGACACTGTAGACCCACTGATCTTCGAGGGAGTTGCTGGGCCTTTTCCACCTGCCGACGTTCTTTCTCTAAGTCCTGATGGCGGCTCTCCTGGCGACGTAAGCTACTCGATGGAAGTGGATGTCGCAAACTACAGTCCTGGAGGTAACTACGGAGAAATCTTTGGCTTTTCGAGCACGTTTCAAGGTCACGGCCCTCTGATTCGTGGAACGCTATTGGAGAACAGCGCCAAAACGGCTTCTGGTGTTGGAACTGCAAGGGTCATTGGTACACTTTCAGCGCTTGAAGGTCTGTGGGCCTCGCTGCATGTGTTTGGCATTATCGGCGCGACTGTCACGATTGATGTGAAGATCACGAGTGACGTAACTGGTTTTGCCTCCCCCACAGATCGGATTACCTTCGCCCAGGTGACTGACTCTACTGGCATGGGTGCCGAATTTATCAAACTCAACGGTCCTATTACCCCTGATGACGAGTTCAGGGTAGAGTGGACTATCACTGGTGCTTCACCGAGCTTCTCGATCTTCGTGACGGTCGGCAAGCGCCTGCTGCTTAGATAACTAAAGGAGGTAAACCATGGCGGCGTTCGTTTTCAAAGATGCAGTGTTCTTTGCGAACTCGGTGGACTTAACCGCGTTCACACAGACTCTGACACTCAACTACTCCGCGGAACTTCAAGACGCCAGCGTTATGGGTATCGACACGCGGATCAACCTTGCCGGTCTGAAAGACTGGAGCATTGACGTTACGTTCGTGCAAGACTTTGCGGCGGCGGCGGTCGATGCGACACTCTTCAGTCTCGTCGGCGCAGCACCATTTCCAATTACTATCAAGCCGACCTCTGCGGCGATTTCGACAACCAACCCGGAATATCAGGGAACTGCTGTCCTCGGGACTTACAACCCGTTCGGCGGCACGGTAGGCGATCTCGCAGCGGCGACTGTTACCTTCAACCCAGGCGGCGGTAATCTCGTCAGAGATGTCACCCCATAATAAGGAGAAGTATACCCCATGACCTTTGATCTACAGAAAGAGTTTGCGACTGATGAAAAGTCCGAACTCGAAGGCATCTGGGAAGATGTCGGGGAAGGCGCGAAAGTACTTGTTGCCAGAGTCGGTAACAAGGAATATACCGAGAGGTTCAGGCGCATCGGTAAGGGACTCCAGCGCCAACTGGACCGTGGCACACTGCCAGAGGACAAGCAGGCAGCAATTCTTATCTCAATCATTGCCGATACCATCCTGCTAGACTGGAGTGGCTTTGCTGATGGAGGAAAGCCGCTTTCATACAGCAAGGATAACGCAAGGCTCATGCTCAAGAAGTACCCAGATTTTCGACAATTTGTCTGGGATATTGCCAATGACGCTGAGAACTATCGTGTCAAAAACCGTGAGGATGACTTGGGAAACTCATCAGCGCCCTCAAGTTCAGCCTCGAATACTCCGAAGAAACTCTAGAGGCGTTTAGGCGTGGAGCAGCGAAGGGTAAGAAGGTTCCAGAGCTTGAAAATGACCCTTTGCTGCTGCCGCCGGATCTTAAAATCATCTGGGAAGCATTTGGAGTACTGAGCGCAACTAGAGGGCGCGGATTTGGTGCGCAGCCGATTACTTTTGTTGAGATCGGAGCCTACTGCGTACTGTGCGAGGTTAAGCTAGAGGACCGTAAGGACTTTGTATTCTTTATTACTGGACTCGATGAGTACCTGCTGGAGTGGTACAGCAAGCAAGGAAAGTAGATGCCGCCTCCTGTAATATCAGTTGAGATCGGTAGCGTTAAGGCTAATAGACAGATTAAGTCTATTAAGAAGAACATCCTTGACCTGCGGCAGGCAGTAAACACGCTCAGCCGATCTGTTAAGACTGTTAACTTCTCCAAGATGGGTACGAGAAAGGCCGCCGGTGATGTAACGACTTTAAGTAATGCTTTTAGGAAGAACACAGTTAATCAGAAGAGAATGAAGAAAGGTCTGGACAACGTTAAGAAATCTTCCGACAAGGCTGGTAAGAGCATAAAGAACACTGCGAAGCAGACGGCTGTATTCTCCAAATCAATCCAGGTTGCACTAGGTCCATTGTCTGGTGTAGCCGCTCGTTTTACTGCCTTCTCGGCTATTGCAACTGGTCTCAATCTAATCATTGCCCTTTCCGTTGCTGGTATTATTGCTTTAGCTGCGGTATTTGTCAAGACCGTCAACGCCGGTCGAGAGATGGAAAAGCAGCTGCTCGTGATAGAAGGGCTTATCAAGTCTACAGGCAGCGCTGCGGGTCTGACAGTATCTCAGATTAATCAATTATCTCAATCAATAGCGTTTGCCACCCTAGCTAGTGTAAATCAGGCTAGAGAGGCTGCTGCTGTTCTCTTAACTTTTGTGGCTATATCTGGCAAGGAGTTCAAAAGAACCTTACGGCTCTCTCAGGATCTGGCGCAGCTTGGTTTCGGGTCCATGCGTAACGCCGCTGTTCAACTAGGTAAAGCTCTCGAAGATCCCACGATAGGACTGAGTGCTCTGCGCCGAGTTGGTGTTAGCTTTACTCCAGTACTTAGGGAGCAAATCATACTCCTTGCCGAACTTGGGAGGTCTGCTGAAGCAGTGGCTCTAACTCTCTCGACTATCGAGGAGCAAACTGGTGGAGCTGGTAAAGCTGCGGCGACGGGGCTAACTGGTGCAATAGACAATCTCGGGGATAGCTTCACTAGGTTCTTTGAAACCCTATCTAAGCAGAAGGATATTATAGGTATTCTCAGCCGCCTAGCTAGAGGTACTGCTAAGGGTATTGATATTGTTGAAAGAGGTCTGCGGGAGCCTACAGGTCCTGAACTAAACGCGAATGTAAACAAAGCAAGAGAAAGGCTGCGGAGACAAGCAGAGAGACTGGGACCTGCTCTAGAGTCTACAAACCCACAAGCTATGGCTTTGGTTGAACGGATGCTTGATCCGCTCATTAAGGAACTTTTTGACGCTGAGGATGCTCTTAACTTGAAAATTTCAGAGTTTAATAAGGAGTTTGCCAAGCAGCAAGCTGCAGTAGTTAAGAGCGAGGCCGTACAGGCTCTAAAGGATCTTAACAAGTTAAAGGACACCTTTAATAAGCTGAGAGAGAGTATCGACCCTGGCTTCAAAGCGACGAAAGATTTTAACAGATCCATACGGATACTCAAGGAGGCGCTTGACAAGGGTATTATATCTCTCGCGGAGTATAATAGGCTTGTTGGAAGGGCAGAAATTCGTCAGAGCAATGCTGCTCGGTCGGCTATCTTCTGGAATAAGGCCATGCGGGAGCAGGCAAAAATCGCGAATCAGGCCAACCGCATCCTCAAGAGCCTGATTGAAACGAGGAACCGCGCTTTTGAGGCTACTGAACAGCAGGTCGAGTCTATATTAGCTGAGGCTCAGGCACTTCTTATATCTGGTAAAGAAAGGAAGATCATACTAGAGCTTCTAAAGGCTGAGAATAGACTTAAGAAGGCTGGGATTGATCTTAACAGTGAAGCTGCGAAGACAGAACTTGCTGCTGTTAGAGAAGCTGCAAGACTTAGAGAGGAAGTCCGGGCAGCTGTTAAGGACGAAACAGAGGCTCTCAAAGACTTTACGAGGGTTATCGGTACAGCATTTGAGGATGCGCTCGTCAAGGGTGCTAATTTTAGAGATTTGCTTAAGAGCATCGAGGAAGATTTAATCCGTATTGTCACTCGCGTCGCCATCACTAAGCCATTTGAAAGCGCACTCACTACGGCAATTGAAGGTGGGAAGCTCGATAAGGACGCTGAGGGAATCGAGAAGCTCGGGTTCAGTCTTGGCAGCTTGCTTAAAGACCTGTTCGGCTTCGGTAATCAGGAAAAGCAAAAGGAGCTAGCGAAGAATATCGCTGTGGCACAAGCCAAAGAGGCAGCTGCAAGAGGCCAGTTTGCAATTTCTACAGATCTTGCTTCTACAGCTGTTCAAGACTTGGCAAAAGCTGCACTTGCAGCCTCGGTTGCTTTACGGCAGATACAGATGGTTCAGCCGGGCGGCGGGATCGGTGGTGGAATCAGTAATATATTCAGTGGAGGGATACCTGCAGGAGTTCCTGGTATTTCCCTTGGTGCCCAGGCCGCTCTTGACATAGCAGCGTTCCCAGCTATCTTCGATAAAGGTGGAGTTATGGGAGCAAAAGGAAGGGTTAAGCTCCAGAAATTCGACTCCGGCGGCATTGCAGATCAGCCATCAGTTGCCTTCTTTGGTGGCCCAGGGAGAAAGAAAGAAGCCTTCGTTCCGCTGCCGAGTGGCGATAAGATACCTGTGGAACTCAGCGGTCAAGGTATGCAAGGTGGTGGGATTACTATAAACGGGCCTCTAATGGTAGTTGAAGCCCGTGATGTTGAGAGCTTTGAACAGAACGACACCCAGATTGCAGCTGGTGTTCTTGCAGTTCTGCAGCGAGCGCAAAGGAATATGTAATGAGCTTTCTAGATAAGCAATTCCCTGCAGATATTTCCTTTGGCGCCGTTGGTGGGCCACAGGAGAGTACGAACATTGTTGTGCTCGGCTCTGGTTCTGAGTCGCGCCGGGCGCGGTGGGCGGATGCTGGGGGTAGCTGGAACGTAGCAACTGGTATTAAAAATGACTCCGATCTTCAAGACCTAATTGCGTTCTTTAGGGTTGCTCGCGGCAGCTTTCGTGGGTTCAGGTTTAAAGACTGGCTAGACTATACCTCAGGAATACGAAATATTGCAGAGACAGATGCCGATCAAAATATCGGTACTGGAGATGGTTCACAGACTGCCTTTCAGATAACTAAGGACTATTTAGTTGACGGAGAGACAATCAAGCGGACTATATTAAAGCCTGTCGTCGGAACTGTCTTACTTGCTGTTAATTCTGTCTCTAAAACTGAAGGTATAGATTTCATAGTTGACTATTCTCTCGGTGTGGTTCATATCTTTGTAGCCCCACCTAACGGGCATAGTGTAACTGTTGGGTTTCAGTTTGATACGCCAGTGAGGTTTAAGTCTGACAAGCTTGATGTTACGGGTTTAACTACGAAGTCAAGTCGGGCACAGGCTATTACTGTTGTTGAACTTAAACCAATTGAGGTTATCGGTATTGATATTGATTTTACTTCTATGACAACAGCTGTATTACCTGACAGCCGGCTTACACTTGTACGGGCTTCACAGGGTAGCTACTTCAACTCAGCTGGCGTTTTGAAGTTCGCACTGAACAACGAACCGCGCCCCGGCTTTGAACATATAGCTCCCTTTACCCATAACGGAATTTTGATTGAAGAGCCAAGAACTATCCGTATAACTAAAAACCGCGATATGTCGGATGCAGCTTGGTCGGCAACAAATATGGCCGTCACTAAAGACGCCATAGGACTAGACGGTGTTGTCAACAGTGCAAGTACTCTAACAGCCTCCGCAGCCAACGGGACGGTAACGCAGACTCCAACTCTAAGCTCCCTTGAACGTACTTATTCAGTCTGGGTGAAGCGCAAGACTGGTTCTGGAACTGTTGAGATCACTGATAACAATTTTACAAACGTGCTAGATATCACAGGGTCCATCAATACCAGTACCTTCACTAAATTCGAGATTGTTAGAACGCAGGCTAATCCGGCTGTTGGTATAAGGATTGTAACCAGTACAGATGCTGTGGAGGTTGATTTCAATCAGGTTGAGGATGGTGACTTCGCTACCTCACCGATAGACTCAGATATCTTTACTGTGAGACAAGGTGATGCTCTTTCGTTCAATGATACCAGTTGGATTAACAACGTGCAGGGTACAATTTGGGTAGAGTGCAGCCTTCCAGATAATATTAGGTCAGGGATTTATACTGCCATTGCTGAGATGTATGATGGCTCTAGTATAAATAACAATATAATTCTGAGTAAGAACCAGATCACTGATAAAGCAAAGAGTTTCTTAAACAATAGTGTAACTAATATCGCTATTGCAGATACTAAAGTTTGGAGCGCGGATACTGTGAGGACTCTTATATTTGATTACGAGTCTGGAGACCAGGCTTTCTTTACTGATGGCACATCGGAGGGCACTGATACAGAAGCAACAATGCCGACGGGGATGGACACTATGTTATTAGGAAAGGTAGATGATGGGCATGGAGCGCCTGCAGGTGGGTCTTTTCTAAATGGGCATATAAAAAGATTTAAGTATATTCCAGTTGCGACATTAGGCTGATGACTAAAACTGTACCAGCAGTTCTTCAAACACACTACGACAGTGAGTATCTCACTACGGCTACGTGTCTGAAACTCAAGACGGCTAATGGGCTTATTGTTCTTGGGTTTACTGATTTGGATAAAGACCTTTCATTTGACGTAAGCGATGGAGATGGTTCTGTTATCTATCGGGCTCTCTTTGGGTACGAAAGGAGTAATATCGAGAGTAAGCTCGGGATGAATGTTGATAATATTGACGCCAACTTCATTCTCGACGATGTAGGTATTTCTGCAGAGGACATGCGGGCTGGCGTATGGGACGACGCAGAGATTAAGATATTTTCCTTAAACTATGAAGACTTATCTATGGGCCATATAAAGGTTCGTAGGGGAAATATCGGTGAAGTTAAACTCATCGACAGTGATATGGGAGTCGCAGAAGTTCGAGGGATGTTCCAGCGGCTGCAACGGAGTTTATTGCAGGTTGTCTCCCCTGACTGTCGCGTTGATTTAGGCGCAGCTGCTACGTGTAAGATTAGAACTGACCCACTGTTTTGGACGCCCTCTACTGCTGTTACAGTTAGGGTAGATTTTGAAGGCGGCTCTGGTGATGTCGTCAAGCCGTCTAATTTCAATGACAGACATTTTAAATGTACAACAGCTGGAACGACAGGCGCTACTGAACCATCTTGGAATTTGACTCTTGGTGGGACGACATCTGATGGGTCGGCAGTTTGGACAACGGAACAGGCTCTAACTATTGAGGTATCCATTAGTGCCGTTCTCAGCCAGCGTGAGTTTACTATCAACTACACCGGAGACGCTCCTGGTTCTACTACACCTGTTTCAAAGGGTGGCTCAGGAAACCTCCTTAATGAAGGTAAAGTTACATGGATCAGCGGCCCCAACCGTGGTGACATCGAAGAAGTAAAGGAGTGGGATCTCTCTGGCAAGAGAATTAAACTGATGCTCAAGATGCCTCGTGAGATTACAGTTGGTGATGTACTAGTGATTAATGCTGGCTGTAACAAGCTATTTTCAACCTGCAGAAATACGTTTAACAATTCAAAGAACTTTCATGGCGAACATTTAGTACCTGGGCAAAATGTAACTCTGGACTTTCCTAATGCCAATCAATAACATAACAAGAGAACAGGTTGTTGAAGAAGCTAGAACGTGGCTTGGCACTCCTTTCAGGCACCAGGGGCGAAATAAGTTCGGCTGTGATTGTATCGGATTCCCCTGGGGTGTAGCTAGAGACCTAAACCTGTTAGATGATATAGATTTGGACTCTCCAAAGGTTAAGCCTTACTTGGGTTACGGTAAGGCTCCAATACCGTCGAAATTTTTAGGGGCATTGAAGGAGCATTTAGTTAAAATAGAACTCTCTGAAGTACTACCAGCAGACCTTATTCTCTTTCGTGGCAAGCTCTACCCGAATCATTTAACGATAGCGACAGAGCATGGTATCATACACTGTGATGCTAATTTCGGTAAGGTTGTGGAACATAGTCTAGATGCTAAGTGGAACGCAAAGAGACTGTGTGCGTTTCGCTTCCCGCTTTTTGTAGGGTAATATGGCTCGTTTAGCGATACAATTAGTCGGTGGTGTTATCGGAGCTAGTATACCTGGCGTCGGCTTTGGTATTGGCGCCTTTATTGGCGGCATTATCGGTAACTTGCTGTTCCCTCCAAAGGGCACAACTACAATTGGTCCGCGGCTACAGGATCTCTCTGTCAACGCCTCTACCTACGGCAGACCCATTCCGTTTGGCTATGGAGCTATGCTCTATAACGGTAATATTATATGGTCGCCGGGGCTGGTTGAGCATGAGAAAAGCGAAACAGCAGGTGGTGGTGGTCTACTCGGGAAGGGCGGCGGCCCCTCCCAGACTGTTATAACCTTTACCTACACTGCAAGCTACGCCATTCTATTCTCGGAAGGCCCAATAAGCGCTTATTCTCGTATTTGGGGAGATACAAAACTCCTCCGTGATCCTTTCTTAAAACAAGCTGCCGATGGCACAATCGAGGGCGACCTCGATGTTTTCGGTAAGTTTGACTCCAACATGACCTTTTATCTCGGTACCGAGACTCAGAATACTGATCCTACTATGGAAGCTGCGGAGGGCATCGGAAATGTCTCTGCGCATAGAGGTTTAGCGTATATTATGTTTACAGACCTACCTCTGGAGGACTTTGGGAATAGGATACCGAATACTCGCGCTGAAATCTTTACGAACTCTAGTGATATCTATCCAGTTGCTATTCATGCCAATCTGACTACGGCTAATGTCAGATGGAGTATGCTTAACTTCAGAAGAACAAGAGTATTTGCTTGGGATATAATCGCAGGAGCTATGCATGTAGCGGAGCTGAAGATTACCGATCTATCAATTATCAAGTCTCAAGTTATTCCCGCGCCGGGAGGTACATTATTTTATGGTGTTACACAATCTAGTTTCCGTTGGGCGTTTGATGTATTTGACAATTTCTACTGGCCGATATTAGACTCGTCTCAAAGTAACAGAGTTAGAAGACTTCTTAAAGTTAATCTAGATACCTTGTCTTTCCAAATTGGAGCTGATCATGGAATATCAGGGCAGGGAAATAGTGAACAGCACTCTTGCGGGAACTACATAGACGGAAATGGTATTGCTCGCACACGTCATATGGTTTCTAATAGGTCAGGCGGAAGTGATGTATTGATCTGGAAGAAGTTTCCAGATCTAGAAGGAGGAATTCCTGACTCACGAGGAATCGACATAAACCAGCTGTTTAGTACAATTACAGTAATAGATGATGTAGACCTTGATAATCATCAATATAACCTTGGCGTTTTTGGAGACAATGACGGTTACTTATACCTGTTTCAAAATTTAGGCAGTCCACATGAATACGGAGAAATGCACTATGTAATGTTTGATGAATTTGGAATAAGAAGACAAGGAACAATAGCTGATCCAGCAGATAGACTTGTTTTACCATCTCACGCTCAGGACTATTTCTATAAGGGAGTTTGCTATGATGTAGCCACAAATTCATTCATCCTTTGGCACAGTCGTTCTGGGTCAAATCAGAATGTAGATATTGTGCGATGGAGTTTAGATACCTTTAAAGAAACAGCTAGGATTGATGATATTCCTGGTAGCGGTGGGGGAATTACCACTATATATTACGACAGGCGAGACGGATCAGGAGACAAGGCTTTATGGATGGACCTTGATAATAGGTTCTTAGAGGATCCAACTATTTGGTTTAAGACTGATCAAAGCGGAGCGCCTACGTCGCTGATACAGCAGTTAGACCCAGTGAACTTTGTTATAACTGGGGAGGGCCCAGATGAAGCTGGTGGTTATGAAGGAGAGAATTGGGAGAATGGTTCATCACCGAATTTACTATGGCCGGCTTTTTATAATCAAGTTAACCACAGCATAGTTTATCTAAATTCTACTTCTAAAGTATTCGGCGGTGACGGGCTTGATGATCCCAGAACATTCTATTTAGAGCGAGAAGGAATTACTCCAGGTGATGTTGTAAATATTCAAACTATTGTTGATGACTTGCTTCTAAGAGTCGGGTTTTCAGGTGGAGACACAGACACTTCTGCTCTTGGAAGGGAAGCCGCGGCTGACCCGGCGTTTCCAGAGTTTAAAGATGTGATCGGGTTTGCTGTAGATAAGCAACAAACCGCACGGTCTGTTCTTGAAATGCTCTCACGTGCTTTCGTGTTCCATCTGGTTGAGACTGATTGGTTGATTAAGGCTGTTTGGCGCGGTGATGTTATCATCAGTCCGGATATAGTGCCTATTGAGGATCTTGGCTCTCATAGCTTCAGTGCAAAGAGGCCGCCAGAAATAACTGAGACTCGGCAGCAGGATGCAGAATTGCCGTCAAGGATCACTGTAACTTATATCGACCAGAATAGAGAGTATCAAGATAACACTCAACACGCCAAGCGCGCTGATGAATTGGTGACGTTCACGGAGCTTATTGATCTCAGCTATCCTATTGTTATAAATCACAGCCAGGCCCGGCTGATGGCATTTATTTCTCTTTATACCTCTATCGTTGGTAGGAGAACATTTGAATATACTCTTCCGCCTAAGTACATTAAGTATGACCCTGGAGACTTCTTGCAAATTCCTGTCGGTGGAGTGTTGGAACGTGTGATAATTAACTCTACTGACCTTGGCGGCTCTGGGCTTATAAAGATGACTGCCTCACTTGATGACCCAGAAGTGTTTCAGCCGCCCTTTGGGGACATTGCTACCATCGGAACTAATGCTCCAGTACCACAGAAGAGCACTGTTCTAGGCGACTCAGGGCTGAGTGGTAGTGTACTGTACATGATGGACATACCCTTGCTCCGCGACACAGATGACGGAGTTGGACACTATATGGGATCGGCGGGCGCGGCTGAATGGCCTGGAGATATAGTCTTTAAGTCTACTGATGGACTTGACTATGTACCTTTTGAATCGTTCGTATCCTCTCAGAACTCCTTTTCCGGGTCAGCAACAACTGTCCTGGCAGATGGAATTACGACGATTTTCGACAACGGTAATTCAGTTACAGTGTTTCTAATTAATTCCGATCACACGTTAGTTTCGGTAACTGAAGCTCAAGTTCTAGACGGAGCCAATCCAGCTTTGCTAGGAGATGAGATTATTCAATTCAGAGACGTTGTTGATAACGGCGACGGCACCTGGACGCTTTCAGGGTTACTACGTGGAAGGAAAGGAACTGAGCAGCATACAGCTACTCATGTAATTGGCGAGCGCTTTATATTTCTAGATAAAGCGACAACACGCCGTATCCCAGACGCTGATGTTAATCTGTTAAGATTCTATAAGGCCGTAACTATAGGAGCTACATTAGACGATGCAGGGGCTCTAGGCTTTACAAATTCTTCCGCAGGTCAGAAGCCGTACAGTGCTGTGCATGTGAGTATCACTAGAGACGGTAGTGATAACATTATTATTAGTTGGATTAGAAGAACAAGAGTTGGCGGCGCCTGGAGCGATACTATAGACGCGCCTCTGAGCGAAACCACAGAGAGCTATGAGGTTGATATTCTTGATGCTCCAGATGGAGTCTTTAAGCGTAAATTGACTTCGGCGGCACAGACGGTTACTTATACCATAGGAGATCAGACGACTGACTTCGGTGGTGCGCGAGATCCAGTGGATATTGAGATTTTCCAGATATCCTCGACAGTTGGAAGAGGATTCAAAACGGAGTTTACAGGCTGATGACAACAGAAATTGCTTCCATAAGTGAAATATCTGCTAGTCAGGCACAGAAGGAAGTAACTCACAATACTGGGTTGCGGCAACTCGAAGGTAGAATCTGGCGGGTTATAGACCGAGATGTCGGCACCACTCCAAGTAGTCCTTCAGCCGGAGATACCTATATAGTTGACCAGCTCGGCGGCGCCTGGAGCACTGCGACTGTTGACGATATTGCTCATTTCTTTGGCGGCGCCTGGAATTTCTACACTCCGTTCGAGGGGCTGAGACTCTGGATAAATGATGAGGATGTCACTGTTATCTATGACAGCAGCAGTTGGATCCTCATGGAAAAAAAGAAACGATCAATAGTTCTATATGCAAAAGATCTAATCTCCGCTACAACTAACGGCACTACTATTCTGAAGCTAGAAGAGACCACGAACCTGAATGGCAGAGAGGTTCACGTATATATTAACGCTAATGATACGTTTGCGCTCTTCGACTGGGTGCCGCCGCCAGAATATGATGGTGGTACAGTTACATTTAAGTTCATCTGGTCAACTACAGGCTTAGACACAGATGGCGTCGCTATGGCTCTTGAAGGTGTAGCAACTGCTGATGGCGAAGTACTCGATGTTAATCATGGAACACCAGTTGTTCTCGTAGACAATATTCAGTCCGTCGCGCGAGACACTCTCATTAGCGGCGAGAGCGCAGCAGTGACTATTGCTGGAACACCTACTCCAGGCAAGCTTATCAACTTCAGATTCTTCCGCGATGTCAGCGATGGTGGCAACACAGCTATCGAAGCCGCTTGGGTCATTAGCCTTGAGGTATTCTACAATGTTGGATGATAGGCTCAAGGACATGATAACAGATGCAAGTACCCCCGGAAACGGATTCCGCTTGGCCGACAAGTACTATGCTGAGCATAAAGAGTGGCATAGAACTTGTCTTGATTTTCTGAAGGCCGGAGATGTTTTCAGGTTAGTAACACAGGAAGGAACGACTAACGGAAAGATTCTCCGTGTTATCGAACCTCTCGAGATGGTAAGAGTTCGTGACGAATCGAACCCTAACCCCAATGCTACACGGCTTGCGTATCACGGAGGCAAGATGAAGTTCGAAGAGGTAGATAATGTTAACAGTTAGACTGATAGTTTTGTTAGTTCTGCTCAGTGGCTGTCAGCAACTCTACAATAGAGACACTCTAATTATCACAGGCCCTGAGTTTTGTGGGGTGCGCTGGCAGGTTCTTTGCCTTCGGACGGCGTCACGATTGAGGTGGACGACACCCCCGGACGCCCTCGGGTTCAGATTTACATGGGTGAGGACTCCGGCTCATGGCTGGAGTTCGATGGCAACGGCCTCTCGGTTCGGATCAACGGACGGAAGTATGAGCTTGTTGAGCAGGACTCCAGTACCCACGTCAAGGGCAACAAGCTCGTAGGACTCGATAAGCGTGTCCT